>Ga0208434_1000319_pt1 | contig 24513 bp, 38 predicted proteins | sample 13_taG_FD_184086 | JGI IMG/M metagenome (GOLD analysis project Ga0208434, IMG submission 184086) | Marine viral communities from the Subarctic Pacific Ocean - 13_ETSP_OMZ_AT15268 metaG (SPAdes) (version 2) | ecosystem: Environmental > Aquatic > Marine > Oceanic | place: Pacific Ocean | collected... | reverse complement strand
TGGCTGGACAGTAGAAGTAATAAAACACATCATGAAAGGAATGGCGTAATGGAACTGCTATACGATTTACCAAACAAATATAAAATCTACAGGCAAGCAACTAATCTAGACGAGGGAGAGTTTTACCTATGCCATGAAGACAATGTTATTTTTACTTCCAACCTGATTGACGATACCTTCATTGAGTATGGTATTCGCATAGGCCACTACGCAAAGTCGGAAGAAGTAGAAGATAAATTTCTAGTATTCTAGAAAGAACACTTGTAAATAAATCATATGCGATTAGATGTAATTGCAGAGCAACTTAAAAGGAAAGACTAATGACTAAGAGTATTACAAAGATCACAGACTTAGGCTATGGCTGGACAGGTATGTTGTACAGTGATGGCACAATGCGAGTGCAGGGAGACTTACAAGAGAGTGACTGCATTGACCTACCAAAGGCAAGTGTTGATAGGTTAGCTCGTATCTTTAGAGAGATCCAAGGGGACACTCCCTATACTAGTAACGGTAAGGAGGAGAAATCAGATGCCTAATAATTGGAAGCACACGGCGCAGTATATGATTGACGATGTTTCCGCACAGGTTGAGATAATTGAATTTTGTGATCTGGGTATAGATAGTTACAATAGGACCCTTGCTCTTGCAACTTTTCACTGGGAGGCGGATCAAGACTGGCCTGATTTTGTTCAGCAAGTCACCTCGGTTGCGGACCGTATGTTTGCTGAGTTCAATAACGAGATCGAAGAGAACGTAACACAGTATATTCAGTTTAAAACCGGAGGTGTTTTGTAACGCCTAATCGTTACGCTGGATCAAATGGATTAGAGGAGAAATAAAAAATGTACACACTAGAGGTAACATCAAACCAGCTATTGATGCTGAAAGAGATAATCGACAACGACATTGAGATGTCCTGCATGGATGCCCCAGACTACACTGACATTGATGTCATGCAATACTATCTGGATCGGTGTTATGTGTATCACTTAATCAAAGAGGAGCTAGAAACATGAATAAAACATTAAGCCTAGGGCAGATGCTCAGAGAATTTAAAACAGCCAACACCCTGTTAAAGAAGAAGAGTAAGGGACGCATGAGCTTAGAGTGTATGGAAGTTTTCTTTTACATGTCAGAGAATAAGCGAGTAGAGATGCGAGAAATACAGAGGGCTATGGGTTATGCTCAAGCTAAGACACATCGAACGGTCAAGCATCTAAAAGATTTAGGATGGCTGTCAGTAAGCCTGTCAGATGGAGATGGTAGGCAGCGCACAGTAGAGCTAACATCTGATGGCTCAGACTTTCACGATTACATCCAGTACAAGGCACAGCAACAACAGTCAGAAGGATTAACACAATATGGCTAAAGAAATCAAAATAGAAAAATAGGAGAAGACTGTTGCAATTATATGTCATAACATACGATGAGATCCTAGGCATACCAGCCTGTCACAAGAGCTTCAACACCATGAGTGAAGCAGAGAAATATATGAAGGATATGAATGAACTCAATGGAGTAAGGGCAGAACTTAAGGTGAAAGGGTTGTAAGATATATGCCAGTTTATGAGTTAATTTCGATAGGTGTGACAGTATCCTTCTGGTGTGTTGTCTACCTGATCTACAAAAAAGATGAGTAGAGGTACTTGAAATGCAAGGGGCGGTCACTAACTAATACTAGTAGTATAGACTGTAGGTAATACTCTTAGTTTTATTTCTTTTATAGATAATAATACTAATAGACACTGTAAGTATATACTGTTAGTGGTATACTAAAGTCTCTTGCATTTAACTCTACAAAGGAAGTTACCAATGGTAAGTTACAAAGATACAAACTTAGAAGAGATAGAAACCATTGAGGATTACTTTGAAATATTTGGTAAGGATGAGGACGCACTGAAATACTTGATAGGTTTATTTCTTGATCAGGTTTTTGACCTTCAAGAATTTCTAGAGGAAGTTGGTCACACACCTGAGGAATTCCTGGAATGGCAAGAACTAAAACTTGCAAGGCAGTATCACTAGGAGGTTTATAAAATGGAAGAAAGAGTAACGTCACTGGAGAAACATATAATGAAACTTCAAAGGGAGCAGTCTAATGCAGAATGGTTTGGAGACTTCTCACACGCTGACTTCTTACAAAAACTTATTGACTCCTCGATAGAAGAAAGAAATAAGGGAGAGGTCTACTACGTTACATTCTAAGAGATACCACCCTTAGCTCAACTGGATAGAGCAACTGCCTTCTAAGCAGTAGGCTGCAGGTTCGAGTCCTGCAGGGTGGGCCAAACAAAAGATTGGAAAATACTATGAATACAATATGGTTACTAGTATGGTTTGTCTTTGTACCTGAAGTAGGCATAAAGTACTACCACTTAGGCACTTACAAGAACGAGACCTTCTGCGGTACAGCACTCAGAGATGCAGCAGTCATGGTCAACGATAAGAATGAAACAGTAGAATGTATTGGAGTACAGGTAGATGATTAATGATGCGACAGGGTATCCTAAAATAAAAGACGATAAGGACTTTCATACTTGGGTAAGTGGCGGGGGAATTACCAAAGCTTACATATTGGAAAAGAAACCTTCGCTAAGAACAATTCCAAAGAAACCAAAAGCATTGAGAGGTAAACCCTGATGTCAATTAAAGCAACATACATTGATCACATGGGTACAGATCTGACAGTAGCTAACGCTGCCCGTGTATCATTTGGTAAGACAAGCGAGATGGAAGACGATCCGTGGGGGCCGCCTAAGCTCAAGACTAAGGACGATAAGCTGATCCGGTATCTTGCCAAGCACAAGCACATCAGTCCATTCGGTCACTGCTTTGCCAGCTTCCACATCAAGGCTCCGATCTTTGTAGCACGGCAGCTGGTCAAGCATAAGTTCCTGCGTTGGAATGAGATAAGTCGTCGTTACGTGGATGATGAACCTGAGTTCTATGTGCCTGAAGCATGGCGTGGACGTAGTGCTGACAAGAAGCAAGGCTCTGATGGTGTCGTTGATGTAGGTGACTGGGGTGATGTAAACTGGGCGTGTCTCATATCATACAACGATCTACTCCAGCGTGGTGTAGCACCAGAGCAAGCCCGTATGGTATTGCCACAGTCTACTATGACTGAGTGGTACTGGAGTGGTAGCCTGGATGCCTTCGCTGATATGTGTAACCTACGCTGCAAGTCTGACACACAGGCAGAGACACGTCAGGTAGCACGGCAGATTGACCACAAGATGATTGAGCTATTCCCTGTATCATGGGATGCACTGACGGAGGATGAAGATGACTAGACTGTATGATTTAGAACCAATGATTATGGATTGCTGGCATGTGTGTGATGACCTACAGGTATTGTTCAGACAGATAGGCGATGGTGAACGTGACCCTACACAGGATGAACTGATGAACGCCCTTCTAGGTATGCAGCAAGTGTACCAGTGGAAGTTTGAACAGTTGTTCAATAAGTATGAGGATGCACTCCGTGACAGACAAAATAAGACCAATGACTAAAGAAGAACGTAAGGCATCTCAAGATCGTGATGAAAAGAATAAATGGCGTAAGTGTGTCAGTTGTGGTAATGCAAGTAGAGGCACATGGTGTAGCTTCTGTCTGGAGGAAGAGTGATGATGAGTAGCCAGTGGAAAAAATTTATAGAGTCAGAGAGATCTTATAAGGATAGTACAATGAGAGACCACGAGTTTAGTGATACAGTTTTAGCAGAACATGAAGGTGATATCGTAAACGAACCTGAGCACTATTCTAGGTGGAAGATTGAACCCATCACATACATCATGCGTAATGGCTTTGAGTTCTGGCGTGGCAACATTGTTAAGTATGCCAGTCGTGCAGGCTACAAGCTGTACGAAGGTAAGACACAGGTAGAAAGTGAGATAATTGATCTGGAAAAGGTGCAGAGGTACTGTCAGATGCGTATTAATCAACTAAATGGGGAGGAAAGGTTATGATACCTATTGGTCAACTGAGGTTGTTACTCACTAAGGCTGGGTTAGACTATGTTATTACTCGTGTTGAAGGCAACATAGCACACGTTAACATACTGATAGATGAGGTTAAATAACTGTGATGGAACTTCTGCTTTTAGCTCTAACAATTTTCTTTATTTTCTAGGGGGTCCTATGTTTACTGTAGAATTTGAACACGATGCTTCAGTTGTACGTGTCCTTGATGAGACAGACCAGTTGGATGATGTTGAGATGATACTAGACGATGAAGGTATTGTTTTCATGAGGCAGTGGGACGATAGCCTAGACAAATACGAGATGCTAGTGATGACGCACCAACAACTTCTTGACATTGTCATGTCCCTGCAGCAGAGTGAGGGTCTATTTATAGCAAGACAGATGGGATACTAACGATGAACAGCACAACACGAGAACCACAGAATAACGTACACTTCGCAATTACTGTTCGCCTTATGGTTGACAATGGACTGACATGGGAGGATGTGATACTACTCCTTAAGAGACACCTCAATGATGTTAAGTTTGAGCAAGACTTAAAAGAAAGATACGAACCAGAAGAGTGGAGCGATTGGGCGGAAGGAGATATAGTATGATGGCTATGGATGAGAAAAAGTTTGATATCGAGAGGGTTGCCTGCCCTTACCAAGACTGCGGAAGCTCAGATGGTTTCTACTACAGTACCACAACTAAGTCTGGCTTCTGCCATGTGTGTGAGTCTAAGACAGGTAAACCTGGTAAGTATCCACGGCCTAACTTTAGGACAGACATATCCGAATGGGCGGAGGAAACCTATCCAGTAAACACAATCAAACCACCAGTACACACAAGACAAATATCTTCTGCTACCTTCTCAGGCATACGAGGTATTGACTCTGATGTTTGTAAGCTATTTGGTATCCAGATACAGATGGATAGTGATGGTGATGCTGTACGCTACGCATTTAAGTACCCGTCTAATGTAAAGTATAGAGGCTATGACGAGAAGAAGTTTTGGACAGAGGAGAAAGGTGCGCTTCAAGATCTGTTTGGCCCTGACTTCAATGCTGGTTCAAGCAAGAGACTGTACCTGACAGAGGGTGAGTTTGATGCTGCATCTCTATACCAAGCGTTAGGTAAGAGCTTCCCTGTCAAGTCCATACCTTCTGCATCCTTGTCTGATAAGTTTATCAAACGTAACTTCGATTACCTAAACTCTTTCCAAGAGATTGTGTACGCTGGTGAACAAGATGATGCAGGTAAAGGTGCAGCCACCCGTCTCTATGAGTTGTTCCCTGAGAAGTTTTACTATGTACCTCTGACCAAACACAAAGATGCTAATGACTTTCTTCAAGCGGGTGACCAAGAGGATCTCAAGTGGGCCGCAGTTAAGCCTCAAAGGTTTTCTCCCGACAACTTCTTTGTTGGTGACGTTGAGGTAGAGAAGGCAATCAAGACAGAGAACCCTTACGAGTACGTTCCCACTGGTCACACAGCTTTAGACGATAAGATACGTGGTCTGGTAAAGGGTGGTCTTACTTTCATTAAGGCTCTCCGTGGTCAGGGTAAGACAGAGTTGATTAGATACTTTGAGGTTGGTCTTCTTAAGTCGGAAGCTAAGATAGCTCTGCTACACATGGAGGAGATGAAGTCTACAACGTATCGTTCTATGGCTACATACGAGTTAGGTTGTAACGTCCGTACTAAAGAGGATGCAGCTGAGAATGGCGTTAGTGAGGATGATGTAATACTCGCAGCTAAGATAGCAGCACGAGATGATCAGACTATTATCTTTGAGATGCAAGCGCATGATGACCCAATGAAGCTACTAGACTACGTGCGTCTGGCTGCTACAGTTTATGGTGCAAGCTTCATCTTTATTGACCACGTGCAACGTCTGGCTTACCTGTCAAACGCAGGGGTTGAGGGTGCTACCAGTACTCTTACAACTCTTGGTGCACGTATGGCACAGCTTGCAAAGGAACTAAATATAGGTGTTATCTTTATCTCACAAGTCAATGATGATGGACGCACCAAGTATGCAGCATCCCTTGAGGAAGAGGCTATCGTCTGCGTTAAGCTTGAGCGAGACACTGAGGCTGAGGAAGAGTCAGAAAGAAATACAACTTACTTTACTGTTGACAAGAACAGACCCTTCGCTAAGTTAGGCAAGGCTGGTTCAGTCTACTATGATCCAGACACAACTATACTAGAGGAGGTTTCATTTCAGGTATGAGAATTGTTGTAAGTGACATCGAAACAGAAGGCCTAAGTAACTGCAAGAAGCTTTGGATTTGCGGTGGTAAGGACCTTACTACTGGTGAGGTCACTCGCTTTGACAATTGTCATGAAGATCCTGTAGCTAAAGCGGCAGCAATAGAATGGTATAAGGAAGCTGATCTAATCGTAGGTCATAACTTCCTGTCGTTTGATGCGGTGCAACTGAATAGCTTACTCAAGCCTAGGTTGATTGACCCAAAGAAAATTGTGGACACCTTGCTTATTAGTCGCTTGATTGACTATGACATATCTATACCCAAAGGTGCCAAGAACCGACACAGTTTACAGGCTTGGGGTACACGACTAGGTGACTACAAAGGAGACCACAACGACTGGACTCAATGGAGTACTGATATGGTTGAGTACTGGTATCAGGACATCGAAGTTTCACAGGCTTTGTACAAACACTTCTCCTCTGTTATTTGGAACCCTGATTGGCGTAAGTCTCTGAGGGCGGAGCATGACTTACAGATTGAGTTAGTCAGGGCAAAGCACTACGGCTTTCAGTTTGATTCCAACAAAGCTGAGTTCCTTCTTAATGCAGTGCAGGTGCAGCTAAAGCAGTTGGAAGAACAGTTTAGGGTAGACTTCCCACCTAAGATGACACTCGTTAACACAATCAAGTACCGAGTTAAACAGGACGGAGAAGAGATGGCTTCGGTAAAGAAGGCCAAGGAAAAGTATGACCTGACCCAAAAGGATGGAGATGATCTCTTATGCTTTAACTGGATTGACTTTAACCCTGGTTCTACTAAGGATCGTATTGATGCCCTTTGGGAGGCTGGTTGGAAGCCATTGGATAAAACTAAGACAGCGTATAACTTTGAACGCATGTCAGTTGGAGACCCATACGGTAAGAATAAAAAGCCTATCACTAAAGAGATGTACAAGGAGAAGAGTGATAACTTCAAACGCTACGGTTGGACCGTCTCAGAAGACAACCTGTCCACCCTACCCGATGATACACCTGAGGGACCAAAGACATTGGCTAGATGGCTTACCTTAGAAGGACGTAGAAGTTCACTGGTTGAGTGGCTGGGTCAAGTAGGAAGTGACGGTAGGATACACGGTACCATTAATAACATTGGAGCTTGGACTGGTAGGTGTTCTCATAACAACCCTAACACAGCTAACATCCCTTCAGTCTTTCACGGGGAACCTAAGACAGCTGTTGAAGAGGTGAAGAAACAGTATGACTCACACCTTAGGGCTTGCTGGACTACACCCAGTGGCTCCTACTTGGTGGGTACTGATGCAGACGGAATTCAACTACGGGTCCTTGCAGATTATTTATGGAGATACTTTGATGCTGATCAGTACGCACGAGCTATTATGGAAGGTAGGAAGGAGAATGAAACAGACATCCATAACGTTAACAAACACGCATTGGGACTTAACCATGCTACACGGGATATGGCTAAGACTTTTATCTATGCTTGGCTACTAGGGGCAGGTGTTGCTAAGACCGCTCAGATACTTAAGGTCAACCAGCGGCAAGCGACAGAGGCTAGAGATAACTTCGTTAAGTCTATTGATGGTTTGGCTAAACTAAAGAACAAACTTATACCCGCTGTAAGTGAGCAAGGATATTTCACTGGGTATGATGGAAGAAAGGTAAAGGTTCCTTCAGCACACAAGGCTCTAGCTGGTATGCTGCAGAATGCTGAGAGTATCTTAATGAAGTACACCTTGCTGCGCTGGACAGACGAGGCTAGGAAGCTAGGTATCAACTTCAAGCTAGTGGGTTTTATACACGATGAATATCAAACAGAGGTGATAGGAACAAAGGAAGAAGCAGAAGCATTAGGCAAACTTCAGGCTGACTGTATGCTTGAGGTGGGTCAAGAACTAGGGTTTAAAATACCTACACCAGGATCTTTTGATGTAGGAAAGAATTGGCTTGACACCCATTAGAACCCTATGATACTTACTAAACCAGTAACAAAGCTAAATGAGGATAACATGGCTAACGAATCTAAAACACAAATCGTAGAAATCTTTGGTGTGCTTGAGTGGGCTAAAGTGTTCGAGCATAACCGTGATCGTGCTGCTTGGAATGAAGAGAAGGATGGTGAGTATAAAGTCACTGTCATTATGGATGATGAGAATGCTGAGAAGCTTAGGTCTTCTGGCTGCGCTAAGGCTACTCATCAAGTGGAGGGCGGTACCAAGGTAACACTTGCTCGTCCACATAAAGGTAAGTTTGAATGGCAAGGTGGTGCACCCACTGTCGCTAATGTTAAAGGACAACCTTGGGACTTTGAGTCTGATGGTTACATTGGCAATGGTTCCACTGGCCTTGTTCGTTTGGCGGTTTATCCCGCTGGTTCTTCTGGGCGTATTGGTTCACGCCTTGAAGCTGTTCAGGTTGTAGACCACGTAGAGTATGAATCAGAAGGTGGCGGTTCATCAAGTGGTTTTAAAGACCTGTCTAGTTACTCCTCCCAAGAAACCAAAGAAGAGGTCAAACCTAAAAAGACAGCACCTAAGAAAGTTGTTAGTGTTGTTGAAGATGACGCCATCCCCTTCTAGGTTAACCTCACGTTCTGTTGTGTGTTCGTGCTCAAGAAAGCCCCTTCCCTTAGTTGGGTGGGGGCAACCAACCTCAGGAGTAACTAATGAAAAATATAGACACCCTAGTCCATGACATCGAGCAGACAATCTTTGGCCATAACGGCTGGGATAAAACTCTTGGTGACTTCATGGCCACTAATATTTCTACGATGGCAGAGCAACGGTTTGCTAAACCCCAAGAGCCAAGAGGTTACCTTTCGTTGTCAGCCCTTGGTACACAATGCGAAAGAAAACTGTGGTATAAAATCAATAAGACCAACCTGTCGGAACCACTGACAGCCAACACACTTCTCAAGTTCTTCTACGGAGACATCATTGAGGAGCTAGTCCTAACTATAGCAGCTGTCTCTGGCCACAGTGTCACAGGTATGCAAGACAGAATGGATGTACACGGGATCAAAGGTCATAGGGACGCAGTCATTGACGGTATGACTATTGATGTTAAGTCAGCATCCCCTTTTGCATTTAAGAAGTTCAAGGAAGGTAACCTGAGAGAAGATGATCCCTTCGGGTATATCTCCCAGCTTTCATCCTACGTGTATGCAGCTAAGGATGATCCCCTTGTAACAAACAAAACTCATGGAGCATTCCTTGTTATAGATAAAGTTAACGGCCATGTCTGCTTGGATGTCTACGACTTCTCAGAGGAAATGAAAGACAAGGCCAAGGAGGTTGCACACCTCAAGGAGATGGTAAACCAAGAGGAGCCACCAGAACGTGCCTTTGACCCAGTGCCTCAGTCTAACAAGAATCCCAATGGCAACAAGAAGTTAGCTATGGCCTGCTCGTACTGTGACTTTAAGAAGGAGTGTTACCCCAAGTTAAGGAAGTTTATATACAGCGACAAGCCCCTCTTCCTTACTGACGTTGTGAAGAAACCAATGGTTGCTGAAGACTTGGAGTTTAGCCGTGGCTTACAACAGGAATAAGTTACGGGGTATTCAAGCTGGGTACAGGTCAGGTCTTGAGGAGGAAACAGCCAAGTTCCTCCGTAAGAAGAAGATCGTATTCACCTATGAGAAGGAGAAGATCACTTGGCTGGACATGAAGTATAGGACATACACTCCTGACTTTGTTCTAGCTAACGGAATTATAATTGAAACCAAAGGACGCTTTGTATCTACAGACAGGCGCAAACACAAAGAGGTTAGGCAGCAACATCCCGACTTAGATATCAGGTTCGTATTTAGCAACAGTAAACAAAAGCTTTACAAAGGTGCTAAAAGTTCATACGGAGATTGGTGTAAGAAGAACGGTTTTAAGTACGCCGATAAAGTAATACCAGAAGAGTGGTTGAAGGAGATCAAAGATGAGTGAAGAGTTCAGACCTAAGGTTGAGATACTACAGGTAATACGTGGCCCTTACGATGATGAGTTTGGACGTGTGTGGAACCTGTGCCTAGCCAGACACTGTTGTAACAATGAGCAGTTTGAGGAAGAGTACTACTATGCCTCCATGAAAGACGCTATGGATGATGTATCAAGACTACACAAGACTGGTCCATTCTTAATTGATGAATTAGGTAACACAGAACAGGACCACGAAAGCAATCAGACCAGAAAGGTCCTAGAGTATGTCGAGTAAAACAGCAGTAGTATTTAGTTGTGCACACGTAGATCCAAGTATCTCTAACGATAGGTTTGATCTTTTAGGAGATCTTATATATGATATAAATCCTACCTATGTTATTGACTTAGGTGACGGTGCAGACATGAAATCTCTTAATAGCTTTGACACTAGGTATCCTGAGGCTATTGTATCACAGAACTATGGAGAGGACATTGAGCACTACAATGAGGCAATGGATAGGCTACGTAAGAAACCAGGACTTAGGAAGTATAAGAAGCCGTACTGGATTGGCTTTGAGGGCAACCACGAGAACAGAATCAAGAAGGCGTTAGCACATGACCCAAGACTTAAGGGAGACAAGTACGGGATATCCTTCGGGCATCTTCAAACGGACCACTGGTTTGACGAGTACCACGAGTACGAAAACTCAGCCCCTTCTATCGCTGACTACGATGGTGTCTCATATGCTCATTTCTTTTCTAGTGGTAACTTTGGGTCAGCTATGTCTGGCGTTCACCATGGTTACAGCTTACTCCAAAGTAGAAACCATTCTTCTACCTGTGGTCATAGTCACAAGCGTTCTATCTACTTTAAAGATTCTGCACATCCTAATCCAATTATCGGCTTGGTTGCGGGTTGCTTCAAAGGAGGGCCAGAAGGTTGGGCTGGACAGTCTAACTTAGAGTGGTGGAAGGGCTGTGTTATAAAAAGAGAAATTGAGAATGGTGTTTACGAACCAGAGTTTGTATCTTTAGATAGACTGCGTAAAGAATATGGTTGACCTGAAGACTAATATTAATATAACTAGGGGTTCTGACTATGAGGTTTGAGAGCAGACTAATCCTGACAGTTGATCCAGAAGCTAACTTCATAGAGGCCGACATGTCGGAAATGGAAAGAGTTCTCCAAGAACTTTTATCAGTAGCAATATACGATATAGACGATATAGTTTTAGAGGAATGTGAGGTAACACAGTATGATAACCAGAGATGACATAGAAGCTTTCCTACCAGACCTTCCAGAGGATTGCATAGAAGAGTTTATACTTACCTTCAAGGCCTCAATTGACCCTAGGCTTTGGGTTAAACTTATGGAAGAAGAGTACGCTGAGTTAAGTGCTGAGAAGATCGGTACAAAGGAACACTTAAAAGAGGCTGCTGACTTGATGTATGTCTTCGAGGGTTTTAACTTAGTGGCTCCCGATTACCTACAGCTTTGTGTAGGTGAAGACGAACTAGAAAATATCTCTGATGTGTTAGATAAGGTAGCAAAGGCTATTGATCACGCCGAAGGATACTACGGACACAACGTAGTCTATGATGCCTTCTTGTTGGTTCATGACAGCAACATGTCTAAGCTTGACGAAGACGGAAATCCTATCTTCCGAGAAGACGGTAAGGTTTTAAAGGGACCTAATTACAGAGCACCTGACCTATCTTTTTTAATTTAAAGGAAACAGTATGAGCAACCAACTATCAACAGACTATCAAGCATTTATTCACAAGTCACGATACGCCAAGTACTTTGACGGTAAGGGCCGTGAGTCATGGGGCGGGACAGTAGGCCGTTACATGGATAACGTAGTACGCAAGGCACTGGGTGGGGTGGACAACTCCTACATAAAAGATATTGAGCAAGCCATTCTTGGGCAAGAGATCATGCCATCCATGAGAGCTATGATGACAGCTGGGCCAGCATTAGATCGTGACAACACCGCAGGTTACAACTGTAGCTACTTACCCGTAGATGACCCTAAGTCCTTCGATGAGGCTATGTACATCCTTCTCTGTGGTACTGGTGTCGGGTTCTCCGTCGAGCGCCAGTTCATCAGCAAGCTCCCAGAAGTGCCTGAGCTCTTCGAGAGTGAGTCTGTCGTTGTCGTTAAGGACAGTAAGGAAGGCTGGGCTAAGGGGTTCCGTCAAGTTCTTGCACTCCTCTGGGCTGGTGAAATCCCTAAGTGGGATACATCTCAGGTACGCCCTGCAGGTGCAAGGCTTCGGACATTTGGGGGTAGGGCATCAGGCCCAGCACCACTTGTAGAATTATTTAACTTTGCTGTATCTACCTTCAAGGCGGCACAAGGACGCAAGCTATCCTCTATGGAGTGTCACGACTTGATGTGTTTCATTGGTCAGATCGTAGTCGTAGGCGGGGTGAGACGTTCAGCCATGATCTCCCTGTCTAACTTGTCAGATGATCGTATGCGTCACGCTAAGTCAGGGCAGTGGTGGGAAACTGCTGGGCATCGTGCCTTAGCTAACAACTCTGTATCATACACTGAGAAGCCAGACATGGAAACATTCATGCGTGAGTGGCTGTCTCTGGTTGAGTCCAAGTCTGGTGAGCGTGGTATCTTCAATCGTGAAGCATCCAAGAAGCAAGCAGCTAAGTTTGGGCGGCGTGATCCTAACTATGAGTTTGGTACAAACCCTTGTTCTGAAATCATTTTACGTCCGTATCAATTTTGTAACTTAACGGAGTGTGTAGTACGAGCAACGGATACACTGGCTGACCTTGAGCGTAAGGTTAGACTTGCTACTATCTTAGGTACAATACAATCCACTATGATTAAGTTCCCTTACCTACGCAAGGTATGGCAGAATAATACTGCAGAGGAACGACTGCTTGGTGTATCTATGACAGGCATTATGGATAACCCTCTTATGACAAACAAGAACAAAGGATTGGATAAAACTCTTGAGCATCTACGATCCATTGCTGTGGCTACTAACGCTGAGTGGGCTGAACTTCTTGGCATCCCTGTGTCTTCTGCTATCAGCTGCGTTAAACCTTCCGGTACGGTATCACAACTTGTTGACTCCGCTTCTGGTATTCACGCTCGTCACAGCCCCTATTATATTCGCACTGTCCGTGGTGATAACAAAGATCCTCTAACACAGTTCATGATTGACCAAGGTATTCCCAATGAGCCTTGCGTTATGAAGCCCGACTCTACTGTGGTGTTTAGCTTCCCAGTGAAGTCACCTGAGCAGGCTGTTACACGTAACGACATGACAGCGGTGGAGCAGCTTAAGCTGTGGCTGACTTATCAGCGTTCATGGTGTGAGCATAAGCCTAGCGTGACTATCTCAGTACGAGATGCTGAGTGGATGGCTGTAGGTGCCTTTGTGTACGAGCACTTTGACGAGATGAGTGGTGTATCCTTCCTGCCACACTCAGATCATACCTACCAGCAAGCACCTTATCAGGACTGTACGAAGGAACAGTACGAAGAGATGCTTGAGCTTATGCCTAGTTCTATTGACTGGTCAGAGCTATCTAACTACGAGAGTGAGGACAACACAGTGGCAATGCAGACTATGGCTTGTACTGGTGACTCGTGCGAAATCGTAGACCTAACATAGGTAATCAACAGTCACCCTGTGTAAAGATCTGTCAGATTAAAGATGGGTATTGCACAGGGTGCCTACGCACTTTAAATGAGATAAGAGACTGGATGGTTATGTCTGACTACGAGCAGACTAACCTCTTGAATGAACTAAAAGGGAGAAGAGATAGTGTGGGTAATAATAACTAGAGACCAGTGCAACTTCTGTGATCAGGCTAAAACCCTATTGAAGGGATCTAACTTACCCTACACAGAGTATAACGTGTTATCTCCTAGTAGTAAGTGGTTGCTCTATTTAATTAAACGTACTAATATAACAACAGTGCCTCAGATATTTAAACCAGACGGTACTTACGTTGGCGGCTTCAAGGAATTACAGGAACACTTACTCAATGGATGATTTCCCAGAGAAGATCAAGAAGACCAGAAGAAAGACTAACTACAAGAACGCCTCTACAAAGCAGACATCAGGGCTTGTCCCTAAGACTGACAGCCAAAAGTTTTTGATAGATGCTTTAGGCAGTCACAGTCAGGTGTTTATACTTGGGCCAGCTGGAACAGGTAAGACTTATATTACTGCTACCTTTGCATCTGATCTGTACACAACAAAAGTTATAGATAAGATAGTTATTACTAGGCCTCATGTGACCGTGGGTAAAGACATAGGCTACTTACCTGGAACGCTTGAGGAGAAGACGTACCCTTGGGCGCTGCCAGTCTTAGATGTGTTAGTAAAACACTTAGGCAAAGGGGCTGTTGAGACAGGTATTAAGAATGACAATATAGAGATGGCACCTCTGGCTTTAATGAGGGGGAGAAGCTTTGATAACTCCTTCATTATTGTAGACGAAGCGCAGAACATAACTACACATGAACTAAAGATGCTCTTGACTAGAGTGGGAGAAGGTAGTACAATCGTACTCAACGGTGATGTACAACAGTCTGACCTTAAGGAAGCTGATGGTTTATCTAAGGTAATCCACTTAGCTAAGAAGCACATGTTAAACGTGCCAGTCATTGAGTTTGGACTAGAGGACATCATAAGATCTGACATCTGTGCTCAGTGGGTACGGGTGTTTATGAAGGAAGGTATGTAGGATAACTGTATGGCAGTAGATATCCCAAAGAAGCCAAGAGGTAGGCCACCAAAAAAGAAAACCCTTGAGCAAGAAGCACAAGAGTTCCTAAAGAAAGAAAAAGGTAATGTCCCCCCTGTTTCTCTACAGGTAGGGGACTTTTATGCTGGATGCGCTCTGTCTGGTTTGATTGCATCTGGTAAGTTCCTACGGTCTGACGAGATTGTAGACGAAGCCTTTAAGTATCGAGACAGGATGCTTGAGGCCAACAATAAGAAGTGATACTTTAAACTAAACCCCCAGTTATTAGCTGGGGGTTCTTTCTTTTAGTCTTCTCTTGCTGCCCCTAGGTACTGTTGAGGAAAGATATCCTTGTCAAAGTCGTAGTTATCTTCTGCGTACTTCATTACCCTTTGTCTACGGGCTAGCTCCTCCTCAATACTAGATGAGTCACCTAGGTAGTCCCTTGCAGACTTATACTTAACATCTTCACCCCTAGTCATAAGAGATACTAGATCATCAAATGTTTTCCCACTACTCGATTTAAGCTGGGCTTCAGTTAAGACGTACTGATTACGTAAGAAACCTGCTGCACGTCTCCTACCTGTGTTTGATTCTAACATACTATCGAAGGCGTCTGTCATAAGCTCTTGTGCATTTTTGACCCTGTGGTTTACGAAGTCTTGCAGTGCCATCTTCTTCAGCGTGTAGTCATCACCCAACTCATCGTAGGTTCTGCCAGCGTACTCTGTTCTGTTGTTTAACTGCCAGTTTGCCTTCCAAGACTTAAACTCTTCAGCCATCGTAGGAAGGCCATCCATTCCTCTTGCTAGAAGTTTTCTAACAGTGTAGTCAAGTGTGGCGTTCTTGGTCTTGGTATTTGAGTAAAGCTTATACTCCTCAAGTCCAAGGAGTGTCATCTCTTTTTGTATCTCAGTGCTGGGTGGTTCTTGTGTGTAACCAAGCTGTCTTGTTATAGGATTGTACCCACCTACAGGTGTTGGATTGAAGGGGGAGTAAAGCTTAAGGTCCTCACCATCAGATCCTCTACGTGTTTGAGTAAGGGACACACCCTGCATATCCATTACAAAACGTAGAGCTTGGTTTCTAAAGATACCCTCACCTACAATATCTTCTAGGAAGTTTCTTTCACCTGTAAGTGTATCACCTTTTACATCCCTTACGTAGGGGTTACCTCTAGCAAAGTCCGATAGTTGACCAGCAACATCTCTCGCCATAGTCTGAGGGTATGTAAACGTAGATACAATATTACCTAATCCCTTTAAGCCAGCTTCAGTGAACTGACCCTCCTTGATTGATTCCGCAAGGTCACCTACAAGACCTATGTCAAAACCCAAGTCTCCCATACCTGCTAGCACTTCGCTGGCGTTCTTAGCAAATGCTTCCCCACTAATAGGTAAGGGTTCGTTACCAAGAATCCCTGACCTCCAGATAAGGTCACCAATTAAAAGGTTAGCAGCCCAAGGTCCAGCAGTACGGCCCACATCTGTCTCAGCGCCAGTGGCTGTAACAATCTTGTCGTAGTCTATCTCACCATTCTTTTGAGCAGCGATTGCAACACCACCAATAGTAATCATAGCGCCAGTCATCTGTCTGGCTACTCTATCTTTACCTGTCTTAAACTGGTCCCCCACAAGTGTTAATGACTTAGCATCCTGTTTATACAGAGCCTTCTCTAGTTGATCTAGACCACCAGTCAGGACACCTATGGGCGTGTAATCGTTTATGTACTCCAAGTGGTTCGCTACATACCTAGGAAAGGGAATGCCTAGACCTCCAGAAACAACAAACGGAAACTTCTTGTGGGCCTGTTGGACTGCAACAGCACCTCTGCCAAAGACAGACTTATCTCCCTCGTATCCACGTTGGAATGTGAAACGTTTAGCGTAGTCCGTTGCATAGTCCACGACACCTGCAGCCCTAGCAGCCTCTAGGTCAGTGTTCCTTGCGAGGTACTCCGAGAAGTTTGTACCCAAGCTTTGATCATTGAGTTCTCTCAACCTTCTATCAAATGCACCGTAGAAAGAGCCTTGCTTAAATACAGCATCTGTTGCCATGTTCAGTGTGTTAACAAACCTAGAGGATCTGTTGAGAAAACTATTAGACTTAGTTAAGTCACCCACCCTCTGAGTTTCATAAAATAATTCAGTAAACTTAAGAGGCGCATCTTCTAGTAGCATAGCCCCTAGAACTTCTGATTCTTTTCTGTTTACTGTAAAGCTTTTCAGAACTGAAAGGGAACCGCCAGTCCACCCCCTCTGAACGGAACCGTCTGGCATCTTAGTACCTACAGTGCTGTTCAAGACATCCTTCCAAAAGGAATCAGACATGTCAGCTACTATGTTGTACCCACCTGTTGCAACGTTTGCTGCAGTAGTACCTACTTGTGATGTCATGAAAGCAATTCTAGTTTGGTCTAAGTTCTGGAGTATACTAAAACCGCCACCTCTTTCCAGCCTACTAAATATTTCAGTAGCTTCATTTCCTGTGAAGACAGAAGCGCCCTTGCTTGCCAGTATGTCTAGCTCTTGGTTCATAACCTTCTTAAGTTTAGACCCTTCAGCAAGAACTTTACCAGCCTTAGACAACTCAGCCAACCATAGGTATGACATCTCTTCGGAAGAAAGATTAAATTCTCTACGGATACTTGTTAACTGTTCCGCTTGAATAGACCCATCAGATATTCCTCTAGCCACTGCAGAGCTTACTCGCTCACCTGGTCTTAGCTTCATAGTCTCTTTTAGTTTAATACTTGCAGCAGCAATACCCCTGACTGTGTTCATATCTAGACCAGGTGCAATCAACTCGTTAGCTCTCTCGTCTAGCATACGGCTAAATATCATCTCGCCTTCTTTAACAGAATCTTTATCAAGAGGGTCTAAAGTTTTACCTGCTTCCCTTGCTCTAAACATCTGCGCCAAGTCTACAATATCGCTCATTGTATCATTGATCTGATCGTCAGAGAGGTTGCTCGAAGTTATTGACTCCATAGCTGCTTTTGCATTTGCCTTTGCTGTATCACTGGCCTTCTTAGCTTGATCAACTAGTATGTCAGCAGCCTTGTTTCTAGTCGATTGAGTCCAAGCACCGCCGAATCCACCAACAACCGCACCTATGGTACCGTCTATTGTTGCGTCTATTGCTAAGTCTCCAACAGTATAGTCGTAACCTTCTATAACAGCTTCTCTTGTCTCACCTCTACCATAAGAGGCTACCCCACCTACAGCAGCTTCCCCAGCAAAAGAAATACCTGCAGCCTTAAGGCCTTCCTTCGTGACACCCTTCTTTACAGTTTCCTTTACAGCCTGCTTACTTAATCCTTCAGCAAGTAGCTTGTTAGCGTATGATCTGACAGCCATCTGGCTAGCTTTAGCGGTAGCCTTAGCAGCAATCTTAGAGCCAACACCAAAGCCGAATGTAGCCGCTGTTACAGCTGTTGAAGGAGAGGCAATAAAAGAAGATGCGTAGTCCCAAGCGGTTTCAAACCCACCTGTGCCACCACCTTCTGAAACATCGTATGCTTGCATTAACTTTCCAAAGGCAAGCTTACCCTCCTTTGATGCTTCCTCTTCTGACTTCTGTACATACAGTAAATCAAAGACAGCGGTAGCCTCATTCATAGACTGCCATCTCATGTGTTGTGCAAAGTCATCTGCAAGTTGTTCAGTGTTTTTTAGTTGCTCAGGCGTGTAGTTATACCTACCTCCAGAGAAGAAAGACTTAAGGTCTTCCTGAAACTCTTCTTGTTCCAGTAACTCGTTAAAGTACTTACCCTCAGCTTGTTCTACGTAGCTCATCAGATATCCTCTGTAGGAGAAGTACCGTCTCCGTTCACCGGGGGAGGGTTAACTGTTTGCTTAAAAGGCTCCCAGTTAAAGTTTGGTGTGGCAATTGCTTCGTCTATCTTTTCAAGAACGGTAACTGCAGGTACCCTCGAACTGTTTTCTATACTGCTGATAACAGTGCTTAGAGCAGACACCGGACTAAAGCTGTTTGTAGGGTCCTCAGCTAGGTCTACTGCCTTCTCGGTAAGGTTGTTAAAAAGTATCTGAACATCAGGTGAGGCATCTTGGTTGAACACAACGTCACCTACATTGTTAGTAGAAAAGCTAGTGTCATACATAGTGCTAAGGGAGGAAGCCAGCTGTGCTTGGATAGACCTTCTATCGGACAGTTCGATACGAGCACCTTTACTAGAGTTATACTTAAAGGCTGGTACGGACACCCTGCCAGAAGGCTTGGTAGTTTTTAGGAATTGCTCTTGGAGTTCGTTAAGGTCACCCATAGCATTTATAAGACCTAAGGACATGTCCTCCTCTGTCTTAAAGCTTTCACCTTGCAACCCCCTTGCGACTGCTGCTGCAAGATCCTCGTCCCCGTCTACCTTCCCTTCTAGAAATGCTGATAAAGTCTCTACATAGTTTTCAGATATCTTTCCGTTCTTTGTTAAGGTAGCTACTTTGTCTATTTCAAACTCTAATTGACCAGACATCTCAAGTGCTCTAGCAGACTTAGTGGAAAAGCCAAACGTCTTAGCCTGAGAGATCCTTGCTCTAGAGGCTTTAAGAGATTCTCTACGAGTCTGAATCTTTTGCATACCAGCCTTAAACAAGTACTCACGCTTTACAGCATTTATCTGAGCGACTTCAGCTTTCTTCTCTGCAACCTGATCGTTGTATGCCTTAGCGACACCACCAGCTAGCATTAAACTCTTGAATGACATGTCTTTATCCTCTCGCCATTAGGCCACGCTGCGGTTTAGCACCTACTTCTTCTGCCACTTCCTCAACCTCTGGTGAGATTTCACCTTCAGTATCTAGGCCTGTGTCAACGTCAGGAATTACCTCTGCAAAGTCACCAAGCATTTCGTAGCCTTCATCCCTTTCTTCTACGGGAGTCTCAGATATAGCCTTATCTAACAGAAGACCTAGCTTCTCTTTCTCTTCTTGTTCTTTCATGCCAGCATTCTTAAAGTCATCTAGGTAGTCAATACCAGCTTCTCTAGCTGTAGATGCAATGAACTTATGAATGACAGGGGCAATGATCAAACTTATGTCTAGGTTATGAATACCTTTAGCAACGGCTATAGTAAGTGCAGCCTGCGTAGCGTGTTTAACTGGCAGACCGTACTCAAGAGTGAACAGTAAATTATCTAATCTCTTTGGGTCAGACAGCTTCTCCATGTGCCAGACGATAGCATCATTCGGCTCTACAATCTCTGGTGCTCTTTCGTATAGAGCATTGCGGGGTGTCTTAGTCAGGGATTGCCCTGGAATAGGTCCGTCCATTATTCTTCACCTCTAAAGCTTTTGACAAGTTCTAAGAATTTAGGGACAAAGGGCATAACGTTTTCTTTTCCTATGCCAAGCCCACCCCTGTCTAGTGCAGGTCCATCATGGTGAAGTGCATAAACGTAGTCGTTACTGTAGCCCTTCTTAGCAGCCATCCTAAAGTTATCAGACGTATGTTCCAGTACAGCTTGAACCTGCATGTCTACATCCCACTGGTTCTCTGCGTTAATCCCATAAGCCTTGCCTGTCTGATTAATAAACTGGCCCAGACCTCTAGCACTGGAAGACTTGGCGGCAGCGTCTGGGTTAAAGCCCGACTCGTACCTTACAGTAGCCAAGGTGTAAGCAATCTCGTAGTCAGACATATCTAATCTGCTGCCCACCTCAATGATCTTGTTCATTATAGTTTGTTGAACTTCGGGGGATGCATCACCTGCTCTTCGAGATCTACCTCTTAACTCCCCTTCAATGATAGGGTTATCGAAGTAAGATTGTGAGGCAACCGACCCAGCTTGAACACCTTTCTTACCATAAAGATCTTCTGAAATCTTCAAGGCATTGTATTCTTCATCTCTTTTATTCTCTTGATAATCTTCCTCGATACCCTGCATCCAAGAAGCTGCATCAAAGTCAGGACCTAGACCTCTCTCCCTTGAGGAACCAATGTCAGACTGATTGAAAATTCTCTTCACACCTTGGGCGCTAGACTGCATATCAGCCTTTGTCTCTGCTGCCTGAGACTGGCCTAAGGCAACCATTCTCTTGGTTCTTTGTCTTGAAGCCGCACCAGCGGGTGTAGTTGTAGGATCTTGTTGTTGTTTAGTGAACCTGTCAAGCTGGTCATACTTAGTCATGTAGTTGGTCTTGAAAGCCATTGTTGTTATCCTCTAATCGTAAAGCCAATCAAATACAGCTTTAGCTATCTCTTGGTTAGCGCCTATCTCTGCTTGTAGCTTTGCAGCATCCAGTGTACCGTCAGCTGAAATCTTCTGGACAACTATGTTATTAGCTCTGTCCTGATCGTTTTGGTAAGCGTTAAAGACGTAGTCCATTTCGTCTCGCTCACGCTGCCAGATCTCGTCTATCTCTGCCTGTGTTAAAGCGTTCTGCTCTTTAGCTACGTATAAGGCTCTCTCATTGGCTGCTGATTGATTTAGTGTAGCAGCTGTCTGTCTCCACTTAGCGTTAGCTTGAGCAACAACTAAACTATTTGAGATCATAAACTGTTTAAAGGCGTTATCCTGAGCTACATTAAATTGATAAGTAGCATTTACAGCACTAGTATCAAACTGTGAAATAGCATTCTTCTGGTCTGCGTTAAACTTAGAAACGTTAGCCTGAAGGTCAGCAAAGAATTGGTTTGTCTGGTTTTCAGATGCAGAGTTAAACTGTGATGCGGCATTCTCAGCAGCTTGGTCAGTAAAAAGAGCTTGGACATTCTGTTGTGCTCTGAACATCTCAGTCTGCTGTCTGTTGTTTAGGTTTGACATCTCCATACCCAAGAAGGATTGGGCGTTCTGAACAGCTGCTTGTTGTCTATTATTTAAGTTAGCCATATCGAGGTTAGCTAAGGCAGATGCCTCAGACATTACCATAGCTTGATCATTAGACAGGTTGGCGAGAGACATCGTGTTAGCTGCACGAGAGTTCTCTAATGCTACCTGCTGTTCGGCTGTAAAGTTCATGTTGGCTATGTCGGATATCTTAGCAGCGTTAGCTACCCTAGCCTGAAATGCTTGATCAAACTCCATACCCATAAAGGTAGCACGTTGTTGTGCAGCAAGCATAGCACGTTGTTGCCTATTGGACAAGTTCTGAACTTCAAATTGTGCTTGTACTTGTGCATCTATCTGAGCAATGGGTAGTGCTGCTTCCATAGCGGCTTGAACAACTGCTTGACCAGCCATGCTAGATGCGCCTAGACCACGGGCAGACAACGTAGCCATCGCTGTTCGCATAGAACCAGCAGCCCAGGCGGGGGTCTCCCCACCCTCAAAGTCAGCCATCAAAGACTCTAGTTGACCCGCTACTGTAGCTTGTTTAGTGGGCGTAGCTGTTGCAGCCTGTATCTCTTCATTAAACTTAGACGCAGTTTCAGCATTAGCTGCAGGAGATATCAGTTCACTTTGACCAGTTACAGGGTCAGCTTCAATCTTACGCTGCACAGGGTTGTCCATTAGTACAGCAGCGCCTTGAGCAGCTGTTAAGTTAGACACTGCCGATTCGTCTTGTTGTGCTGCGTCTACTTGAGCCTGCTGTGAGACAACACCTTGCTGCGCTGTGGTAGCCTCTGTTGCTGCTTTAACCGCAGGGGCAACAGTAGAAGGAGCGAAGGTAGAAACCTGTGCTGTTTGAGGGGCTGTAGCTTGGGCAGCTGTTCCAATAGTTTCAAACCCAGCTGTAGTTGCCGCTTGGTCTGGTCCTGTCTGAATCTCTTGGTCAGCCTGAGGGGTTACGTATGCGTAGTTAGGGGTAGCAACAGAAGTAGAGGGGCTAAGCCCAGAGGATCTTGTCATATACCCAGTATAGCCACCTTCATCGGCTGCCATTGTTATCGGAACACCCGAGGCAGAACCAGGGTTAACTACTTGAAAAACGGGACCATCATTAGGTCCAATATTAGCGTCAGGGCCAAAGCCACCAGATGATATAGACTCTACACCCCCACCTTCAGCCATACCGATAGTCTTATTTTCTGGCGCAATGGTAGGAGAGCCTTGCATTGACTTAGCCTTTCTTTCTAGGCGTTGCACAAGGGATCTGGCCTCGGGCTTAGACTGCATGAAAGCTTCCATCTCGTCTCCCTGGTCAGACCCCGTGTAGCCTGTTTTCGAGAGGATGGTGTACTTTTGTTTGTTGCTAAACATATCCAGCATTAGACTTTACCCTTACTTATCCAAGTTCATCCATACTGCACCAGCAATAAAGGTGAGTATAGAGACTGTAATTACTTTTGTTACTGTATTCCAGACAGACTTACGAGTATCCCGCCAAGCCTCAAGCAAGCTACGCATCTCAACAATATCTTTCTGTGCGGAGTCATCGAGCAAGCCAATAGAAGCTAATGCCTGCTGCGCACCCTTACGTGCAGCCCGATCAAGCATAGCCTCAAGTTCATCGTTTGTGATTGTAGTTTGACCCATGCTCTTTAGCACCTATTTTATTGAGTAAAGGATGATTAAGTTATAGCAGTTTTTGACCTACTTGTCAATACTTACCACTTGCCTTGCTGCACACCTAAGAAGAATAATAGTAGGATCAACGTACCTGCACCTGCTAGTAATACTGCAATACCTACAGCCCAGTTAATACAGTTATCTATGAACTCTTGTTTCTTGTAGACTAGCTCACGTTGTTCTTTACGTTGCTTTGCTTCTATACGTACTATCTCTTCCCATGCACTAGGGCCATACGTCCAAGAGATGTGTGACCTAAGCTCTTCTCGCATCTCTTTGAGCTTCTGCTTTTGTGACCAAATCTCCAGTGCGTTAGACTGGGTGTCACTAAACATCTTGTACATAGGAGGGTTCTTAGCTTTGTCCTCCAAGAAGTCTAGGTCACTTACTGCCTTAGACCACTGAGAGACTGCACCTGTCATAGCACTAATCTCACGACCTACGGATACAGCTTTCTTAATACCGTTGTACGCTGTAGTAGCTGCAGCCATAGCTGTAAAAGGATCAACCACTTTACTTTGCCATGTCTCTATGGTCACGGTTGATGTATCGTAGCTCACTCTCCATAACGGCTATACGTTGCTTGAGTTTATTGATCTCATTGATAGCTAAAGTCATAGAGGCAAGCTCATCCCATAACTCTTCTATGTCACTCCATACGTACTGTATCTCTACGCCATTGCCTTCAACGTCACGCTTGAGGTTAATGTTGTCCTCAATAGCCATACGTGAGCCAAGCTGACTGACAGTCTCCTCTAGGCTAGAGATAGTAGATGCCTGCTGAGACACCCACCATACTCCACCTGCAAGCTGGACAGCCATAGCTGCAACAAGAGCAATAGGAAGTTTTACGTTCTCCATGTCGTTACTATACCTTACCCAAGTTTTATTTTACTATGCAGCATCTTCCTCTGGGTTTTCCAGAGAGTTAGCCAACCGTGCAACAAAAGCATCACGCCCCACTGCAAGTTGATCCATGTTGAAGCGAGCATTGTCCAGCTTACGACCAAGGTCATTCACATGGTTAAGCAATGTCTTCTGCTCGTCTGTCATGTCTTCAACAATGTATTCGATGTCGTTGACCGTGATTGGTGTTTTGTCATTTTTAGCCATCACTAAGTCTCCTTTAAGTTTGGGTTACGAGTTAGCTGCGATTGCAGCATTAGCGGCAGTCATGTCTTCTGTAGTCCAGAAGTCTTTAGCCACCATTAGC
>Ga0208434_1000317_pt1 | contig 24558 bp, 29 predicted proteins | sample 13_taG_FD_184086 | JGI IMG/M metagenome (GOLD analysis project Ga0208434, IMG submission 184086) | Marine viral communities from the Subarctic Pacific Ocean - 13_ETSP_OMZ_AT15268 metaG (SPAdes) (version 2) | ecosystem: Environmental > Aquatic > Marine > Oceanic | place: Pacific Ocean | collected... | reverse complement strand
ACTTGATCCACCGCAAACATTATCCCTGAATAAGAAATGGCTGCTCCATTTCAGAATTATTCCGGCGGTGTCCTACTCGCGGACATCGTCAAGAGGAATAATCTCAGCACTTATGTGTCTGAGGCCATCAAAGAGCGCAGCTTGTTTATCAAGTCTGGTGCTGTTGTTCGTAACTCCCTGCTCGATTCTCGTGCAGGTGGTAGCCGCATTCAAGTTCCCGAGTTCAATCCTGTATCTCCAACAGAAGAGATTATGGACGGGACCGCTACGTGGGGGACCAGCACTGCTGGTTACTTGACGCCACAAAAGATCGGTACTGGCACTCAGATTGCAACCATCTGCCATCGCGGTTTCGCGTATGCCGTAGATGACGTTGCAGTATTAGCTGCTGGTGAAGATCCAATGCTTCACATCCGCAATCAGCTGGCTGATGCGATCAACAAGCTGAACAGCGCACGTCTGTTCTCACAGCTTGCTGGTTTGTTTGGCACGGCACTTTCTGCCAACGCTTTGGATAAAGCTGTTGCAGCAGCATCTGGTGGTGCTGAGGCTAACTTCCTCAGTGCAGCAACAGTTGCTGAAGCACGCTCCAAGCTTGGAGAACGCGGTGAAGAGCTGGACACTCTGATTGTCCATCCTTCTGTTGCTTACTACCTGTATCAGGTAGGAATGCTGACCTTCTCTACTTCAGCACTTGCCGCTTCCGGCGCAGTGACCTGGGGTGGTGGTGGCGTAGGCATTGGCGCTCGCGAAGTTGGTGAGTTCGCAGGAATGCGAGTCGTTACCGACAGTGCAGTGAACACCGTTGCTCCTGGCACTGGTGGTCATCAGCGTGAGTTCTATTGCTACCTGACCAAAGGCGGCACCATCCTTGAGGGTGTGCAGCAAGAGCTTCGCATTGAAGCTGATCGCAACGTCCTCTCGAAGCAAGACGTGCTTTCTGTGGATTATCACAGCACCTATCACGTGATGGGTACTAAGTGGTCTGACGCTGGTGACAACCCCACCAACGCCAACCTGGCTACCGCTAACAAGTGGGCCGCCACTTATGACGTTGACCTGATCCCTATGGTTCAGTTGACCGTCAACTCTCCGTTGGATACCACAACCATCTGATCTTGATCAGAGCAAAGGCCCTACCATTAGGTGGGGCCACCTTATTATTGTCTTATGGCTGCCACGATCAACGCCACACTCAAGAGTGAGACAGCCAACAGCTTTGTGACGTTGGCAGAGGCAGACGCGTATTTTGAAACCGTTCCAAGCTCAACGCAGTGGGACAACAAGACTGATGACAACAAAATTCGCTCTCTGATCTCGGCTACAGGCTGGATCGATACGTTGAATTTCTATGGTGATCGTTGCGATTCAAGCCAAGCCTTAAGCTGGCCCCGCAATAATTATCATGTCGATCGCGTAGAACTGACCTGTTCCGCGATTCCAAACGCAATTAAAAAAGCTACATATCTACTAGCGTTTGAACTGGCCAATGACACGGACGCGATTACAGGGAATACCGGCGATAAGGGGTTATACGAAGAAGTCGAACTCGGAGACCTCAAGGTCAAGTACAACACTGCTAGTCAAGCTACTGGAACTGTCAATAACGTATTCGACGTTTACCCTTGGCTGCAGTCTTATCTTGGTGCTTATTGTCTTGGAGGTTCTGGCTCTTATCAAGTTCGTATGGTGAGGGGTTGAGATGTCACTTGTAGACAGCACTTTTAAGTCAATCCCCAAAGATCTATTGGACGAATGGGGTCAAGACATCACGCTTGTCAAAACGACAACGCCACGCACTTACGACCCAGCAACAGGTGCTGTGACTGGTGCGGATACATCTGTTGTGTTGAAAGGTTTGATTTCTAATGTTTCAGCGAGAGAGAATGACGGGCTCTATCAAACAACTGACATCAAGGTGATTATTGGTGGTGACGAGTTGAACTCTTACTACCCAACTGAAGCCGATCGCATTCAGTATTCACAAGCTGGCGTGACAAGAGAAGCGAAGATTTTAAATGTGTTGAGTCTTCGGGGTGAAGACCCCTTGCTTCACACGATTATTGCGAGGCCGCAGTAATGGCAAGGAGAGAGGACATCTCTAAATTGCCGCAAGACATGCGAGAGCTGATCAATTTGGTGACTCGCTATGCAGCAGTAGAAATAATGAATGACTTGGCAGACGCAGGCCCAGAATGGAGTGGCGAGTTTCAAGACAGCTGGGTCGCTGTTCCTGTAGGTACAGGAGCATCAGGGTCAACAGGCGGAGGCTATCCGTATTCTCTAGGAGATGTTCCAAGCCTTTCAACATCTATCAGAGAGACCGCAAGAGTTAAAAAATTCAGCATTGAAAATACGCAGCCTTACGCAGCGTATGCGCTTGATTTAGAAGTAGGCGAGTTTAAAAAGATTGGTCGTCCGGCTGGTGATGTAGTGAGAGAAGGCTCTCGGCCTGTTCCGGGTTTCAGGGGCGATGTCACTGCCGGAGGTGGAAAAGCAGAAAGTACGGCTGAACTTGACTGGTACACAAGGTATGTCAATAGTGAGATGGGGCAAGCTATTGGGAGAGGAGTAACCTTTGGCTTTAGGGCGAAACGATGAGATACCAGGAGATTCGCGCCACAATAGAAAGCCCAATTCAGACAGCGTTTGGTGCGCTTAGTCCGGCTGTCCCTGTATTTTTCGACAACATTACAGCGGCTCCAGCAAACACAACCACAGAATATGTACGTGTAAATATTGCGTTTGGCGTAACTACTGAAACAACGTTGACTAGTAATTTAGATTTCGCGCGAGGTAGTGTAATTGTTCGCGTTTATAGCGAAAAAGGAAAAGGGCCTGCAAGAAGCCAAACTCTTTTGGACACTGCTGTAACCACTCTTTTAGGGTTATCTGCTTCAACTAGAGATGGTTCAGGAATTTATATGCGACCCGGAGCGATAAATGGGCCTACGTTCTCAACAACTGAAGCGAGTCCGCATTTAGTAGGTCGTATTGACACATCTTTTGTCGCAGAGGACCAGGATTAGATGTTTTGCTGACAGCACGCTAAGCTGTATGAGTCCGGGTTTCGCCCGTAAGTCCACCATTCTCAGTACCACGAATGGCTACCGTCCTTTCGGGCACCTCTGGAGCCCTTTATTACAAGCCAGCTGGCACATCTGGAACCTTTAAGGCTGCAGATGTCACCAACGCTAGCAATTCCATCAAAGTTGGAACGTTTCTCAACTTCAAGGTAAACGACAAAGTTTCGTTTACTGCCGGCGGGGGCACCCTCCCTGCCGGTTTGGCTGAAGGAACTCCAGTCTTCGTTCTGACCTACACAGCTTCTACCGGAGTAGCCACGTTTGCTGCTACTGCAGGCGGTAGTGAGCTTGCTTTGACAGACGACGGAACTGACGGCACCAGCGCCTTCGGGATTAATTACACCGAGTTCCAGTCAGTAGCGAACGTCCGTTCTTGGAATTTTGAAGTAACCCGTGAAGAAATCGATGTAACAAGCATCGGTGGCACGTTGGGTCAAACCGCACCATTCCGAACCTTCATCTCTGGTTTTGCGGATGGTACGGGTTCAGCTGAGGTTTACTTCACTGATGACGACACCGGTATTTCGGCTCGTTTGATTGAAGACGTTACCCAGCGCAACCAAGCTGGTGCAACGTTCAAGCTGTATATGGATGCAGTTGTTTCAGCTGGTACGCCAGATGACGCAGCTAGCCGTTCCATCTCAATGGAAGCGGTGCTGACTTCTGCGAGTTATTCAGTTACTCCTGACGACGCACAGGCAGTATCAATTAACTTCCGTCCAACTGCAGCTCCTACATTCGACTTTGCTAAGAGCTAATAGTCGATTGATGATAAAGAGGCCCCTGACATTGTTAGGGGCTTTTTTAGTGCTAGTGTAGTAAGACAATTAGTTTTAACTCATGGCATTACGCGCCATTGACCGTCTCAAGAAAGCCGCAAATTTAGAAGCAACAAAAAGAGTCGTTACTCTTTCGGACGACAGCAAGTTTGAGATGTGGGTTACGCCATTGACGATGGCAGAGCGTGAACGCGCTCAAAAACGTGCTGGATCGGATGACGCCAATGCGTTTGCTCTGCAGCTTTTAATTACAAAAGCTAAGGATGAAGTGGGGGAGTCTTTGTTCTTGGCTGGCGAAGTTGATGTGCTTAAGAACGAGGTGAAGGATAAGGATTTGCAGTCTTTGATGCTGGCGATTTTGACTGACGACGAAGAGGAAGAGGCAATCGACCCAAAATCCTAGGAGCCGAGCTTCGGAAGGATAACTGGCTCATGCTGCAGTTTGGCATTGCCAAGGAGCTTGGCATGAGCTTGTCGGAGCTACGGTCAACGATGACAGCAGAAGAGGTTTTGGGTTGGAGCGCGTATTTTAAAATTTTGAACGAAGAGCAGGAGAAGGAATTAGCAAAGGCCCGTAGGCGCAGGTAGAGTGTTGCGACAGGTCGTGAGTTTTGCCGCGTGACTTCCTCGTATAGCGCAAATATTGTTGTAAACGTCCAGAATCAGAAAAGTCTTGAAAGAACGGCTGCGACCGTAGGCAGGCTTAACAGTTTAATTAAACAATTAAAACCAATCAATCTTCTTGCTCCAGGCTCTGGTTCTGGGGCGGATGCGGTCAGGACCGCAATGACGGAGGTTATCAAGAAAGCGAAGTTAGCAAATAATTCTATAGCCGGAATTTCAGCAACTTTTGCTGGCGCATCAAGCCAAGCGTCTGCTTTTAGCGAAATTCTTGCGAACGTTAAAATTGACAAATTAGAAGCAGGAAAGACTCTTTTAAAGTCTCAAAATGCAGAAGTTCAGGAACTGGCCTCAGCGTTTGCAAAGGCCGAAGGGAAGGCCGGAGAGTTGCAGAAAAGATATCAAGGGCTGCTTCAGGCTGCGCGACAAGCAGAAGGTCTTGCTATTGGCCCTGCAACAGAGCTAGGGACTCTGGAGGCAGAATTACAAAAAAGAACATACTATGAAAAACAAATAACAGAAGAAAAGAGAAAACAAGAGCGTTTAGATAAAGAAGCTATCGCCTCGGCAAGAAGCAGGAGGCGAGATGCTGCAAGAAGAAGTGAGACCAGGAGAAGAGACATTCTTACAGGCGCTGGCTTCCCGTTGCTGTTTGGAGGTGGCCCGCTCCAAGCATTGGCAGGGGGCATCGGTGGAGCGGTAGGTGGCTTAGGCGGATCGATCGCTGCTAGCGCAATTACTGCACAGGTCGAAGCATTCGCAAAAGAAGCGGCAAAGGTTGGCCAAGCCCTGAACTCAACCGGCGGTGCGTTGGAGTTGGTACGTGAAAAGTCGTTATTTAGCAGTGAACAGATAAAAGAGAGAGCATTCCAGCTTGAAGAGCAAGGCAGGGTCGAAGAGCTAGCGGCGTTGTTGACAGGTGAACTGACCCAATTGATTGGCAACGAAGGCGTTCGTTCTTTGCAAGAGCTAGGTGAGACTACAAGTGAAACAACAAAGCTCTGGAATCAGCTAACGACGCAATTATTTGCGCTAGTTTCTGGACCATTAGAAGCCTTTTTAAAAGTTGTAAATCAAGTTTTAGGCGCTGTTGCGGGGGCTGGCAGTAGAGAAGCATTTTTTGGAGATTTAGGTTCTCAAGAAGGAGCTGCTAGGTCTAGGTTTAAAGTTTTAACTGGTGAATCTTTAGGGACAGGTAGGTCTGGATCTAAGGCGCGAGCGGAAGCAAGAAGTGCAGGACAAGTCTTTTTAAGTCAAGAAGATGCGTTAGCGCAGATTAGAAAAGAATTTAAGCCTGTTAGCCCGGTATCAATTCCTGTTACTGCACAGGATCGAAGAGACTTTTCAGTCAGTGGCGGACGCGCCAAGAAAGGACGAGAAAGCAGACTGCCACAGCTGCAAGCTGAAGTTGCTCTTCAGGAGCGTTTAGCGGTGCTAAGCAGACAAGTTGTTAAGGCCAAAGAAGAAGAAAATCCGGTACGTGAAGCAGCATTGAATATGGAAATTGCTCTTGAGAAGCAAGCTACAGCAATTGAGAAAATAAATCTTAAAAAGATACCTCCTTTGGAAAAAGAAGAAGAAATTAAAAAAGCTGGATTGGCGGCTGATAGAGAAATTTTCAGCATTCAGGACAAACTCAACGCCAGCAAGGCTGCACAAGCAGAGAAAGCGGCAGAAACATTAAAAGGCTTGCAAAGTGAGCAGGACTTACTGCAGGCAAGGCTTGACGGAAGACTGGAAGAGGAACAGTTAGAGCAAAAAGTTAATAAAATAATGAAAGAAAATGAAGGCTTGACGAGAGAGCAAGTCGAACAGAGTTTGCAAGGCACTGCCGCTCTTAAGGAACAGGTCAAAGCGTTAGAGAACTTAGAGTCCATGTATGCGTCAATCGGCCAAAGTATTTCTAGCGGCATTGTTGATGCTTTAAGCGCAGCAGTTGAAGGCACAAAATCACTTGCTGACGTTGCATCACAAACGCTTAGGCAAGTCGCAAATATCTTGCTGCAGTTTGGAGTCAATACTGCACTTGGCGGTATTCCTGGCCTTGGATCGTTCTTTGGCGGAGGGAGAGCCGCAGGCGGTCCCGTCTCGGGTGGTACGCCTTACATGGTTGGCGAAAAAGGCCCTGAGCTATTCGTTCCAAACACCTCTGGCAATATTGTTCCAAACAACAAGCTTGGTGGAGGCGGAGGTGGCAGCACAAGCGTTGTCGTTAACGTTGACGCCAAAGGCAGTTCTGCTTCAGGTGACAGTGGCGCTGGCAAACAGCTCGGAGGGTTGATTGGAGCGGCTGTGCAGGCAGAATTGATCAAGCAACAGCGACCTGGAGGCTTATTGTCCCGCTAATGAGTGCCTTAACTTTTCCCGATTTTGATCCCGCACCAGGGATGACGAAGCAAAGCGCACCACAGGTGCGTATCTCCCAGTTTGGGAGTGGTTATAGCCAGCGAGCAACGTTTGGCATCAACCAAAACCCAAAGGTCTATAACCTGACCTTCCGTGTATCAGAAACAGAAGCTGACACGATCGAAGACTTCCTTGATGCAAGGGGTGGTGTAGAAACCTTTATCTACACTCCACCTGGCGAAGCGACTAGCAGTAAATTCATTTGCACAGAGTGGACGAAGACGATTCCATTTATTGATCGAGCGGAGATTGTCACGTCATTCGTGCAAGTATTTGAGCCATGAGTGATAACACGCCCCAGTTCGTTGAAGACTTACGCACAGCAGCGCCTGCATACTTTGAGGAGCTGCAAAAGCTTGAGCCAACAGCAGTCATCGATTTGTTTGAGGTGCGGTTAACGCAAGCCGTTAATAACGTTGATGAGACGCTTTATTATCACCCTGGAACGAATGATCTCGTTACCAACATTGTTTTTAACGGCAAGACCTATCCGGCTGTGCCTGTAGAGATGACGGGGCTTGAGACATCAGGTAAAGGTGTCATTTCCAGGCCAACTTTAAAAGTAGCTAACGCCAACGGTGCGATCAGCTCTTTAATTGTTCAGCAAAATTACAACCCACTAAAAGCGCAGGTGGTGCGTATCCGTACGTTCAAGAAATTCTTAGATGCCGTTAATTTTAGTGGTGGCAACGCAACTGCCGATCCAGCAGCAAAGACAGAAGAGGTTTGGTATATCGACAGGGTTGCGGATGAGAACTTGGCGTTTGTTGAATTTGAGCTGACGGCCAAGCTTGACCTGACCAATCTTGAGTTGCCACGTCGTCAGGTAACTGAGTTTTGCCCGTGGAAATACAGAGGTACTGAATGCGGTTATGTAGCCAAAAGGTATTTTCAGGTTGATGACATTGAGATTTCTAAGGCCGAGATGCAGTCATTGGCCACGATCAACAGCTTGACCTTTGACCAGGCTGTGGACAAGTTTGATGTATGCGGCAAACGGGTAAGCAGTTGCAGGCTTCGCTTTCCAGATAACGAAGGCAAGAATGATGTATCGATCCCGTTTGGAGGATTCCTTGGATCAAGAGTTCAAGCGTAAGGCGGAAGGCCACGCAATCCTTGAGTATCCAAAAGAAGCTTGTGGCTTACTTGTTGATGGCAAGTATTGGCCGTGCCAAAACGTTGCAGACGAGCCAGAGCTGACCTTTGTCCTTAACGCCACTGACTATATGGAGGCCATGTTGTCTGGAACGATTGAAGCCGTCGTGCATTCTCACCCGTTAGGCGGGCAAGCTAGTGAGCCAGATCGCAAAAGCTGCAGTCAAACTAAGCTTGTATGGCATATCTATTCTGTCCCTGACGGCGAATGGTCAACTATCGATCCCTGACAGGCAAGGAGTTTGCGTATGGAGCGCAGGATTGCTTCACGCTGATCTGCGATTACTACAGGTTGATGGGGGTGTTGCTGCCAGACTTTGAGAGACCAGAAGACCTTGAGACGACAAGCAGCATATTTTTAGAACAGGCTGAGGCGTATGGGTTTTATGAGGTTGATATGGCAGAACGCAAGATTGGTGATGTATTGATTATGCGGTTGATGACTAGGACGCCAATGCACGCAGCAATTTATGTTGGTGCGGATAAGATCTTGCACCAACGGTTCAACAGCCTGAGTGCGGTGGAACCTTTTGGGCGGTACTATAGGCAGAGCGTTGCCGCCGTCTATCGCTATGCAACTGGTGATGTTAGCCGGTGAGCTGGGCGAAAAATACGGCACACACCACGAGTATTACAACCTAAGGACACCAGCAGACGCGATCAAGCTGTTGTGTGTCAATCATCCGAAGCTGCAGAAAGATTTGATGACAGCGCACCAAAACGGTGTTGGCTACAAGCTGATTCAGTCTGGTGCGGCGATGGGATATGACGAACTGCATTTACCGTTTGGCAGCAGGCCAATGATGCTTGTGCCGGTGATCAGCGGTAGTGGAGGTGGTTCTACGACATCAATTTTGGTTGGTGTTGGCTTGGTCGCGGCTTCATTTTTGCTGCCTGGCGCGGGGTTGTTTGGTTTTGCTGGCCTTGGTGGCACGGTGGCTGCGGGAACTACTCTTGCGGCAGGGTCTTCACTCGTGGTCGGTAGTGCCATTGGCACGGCCATTGGCACAGGCTTAAGCGCAATTGGCGCAAGTTTGATTCTTGGCGGTGTGGCAAACATGATCTCACCGCAACCAGAAGTGCCAAAACTTGGCAGTCGTCGTATGGATGGCACAAGTTTTCGTGGCCCTGGCCCACAAGGTGTAACGCGTGGGGCAAGTGGTCAGCAGTCTTATGCGTACACCGGACCAGCCAATACTGTTGGCAACGGTTCAACAATTCCTGTTGTGTATGGCCGCGCCATGCTTGGCGGTCACATGTTGTCAGTAGGCATTGAAGCAACAGATGTTTCCGACCCAATTGCAACAGCAATCAAAGCACCAGGACGGGAAACCATATTGATTAATGGCAGTGAGGTGGAGCGTGAGTTTAATGAAGAGTCTGGAATTGCGACAAAACGGCTTGACTCGCGTGACGTTTTTCAATACAAAACAAGCATAAATAATCGCAGGAGAGTCATCCCTTCAGGCGATGGTTTTGGCCCTGGGTTAAGCAGAAGTCTTCAAGAAAATAGCACGCAAAAGTTTGGCGATATTGACACTAAAGTTAAATACGAAGACGAATTTGACGTGTTATTTGAAATTGATGGTGGGCTATATGGCAGAGCTGGCAAAGGCGAAAACGCAACTAAAATTGATGGATTCATCCAATATCGGATAGAAGTTATACATAGCAGGTCTGGAAGCAACCCAACGGTAGCTGTTGCTGAAAATACTATTCAGGGGTATTTAGAAAGGTCGCAAGAATATTACTGGGCGCAAAGATTAAAATGGACCAGGCTTGAAAATAATCAGGAATTAACTTTAAGGATTACTATTATGGATGTTGACACTGATGCGCCGACGAAGTTTCGAGTCCATGTATTTGGGTATGATCTCGCTTAATTGACTTATGGCATTAAATTCTGAATCGTCCATTAAGCTAATCGACCTTCTGTGCGAAGGACCAATCGAAGGTCTTGCAACGCAAAGCAGCAAAAGCATTTTTCTAGACGAGACTTCTGCCGATCAAAAGGCTGTCAAATCAAACGATTTTGCAATACGCAAAGGAACGGCTAGCCAGACCAGAATCGGTATAAGCGATCAATTTGCAAATGCCACTACCACAATCATCGATGTAAGCACGCAAGTTGGCGAAAACTATAGCGAAGAGGTTGACGAAAACAACGAGGTTTTAAAAAGAAATTATGGCGCGGGCAGCCTTGTCAAAACAATTACAGATCCAAAGACTAATTTTGTCAAACTTCTTTTTACCATTCCAAAGCTGTTCTCGACAGCAGTTGAGGGTCTTGCAAGGGGTCAATTATTCCCTGCAGCAATACGCATTAGAATCGCGGTTAAAAGTAAAAACAGTGCCTTTAACACCGTAACATTTGACGGGCAAGGCTATAAAGAATTTAGAGGAATTTCAACATCAAATTATCAATACCAAACCCCTCGAATTGATTTAACGGGAGAAGGTCCCTGGCAAATCAAAGTAGACAAATTGATATTCACAGCTAGCGTTTCAGGGCCGGATATAGAAGCAGGTTTTGAAATCAAGTTTAGTGACCTTGAAGATGTAAGCAAGAAAACCCCGCTAGCCAGTGGTCGAGGCGACACGATTGTGTGGTCTTCGATTATTGCTGGTACGGATATTAAAACGGCTTACAAGCACACAGCTTGTGTTGGCCTAAGCCTTTCAACGGATCAGTTCAACACTGTCCCAGCTCGTGCATACGAGATCAAGGGGATGAAGGTTCAGATTCCATCTAGCGCAATGGTGCGTGCAGATGGAAGTTTGAATTACGGCGGCAATATTCCTTTTAACGGCAAGCTGCAAGCGCGTAAGTACACGACTTGTCCGGTCTGTTGTTTCTACGACATGGTGACGAACAGCCGTTATGGGGCTGGTGATTTTGTCACAGCAGAAGAGCTGAGTTGGATTGATTTGATTGAGCTGTCCAAGTATTGCAACGAGCTTGTGCCAACAAGTGCAGGTGGAACGGAGCCACGTTTTGCCATCAATACGGTGATTGCTTCGCCAGCAGATGCGTTCAGCGTCTTGCAAGACCTAGCAAGCGTATTCCGGGGGATGATTTATTGGAAGTCAGACACGATCCAAGTAGCTGGCGACCATGGCGTTTTAGGCAGCACAACTACTGCTCTTGAGCCTGTTCACCTGTTTACCAACTCAAATGTGGTTGGTGGTGGCTTTAGTTATAACGGCGCTTCCCTGAAGACAAGAAGCACCAGGGTGCGTGTTCGCTACAACGACCCAAATAACTTTTACCGTCCTGACTTTGTTGTTATTGAGAACAAGGAGCTAGTCAATAAATACGGCTTCCAGATCCGTGACATCGTGGCGTTCGGCTGCACGTCTAAATTCCAAGCCCAACGAATGGGCAAATGGGTTCTGGCTTCTGAAGAAACAGAAGGCGAGACTGTGACGTTCTCCGTTGGCCTCGAAGGCTTAATGGTGATGCCTGGTCAGATCTTTGCCGTTTCGGACGCAATGCGTCAGGGCGCAAGACTGGCGGGTCGCATTTCAGCGTCAACAACAACGTCTGTTACGGCAGATCAAACAATCACGTTGCCGATTGGAACGAATCGTCAGTTGAGCTGTGTGCTGGCTGATGGGACGACAGAAACCAAATCGATTAGCAGTGTTGTGGGCAATGTAATTAACGTTTCGTCCTCGTTCAGCTCTGCGCCACAAGTAGAAACTGTTTATTCAATCCAAGCCAGCAACGTTAAGCATCAGAAATTTAGATGCCTTGCAATTGGCGAGGGTGAGAATGGAACGTATTCAATAACAGGTGTCCAGCATGTAGACAACATTTATAACGTTGTTGAGACTGAAAATGCACTGCTTGAGTTTGCAGATATAACGCTGTTTGATGAGGCACCACCTGTTCCGGTCGATTTATTTTTAAGCGCGGAAGATGTAACAAAAGACGATCTTACGACAACACGAATTACTGCATCCTGGAGTCGCGGCAGTGCATTTACAGCAATCTTTTTCAAAATTAAGTATAAGATTGGCAATGGTGACTTTATTGAAACAACAACTACAAACACAAACTTTGTTGTTGACAATGTAGTTCCCGGCACTAGCTTTTCATTCTTCGTGCGGGCAGTTGGCCCAGCACCACGCTCGAAGGAATCTGCTGATGCGTCGATTGATCTTACTGTCCCAGTTTCACCGCTTACACCACCTGACCCAACAGACGTAACCTTAGAAGTCGTAACCAAAGATCAGGTTTCTTTGCGCTGGGCGATTGGCCCAACAGGCATTAACAAGGAGTCATTACGTGCAGTTATACGTCATACGACAGACGATTCAACAAATGCAAGCTGGGCTAACACGTCTATTTTGCGGACTGTTTTAGCAAACTCAACGTCTGTAATTTTACCAAGAATAAACGGAACGTACTTTATTAAGTTCCAAACAATATTTGGCATACGCAGTGCTAACGCTGTCGCAGTTACTTTACTCGCGGTTGACGGGATCCCGAGATTTAACTATGAATTAATCCGAGAAGATTTCCCGGCGCAAAACGTTAAACCATTCCTAGGCGAGGGTTTTGGCGTTTATTACGACAGCGAGTACGACGGTCTTGTTCTTGACGGTGACGGCAAGATTGACGAGATCTCTGGAACGTTTGATGAGTTATCGGCTGTTGATTTTGTTGGAACGCGAGGCACTTCTGGTGTTTACCACTTTCAAAAAATATTAGATCTTGGCGGCAGATATAGCATTGACTTAAGGCGTGTTTTAACTTCTCGCGGGTTGTACCCGCTTAGCTCAATTGATAATCGTACGGCGCTTATCGATACGTGGAGCGATGTTGACGGAGAACTCGCTGATGATACGACCGCTGACATTTACTTTCGCACGACAGATGAAACGACAACAGGCACTTATTTCTTGACTGAAGACAATAATTATTTGTTGTTTGGCGAGGAAGTAATTGTTCCAGACAACCTTGTTGCTGAAAACGATGACCAGTTAATTGCCCAAAATGGCGACATAATTCAGACAAACCAAGCGGACGCGAGTGCTATTGAAATCTTGTTAACGCAAGACGATGACACGTTAATAACGCAAAGCGGCGATACCATGATTAGCAACGTTCCGCCTGCTGCTCCTGACAGCCCTCCTGTCGATTACACAATTGACGAAAGAACAGCACTCATTGACACTTGGAATGACTTTGATAATTACGATCCAGGGGCAGCAGTCCCTTCAGTCGTAGAAACCAACAAGATTTACCATGAATCCAACCTTACGTTTGGGGCGTGGGCACCTGTCGAAAACGGCAATTTCACTGCAAGGCAGTTCCAGTTCAAGGCTGAGCTGAAGGCGCTACATCCTGACCAAACTCCGATTGTGGACAAACTTGGAGCGACTATTCAGTTTGAGAGACGGACAGAAAACAGCAACGTGCTTGTTTCCAACGACTCTGGACCGTTCCAGGTGACATTTGATAATCCGTTCTATGTAGACAATGACACGAGAGTTGCGGTTGCTCTTTCGCCGTATGACATGGAAAGCGGTGATTTTTACACGATGACCGCACCAACCTCAACAGGTTTTACGGTGACGTTCCAAAATCCCAGTGGCGTAATTATGAGTCGTCAATTCCAATACACTGCGATAGGATACGGAACAGAGCAAGTTTAATCCTAGATTCTCATGGCTCAGGCCGATGGCAGTTGCGCTAATGCAAGTGGATCAGCCTTCAGGGCAGATCTAAATACGCAGTTAGCTGCGGCTTTTACAAACCATAGCGGTGCAACTGCGCCAGCCACAACGTTTGCGTATCAATTTTGGGCAGACACAACAAGTAATAAGTTAAAAATTAGAAACAGTGGCAATACCGGTTGGGTTGACTTGCGTGGGCTTGACGGTTCATTGGAAGTTAGTGCTGCAAGTGCGTTAACGGTTGGTGATGGTACGGCTGCTGCCCCTTCCCTTGGATTTACCTCCGACACTGACACAGGTATTTTCAAGCATTCAGACAATACGCTTGGCGTTGCGCTTGCTGGCGTACAAGAGCTGCTAATTGGAGGAGGTTTAGATCAAGCGGAAGGTGGTATTTCACTTTTATGGAATACGACTGTCAACCCGGCCAATAACAACAGTATTAACGGTCTTCAAGTTTGCAGCCATGGTCGTCTAAATATTGGCAATTTTGGTAACTGTATGCGCCTTAATCGTCATACAACAACGGGAGAAATTACAACTTTAAATTATAATACGACTAAAGTAGGATCTATTAATGTTACAGCGTCTAGCACTGCTTACAACACAAGCTCTGATTATCGTTTAAAAGAAAATGTTGTTGCATTAACTGGCGCGAAAGCGCGTTTAAATCAGCTTGATGTAAAACGATTTAACTTTATTGTTGAGCCATCAGTAACAGTCGATGGGTTTTTGGCTCATGAAGCTGCAACTGTTGTGCCGGAAGCTGTTACCGGGGAAAAAGATGAGCTAGACGAAGATGGCAACCCAGAATATCAAGGCATTGACCAGTCCAAGCTGGTGCCACTTTTGACTGCTGCATTGCAAGAAGCTTTCGCTGAGATTGCTGCATTGACAACACGAATTGAGACCTTGGAGGCTGGCTAATGCCTGATCGCAAGATTTCTCAGCTCAAAGAACTAACAGCGCCAGCAGCGGAAGACATTTTCCCTGTTGTAGATAATGACGAGCCCCTGAGCGTCGACAAAAACAAAAGGATTACATTTAAAACGCTGCATAATGCGTTGAATGATGGAACGGCTGCAGCGCCATCCGTCAGCTTTTTGAGCGGTACAAATAGCACTGGCTTGTACTACGCCGGGACAAACGAGCTGGGCTTTACAGCTGCTGGAACGTATGTCGCCAAAGTCACGACTGCAGGGTTTCAGCTAGGCACTGGAACGGCAGCAGCACAACTGCATCTGTTCAGTGCTGATACGACTGATCAGGTCATCATTGAAAATAACGATGCTGGCGCTGACACTGCACCTGATCTGGTGCTGTATCGCAACAGCGCAACGGCTGCAAATGATGACAGCCTTGGCAACATTGTTTTCCGTGGTCAGTGCGACATCAACATTTCGCATGACTATGCAGCAATCCTTGCGGACATCAAAGACAACACGCATGGATCAACTGATGGCAGGCTGAACCTACAAACTGCTGTTGCTGGAACGGTTGCAACTCGTCTTCGTATTGATGGCGAGAATGTTGGCATTAAGGAGATCGCTCCACAGCATCCGTTGCATATCACGGAATCTGCGGCGAACACCGCGTTATTCCTTGAGTCAAAGGAGGTTGTTGCTGTCAGTGCTGCTGATGTGGTGTTGTATCACCACCGCAATAATGCAGCTGGTGTTGCGGCTGATGTTCTCAGCTCTGTCATTTTCCAGGGCAACGATGATGCTGCAACGCCTAATACCGTCAACTATGCAGTGATCGAAGGATCAATTGTTGATCCGACTGACACTGAAGAAGACGGCAAGCTTGATTTCAAGGTCCAGGTTGCTGGAACGTTAACGAGTGCAGCAGCAATCACGTCTGCAAATGTGACGCTAGGGGTTCGACCTGTATTGCCAACGCATACACCAGCTTCAGCTACAGCAACGGGTGTGGCGGGTGAGATCGCATGGGATGCAGATTATGTGTATGTTTGCATTGCGACTAACACTTGGAAACGAGTTGCGATCAGCACTTGGACCTAATTGCTGGTTGACGTAGAATCCCTGTATTGATCGGATCTCATGGCCAACGTCAAGATCACAGAGCTTGGAGCAATAACAGCAACGGATGCAGCGACAGACGTTGTTGCTGTTGTTGACGTTTCGGCTGATGCGACAAAGAAGATTACAGTTACAAACCTGCTAACAGCGCCAGTTGAAACGCAGGTAACGACACAGGCTCGAACTTATACGGCAGCGCAACGAGGGACTATTTCTGCGATTGCGGTTGCGGCTGGTGATACGACGAAGGTGCTGGATTTTGCAACGGCTAATAATTTTCAGTTGACCTTGGCAAATACAGGTTCTTGCGAACTTTCTAATCCGACGAACTTAACGGCAGGCCAAAGCGGATCAATCTTTATCGTGCAGGATGCAACTGGCAGCCGGTTGCTTACGTTTGGAACGTATTACGACTTTGCTGGTGGCACCGCACCAACGTTAAGTACGGCTGCTGATGCTGTGGATCGGATTGATTATCTGGTTCGTAGCACGACATCAATTCACTGTGTATTCACCGCTAATTACTCATGAGCGTCATTGGTTCTAACGTTCTTGCTGGCGCTAGTGGTCAGTCTGCTGGTGGTGGCGGAGGAGGAGGCGGCGGTGGCGGTGGCGGTGGTGGAGCGGCTATTTCGAGAAGCTTACGTTTCAACAGCGGTGACTCGGCCTATTTGTCCCGCGCCCCAAGTGTTGCAGGTAATCGCGAGTCGTGGACTTGGAGCGGCTGGGTTAAGCAAAGTTCATTAGCAACGAGTCGTCAATGTTTATTTGGCGCTTATGGTGCTAATAGTGATACTGACTTTCTTGATATTGGATTTGATGGTAACAGTATTTATGCGACAGTTAACAGTGTTGCTTCTCAAGGTACCGCCAAATTTCGAGATCCAAGCGCTTGGTTTCACTACTTTGTCAGGTATGACGGTTCAAATCTTAAATGGTTTATTAACGGAGTTGAAGCTCATACCTGGGCTCGTACTGGAAATTTAGCTGTTAACGGTGCTTTCGCGCATCAAATTGGCAGATCTCCTGGTGGAGGTGGAAGACATTTTGATGGCTACCTAGCCGACGTATATTTCATCGATGGTCAAGCATTAGCACCAACAGATTTTGGTGAGACTGATGACAACGGTGTGTGGCAGCCGAAGGAGTATGACGGAGGGTTTGACGATTGGTTTGACAATAGTCAAACGTGGAGTAATTACGTTACTGGAACTGCTTATGGTGCTAGTTATGCCATCACAAATGGATTTAATGGAATTACCACAGGCAATAACAGGGCAGGGGGTGGGCTTACATTTACTCCTCCAAGCCCAATTGCTTGCACAAAAGTTCGTATATACATGGCTACCTACGCTGCACCAGCTAGTACAATTTACTTAAACGGTGTGGACATTGCTTCACAAATTCCAATCACCAGTGGGTATAACGTTCCATTAGAGTTTACACCCTCTAACAATCAGTTCGTTTCCTACGAATGTGGAGCAGATGGCACGGAACCCGGATGGTTTGGTAAAATTGAACTTCTAATTAATGGCAGGTGGATTGCTTTAATTGACTCCGGTGTCTCCGTAGGTAACAACTCCTTCCACCTCGACTTTGCGGACAACAGTTCAAACGCTGCGCTTGGTACGGACACAAGTGGTAATGGGAATACGTGGACTGTTAATAACTTAAGTGCTGCAGGATCCGATTGGGATCAAAGTCAGATGTGGAGTTCTGGCATGAAAACCACAACTACAGCCAACACGTCTTACTCAACTTCAGGTCGAACTAATACATTTCCCGATTCGCTTGCTGCCACCAATCCCTTTGATGCTGATTTAACTAATTATCTTTATAGCCAAACTGGTGCGGCAGGTACTTGGTTATATGTTGAGCTTGGAACTGCGTTGGCAAATGTAACCTCAATTGTTTTTTCTACCGAATATTCATGCCCTGGTGGTGTTATCAAGCTCAATGGCACAGATGTTGCGGTAAATCAATCTAATCTTGGAGGAGGATTTGTAGAGGTAAGTGTTACAGGTACTATTCCTACATCATTAACGGAAATTGCCATACAAGGTAATGGCGGCTCTGCTCGTTTAAAATATTTAAAAATTAACGGCAAATATTTAATTGACTCCGGCGTCAGTGATCCGCTTGCCGCAGGAACCGACTCCCTAGTTGACACCCCAACCAACGGCACGCAGACAGACACTGGAGCGGGCGGCGAAGTCGTGGGCAACTATGCGACGTTGAATCCGTTGGACAATGGTGGGTCTCTTACTCTGACCAACGGCAATTTAGACGCAGAAGGGAATACTAATCACAATGCCGCTAGAGGTACGTTTAAATTTCCTAGTACAGGAAAATGGTATTTCGAGGGAACTGTTCAGTCTCCGTTTTCAGGAACTACAGCAAATTGTATTGGTGTAGCAACTGATGCAGCCGCAAATCCCAACATATCCGCCACAGGTACATATCTTATTTTGGTAAATGCCAGTGGCACTGTTCAGCGATATGTTAGCGGCTCTCCCACAACAGCATCTAGTTTTTCTGCGGCTGCTATTGGTAGTGTTATGCAGGTGGCCTATGACGCTGACAACCAACACCTATGGCTTGGTTTAAACAATGTTTGGATGGATGGCTCCGTTGGTACTACTGGAAATCCAACTTCTGGAGCTAATCCTACTGTTACCGGAGTGTCTGATGTATTTCCTGTGACAAGTCAATATAGTACCAAAGTCTCATTAAACTTCGGCCAACGTGCCTTCGCTTATGCCGCACCAAGCGGCTACAAGTCTTTAAACACCGCAAACTTACCGACCCCAACGATTGCGGATGGTTCGGTTTATATGGATGTTCTTACTTATACAGGTGATGGATCATCCTCAGAACGCACCATCACTGGTTTAAGTCTTGCGTCGGCTCCTGATTTAATTTGGGTTAAATCCAGATCACATGGATACAGACATATGCTTTGGGATACCGTAAGGGGTGGGTCATTGAACCTGTCTTCTAATGACACTGGGCAAGAATACTCGCTTTCAGATTGGGGTTACGGTTGTATTACTGGAAATGCTGCTGACGGCATCAAGGTGACAAAAGGTAGTCTTGCAGGATACCACGTCAATGAAAACAATTATACGTATGTTGCCTGGGCGTGGGACGCCGGATCTTCCAACACAACGATTGCTGCTGGTGATTTAAATAGCTCGTTGTATGACCAGAGTCAGACGTGGAGCGGTCAAATAACAGGAAGCAATTATTCCGGCTATCCAAAAACAAGAACATTTGACTTAAATGATGCCAATAACACACTTCCGGCTGACAATAATGAGTTAGTTTTTACTCCAAACCCTAGTTTTAGTAGCGCATCAACAGTTAAAATTTGGTATTACTATCCGTCAACTCATGCAAACGCATTTAAAATTAATGGTACTGCTGTTGGCAATGATGTTGCACAAACATCGAGTATCTTAACTCACACCTTTAATGTTTCAGGTTTTACTTCATTAAGCTGGAGCCGTAATAAATACGGCAGTGAAGACACAGGTATTGCAAGGATCGACGTTGATGGTATTCAGCTTGTCGACTCCGGCGTATCAGTAACCAACGTCCCAAGCATCGCATCAACAGTCAGAGCCAACCCAAGTGCTGGGTTCTCGATTATTTCCTGGACTGGATCAGCGAACGCAACAGTGGCCCATGGTTTAAATGCTGCCCCAAAATTCTTGATTACTAAGAGGCGTGCTGCTTCAACAAATTGGCGTCCTTGGAGCGCAGAATTTTCTAATATTGCAAGTAATTATTTGGGATTCGACAATTTGGCTGTTGGAACATTTGGCGGTACATATTGGGGGTCTATGACTTCAACTACTATTGGTCTTGCTGGTCTTTTAGACAATAACAATGGTGACATGATCGCCTACTGCTTTGCACCTGTCGAAGGGTATAGCGCATTTGGTAGCTATGAATCTTCATCATCACTTCCATTTGTTTATACTGGTTTTTCTCCACGTTGGATTCTTATCAAAAATCTGGATGCTTCTAATGATTGGATCATTTATGATACAGAAAGAAATTCTTATAATGAATCTAGTACAGTTGTAGCTGCAAACCTAACTACTGCTGAATCTGGTTTTACAAGCGGATATAATATAGATATCTTATCTAATGGTTTTAAGATCAGGACTTCAAGCAGTGGTGCAATAAACGCTAATACACATTTCTACGCCGCCTTCGCTGAACACCCATTCGCCAGCAATGGCGGGCTTGCTCGTTAAACTTCATTCATCACCTGCATTCTCATGGGCTATTACCTCGGCAGTCGTGCGTTACCCATGGATCGACCATGGAAAACAGAAACCGCTCAATATCCAGCTAACTGGCTACGCCTAAGCAGCACTGCAGATCGCGCAGCGATTGGTGTTACCTGGGGCGCTGATGAAGGCACTTGGGACCAGCGTTTTTATTGGGGCGTCGATAACCCAAAGCAGTTGGATGACGTTACTGATGAAAACGGCAACACCACTACAGGTCTGAAGACGCTATGGAAGTCAAAGCAAAACGAGATTGCCGGTACGTTGATCGCCCCATCTGACTGGCGCATCATCAAAGCGAAAGAGACCAGCACAAACATTCCTTCAGTTTGGAAAACTTATAGGGCTGCAGTTCGCACGTCATGCAATACGCGTCAAACCGAAATTGACGCTTGCACAACTGTTGAGGAGTTAAAAGAGCTGTTGTTTGGATCGGCAACGATTACGCGCCAGCAAACTGATGCTGATGGCAATGGTGTTGTGGAGCCTGACACCATCGTTGATGATGATGCCAATGAAGTGGCTAATCCAGTTGCGGGTCAACCTGTGATGGAAACGGTTGCGAACCCTAATATTGCAACTGCATGGCCTACGGAACCTTCTTGATGCAAAGACCTGACCCAATGATTCCCTGCAAGCCAGGGGCGGAAGATACTGAGGCGATGAACAATCGGGTTGTCTGGCTGGACATGCTTTATAAGCTTGAAGGCCGCGACAAAAGTGATCATCCACAGCGCGGTCTTTATACCGGATTGCATAAGCGTCATTACTCAACGTTCCCTGGAACGGATGAGAATTAAGGAACAGATTCAAAACTGTCCATTGACCGGGCCAGCTAATCTGGCTCAAGGAAACTCAACCCCTTCCAAAAATGATCAAAGCATTCGCAGTAGCTGTTTCTGGTGTTCTCGCTGGTTCAGCTGCCTTGGCAGGCCCTTATGTCAACGTGGAGAATAACGCTGGTTATTCAGGCGGCGACTACGTGGGCGCAACCACAGATTTCCACGTTGGTTTTGAAGGCGCTGATGGCGTTTACAGCTACTACGCTCAAGGCGGTCCAGCTTTCGTCAGCCCACAAGGCGAAGATGGTGAGTTTGAACTGTCCGGCAAAGTTGGCGGAAACGTTCAGGTAGCCGAAAGCGTTGGCATTTATGGCGAGCTGAGCTTCATCACTGCAGAAGAGGATCCTTCTGTTGGAACAAAGCTTGGCGTAAAGTGGGCTTTCTGAGCTATAACTAGCTTAGGTTTTTCACACAGACCGACAAGGGGCTCCCGTAAGGGGGCCTTTTGTTTTATCTGTCATCACCATGCAAAAGTTTTTCAATCTCGCTGGGGCCTTAGGGTTCTTGATGTCTGGAACGATGGTTGTTGGATCGCTGGTGCTTTACACCAGAATCCCATCGCTGACGAAGTATTACATGAGTGAGCTAAAGCTTGAGCTGACCAAGGTTGTTACGCAAATGGTGCCAGCCCAGATTGATGACGTGATGCCTGAACTGCCATCGGCTACAGGCCCCGCAATCGAGACACCTAAGTTGCCGTTCTGATAGATGCCGGAAATACCCGAGATTGGTGTGGGGCGTGTTTACGTTCCAGAGATACCAGCTTGGAGAGGCATCCCACCGCAAAGTATCCCGCAGGAGCCACCAATTACGTTAATGCTGGGCTTTCCGGTTGCAGATATACCTGGCTGCGTTGAGACAAGAAATGCACAGCCTGGCAATCCAGACGCTTACACCAATGATCCGAAGGGCAACTTCACTGTTTGCGATGGAACGATGCCATCGTTTCCTGCCGCATTGGACTTCACACCTGGAACGTTGACTTATGGATCAGCTAAGCCGCCAGCAATAGACCCCAAAGAAAAACCGGCTGCCTCGAAACAACCGGCTCAGTCCCCTTCACCGGAGGCGTCCAACCCAACCGGCATTCCAAAGGTAGACACAGAGTTGCCATGTCCGCCACCAGACGCAATACCTATAGGCGCTAAAAATAAGCTTCAGACTGCTGTCATCACTGGTTACAAGCGAGTCGATGGAGAGTGCAAAACCCAATTCAAGTCGTTGGACATACCAGCGATTCTCGGCAACCATTTACCTGGTTCGCCTGTTGTGGTTACGACTGCAACGATTGCGGTTGTCGCAACAACAGCGGCAGTCTTAGCCAAACCACTAGGCGACATTTTGCTTAAAACGATCAAGCCGACCGTCAAAAAGACGATCAAAAAGATCAAGGAGAAGCTGGGGAAGAAGGTTGCTGTTGAGTCCGCTTGGCAGCGTCGGAAGTTTCAGCGGTCTTTGAGGAAGTAGGAATTGAATGTGTGTGGGGCGGTAAGACGCCAGGCGGATTGACCAGGATCACATCAGCACAGATTTTGCTGTAAGGCGATTTGGGGTGAAACATCACGCCTTCTTTCATAAGGTCAGCGCAGTTTCGCAACCTAGCTATTTCGTAATTGAGGCGTTTATCAGCAAGGCTGGCTTCCATAAGCTGCACTTGTTTTTCTGCTGCAGCGCGACAAGTACGGATATGACTTCGATCTAGCGGAATCGAGATCTGTGCAGTGATGCCGCCATTGACTGAGAAGTTGGTTTTCTGCCCTGTCCTGACTGGTTTATGAAACAAGACGCTGCCTGGGTTATCAGGTCTGCCATCTGGAACGGGGTTGCCTTCTGGGTCAAACGCACCAACTAAATCAAGCGTGTCATAGACAGGCTCGTTGTAATAGCGTTCGTACGGATCAGACCAGCCAGTGGTTGAACTAAGGAAAGGGTTGATCGTCAGGGTTGCACCTTGGCAACTAACGCCATTGATTACAGAGGTGAACGTTTTGCTTGGTACGACCTGGACAGCCTGGTTTGTAACGGAGCCACTGCTGTTTGCGACTGGAGCAGCAGTGCTTGAAATCTGAGCGTTAACCGGCTCAGCCAATAACAGCAGGGCTGCTAAGACACGCTTCATTGGGTAAAGGTGCTGGTGGTCTCTGTAAGTGATTCGATGTCAGTCTCTCTATTTATTAGCGTGTGATTTACAAGCCCTGGCGCGGACAAAGTTTCAACAAAGCTGAAGGCAGCCCCTTCGTTAACGATGCTCCAGGTTGGTCTAGATGCAGGATCAAGTCCAGTCCACTTGCTTGAAATACCGTTCAAGGTATTTGTGGTCGTCGTCAAGCTTTGTGGAGCGAGACCTGCAGAAGGTTTGATATTTGTGCCGCTTGCTGTGTATTCATAACCCGTACGATATTCGTAGGAATTAATGACTTCGTTGACCTTAGATGTTGTTCTTGTTGTACTAGAAAGTGTACCTTGTTGAAAGTTAGGAACGATTGGTACGGCTGCTGCTGGAGCAGCTAAAAGCAGCAACAGCAGGATTCTCATTTGATAGTCAGCTCCTGAATAACTTGGCCAACTGCAGTTGTACCCGCACCACCTGCTGTTATCGAGATTGCTCCGTCGGTTGCAATTGTGCCAGCCAAAGCACCTGCAATTCCTCCAGAAGTTGTAGTATTGCTTCCGAAGATTGGCAACGCAGGTACTACACCACCGGTCACAGTTGTTGAAAGTACGGTTGGAACGTCATCACCTTCTATGTATGACTCTGAATACGAAAAGCTGTCGCCAGCAGTAGTAATACTGTAAGCACCAGGAGTGTACCCAAGAGCACTGCCGGAAGAAAATGACCCCAACACAGGAGCAGTGTCCAGAGTGACGTTAGAGCCAGATACTGCCATTGTGCTCGGCAACCGCGTTGAGATTGATCCTGCTCCATCAACAGTTAGCGAGATTGAAGACTTAATAGCGTGCGTAATATCTGCCGAAGCAGGACTTGCCGCAAAAAACGTTAGGCAGGATAAGAAGAGAAAACGTCTCATTTGGGTTTAGACGTAGAGGACTGTTCCTTGATTGTAGGCTCCTCTTTTTTCTTTTTATTGTTGCCGACAGCTAGGCCAAAGGAAGCTGCCGTACCAGAAAGAATGGAAGCTGGGTAGGTGGGGTCAAGAGACTGCTTGAAGACTCCCAAGTAATTTGCGGTCAGGATTGCCATTGCCCAACCAAGCAGGACAACTTTGATGACATCACCTAAACGTGAGTTGTCGTTTTCTTGCTCTTGCTTTGCCTGTTCTTCTGCCATGATGAGTTCACGCTAGAGGTCGGATGGTGGTTGAAATCTGGGCTGCTGTTGCTGGTGCGTCAATAGGCGTGGCTGCCTCTGGTATCAAAGGTGTCAACCGTGAGACACAGCATGGAAGGGATTCGTTGGTGCGTCTAACTTCAGCTGTCGATAATTTAGCGTCACGAATGGATGTTCTCCACGCTGATCTGAGGGTTCGGGATCAGGAGCTATTCGCTCGAATCTCAGACCTGGAGCAGAATGTTGCACGACTGGAAGGCCACGCAAATCGGACTTAGACTTCCGGCACACACAGTGCTGTCATGGTTTTACTTCTAAAGCCAATCCTGTTTAGCTTCATCAAATCAAAGGC
>Ga0208434_1000315_pt1 | contig 24766 bp, 29 predicted proteins | sample 13_taG_FD_184086 | JGI IMG/M metagenome (GOLD analysis project Ga0208434, IMG submission 184086) | Marine viral communities from the Subarctic Pacific Ocean - 13_ETSP_OMZ_AT15268 metaG (SPAdes) (version 2) | ecosystem: Environmental > Aquatic > Marine > Oceanic | place: Pacific Ocean | collected... | reverse complement strand
CCTGTATCGTTTTTCACATCAGCCATCCAAGTGCTATAAGCTATGTCTTCACCTAATTGACCCCAAACACGAAGCCAACCACTTTTGCTGTTATTATCTACACACTTAAGTCGCATAAAAGGTTTACCATTCTTTGTTTTCTTCATGATAACTTCTGTTATTGTAAACCAACCAATACCTCGTTTACCTTCAGGTACATCAAAGATTGATTGTACTTCTTTTGTTTGGAGCTTCTGTACCAATTCAGGTGGGAATAACAAATCATCAGATGCATCATTTGATAGCTCAAAATAATTCTTAATCTTTTCTGCACGACTCCAGTCAGTTAAAACGTTATATTTCTCTATTAATACATCAACGATAGGTCGAACTTCTTCACCGTTTTTAACAGCACGTTTATGTTGCGTTTTTGTAATACCCCACATACTTTTCTTAAGTGTATTATAGTTATCGAGTATCAAATCATGCAATTGCTTATGATTTTCTAGATCGTTATTAACAAATTCACTGAGAGATTTAAATGCTTCCATTTTGGATAAAGATGCAAACGCTGTTTTGTTTAGTTTTGAGTGCTTCCATTTACCGTCATCATCATAAAATAAGTCTTGTAAATTACTATATGGTCTATTTGCAAATACTTCTTCAACAGCTTTGTCTCCTACACCTTTAAGTGATGTTAGTGGCGGAACAAATGCTTTTAACACTTCAGAGAATTCCCATTCTAAGCCTGAATGATTGATGTCAATTGCTGCAATTTCATATCCAAAAGATTTAATTTCAGATATTGCTTTAGACATACCTTTAGGATTACCATTTTCAGACTGAAGGATTGCTGCTAACCATTCTGTTTCATAATGAGTGTGCAGCCATGCAGCATAATAAGAATCAATAGCATATGCAACTGCGTGACTTTTATTAAAGCCGTAAACAGAGAAATATTCTATCTCTGCCCATAACTTAGACGATACAGACTCAGGTACATTGTTTAATTCTTTAGACCCTTTGATGAACTTTTCGCGTGCTTTAGCTTTTTCAGAACCTTTAGAATGCAATGTATCTAAAGATTTTTTAACTAATGTCTTTCTTAACTTGTCACTTTCACCTGGATCAAAGCCTGCTAGCTTCTGTGCTAAAAGCATAAACTGTTCTTGAAACGTCACAAAGCCGAATGTAGGTCCAAGAACTTCCTTAATGATAGGGTGGTCATACTTGATGCTGTCTGCATTCTTTTTAGCTTTTACATATTTCTTATGGACATTTGCTTTTAAAGGTCCCGGACGATAAATCGCAGTTAATGCTGCCAATTCTTCGATATTTTCTGGTTTAGCTTCTATACTAAACTGTCTTGCACCTTGATTAGTAAATTGAAATACTCCTGCAAAGTGGCCATCATGATAAACATGTTCCCATACTTTAGGATCGTTTTGTTCATGATAACGGCAGTTTAAATGTTTATCAAAGAATGCCTTTGCATCTAGGAATGTCGGATTAGAATTACCTTGCTTGCGAAGAATACGATAGATACAGTTTTCTACATCTTTAAGGAGTGTCAAACCTAAGAAGTCAAACTTAAGAAAGCCATTATCTTCTAGATTACGAAAGTTCATACCTTCAGTCCAAGGAGTTTGTAATTCACCACGGACACCAATAATAGGCATAGACTCGGCAAGTAAGTCGGCGTCTGCTATAATAACACCTCCAGCATGGCGACCGATAGCTCTGTTTTGCATAAACAAGGAAGATACGTGTTTTTCTACATCTGGATACTTTTCCATAAACTCACGGTAAGACAGAGAATAATTCATGCAATCTTCATGTTTAAGAACAAAAACAGATTTTTCTTGATTTTCATCACGAGCAAGCATCATTACTTCTTCTTGTAAAGGCCCCGTCATTTTATTTACTTCGTCAAAAGGAACATCATAAAACTTTGAAATGTCTTTGACAAGAGACTTAAGCTTAAGAGTATTGAAGTTTGATACTGGAATTACAGCATCATCACCGTACAATTCACGTGCTGCTTTAATTAATTCATCACGGTCACCTGCATCAGTATCAATATCAGGCCAAGAAACACGATGTCTTCCTAAGAAACGACTCCATAGGAGGTTATAAGGTATTGGATCAAGCTGCGTAATGCCTAGTAAGTAATTAACTAAAGAACCTCCACCACTTCCACGTGCTGGACCAAGTAAGGTTTTTTGTTCTGCTTTTTTAAAGATTTCATACATCGTAATAAAGTATGCTTCATGTCCTAGATATTCAATATCACGTAACTCTTCTTTAGCACGTTCAACGTAGACTTTGTCTTTATGGAGATTATGTGCTACTAGTTCATCTTTGACAAGTGTAGTTAAATGCTGAAATGGTGTTTTACCTGGCACAGTAATAACAGGAAGCTTTGCACTGGTATCAACCCATGTGTCTTCAAATTCATTCCATACAATGTCATGTGTTCTTTCAATAGCATCACGGACTAATTCTTCATTACCTTTATAGAAATCATAGACAGGATATGCATCAAGGAATTCATCCCACATTTGAGAAGCATTCTTAGGATACAGCTCGCATTTAAGGTCTTCAAAGTCGGGAAGTGTCATGTTATCTCGTTTACCAAGCCATCCGAGTTTCTTATATAACTCACGTGCTTGCCACTTATTAGCTGTTGGGTAATGAGAATCAGCTGTGACTATTAATGGAATGCCTGTTAATTTATGGTGTTCGATAAGATAGTCATTAACTACATGTTGTTTTTCTAGTTTATTAAATTGTAATTCTAGTTTAAAGTTGTTTTCACCTACGCAAGAAACAAATTGATCTGTTAGATTTTGAAGTTGAGATTGAATTTCGCTGCGGCTTTGATTATGAACTTCACCTCGGAGAATACGATTGCTAAAAATTCCACCTAAACATGCAGTTGATATATGTAATCCTTCACCATGTTCTTGAAGCATTTTAAAGTCAACTCTCGGGTATCGATAGAAACCGTATTTGTAAGACTTCTTAACAAGTGTAAATAGATTGTTAAGACCTTGTTGATTTTTTGCTGTAACTACAAGATGATAACGTCGTTTCCATTCATCCTTAAGGACATCAACAGACTTTGTTTCATCTTCGTCCTCAACAACCAATCCACCACTTTCATCATCGGCATCAATGTCGACTTTTTCCTTAGCCTTCTTTTCAGCTGCTGCAGCAGTCTTAGCATCTTTAACAGCTTGCCGATGTGCAGCATATTCTTCTGTCCATTGTTCAAGTGAAGGAACGAAGTAGAACTCAACTCCGTAGATTTGTCGAAACTTACGGCCTGCTTTTTGCATTTTTACAGCATGTGAATGAGCATGAGCAAGACCGTTTCCATTACCATGGTCAGTAAGAGCCCAAGCATCCATACCTTGAGACTCAGATAAAACAAAATCAATGTGGTCAGCAGGATAACCCAGACCATCAAATGTAGATACCTAGGAGAAGGTTGAATGTGCATGCAAGCCAACAAATCTATTGGGTTTAAGCATATCAAGTTCAACCTTCTCTAAGTACCTCCTTTCTGCATTAAATGTATTATTCATTATATTCCTTATATAGTTTATTTAAATCGTGATTTATTATAAAAAAAAATGTTATTATTTACACGTCTTTTACTTGCCTTCCCATAAGATCTTATCTGAGTAAGTGTCTCTCAAGATATTATATTCATCCCCTGTAATTATTGATAGTAAAACATTAGGATATGATTTTTTAAAAGCAGAAATTTTTTCTTTTGATCGATCATCCATATACCCTTTAATCTCAAAGTACACGTTTCCAACTTTAAAATCAGGTGTATAAGTCATAGCTTCAGATAACTCAAAAGTATCTGGCTCGTACTGAAAGTTTATTTTTTTATATTTTAACACTCTAGCAAAGTTTGCTTCCCAGTTACTTCTAACATAAAGATTTATATCTTCTCTAAACCCGCCGTTTCCAAAAGAATATATTCTATATTTTTTAATTCTCTTAACAGCAGCTTTTGACATATTGTGTCTAACTTTTTTTGAAAATTTAAAACCTTTTCTTGTATTTGAAAGCTTTTTTTTCGCTTGCTTTGATTTAGTCCAATGATTAACACCATACTTTTTTAAGCAAGTTTCTTGTGTTTTGTTTTTCATTTCACCAGAAGCCCATCGTTTTGTGAGACCTTTTGAAAGTTTTTCTAATGCTTCTTTACTAAATTTTCTCTCGCCACTTTTATATTGACTTTTCAAAGTTTCAGATAACTTTCTATTTTGATCTTCAGTTCTTTCGTAAGATCCGTTTAACTTTCTTGTTTCAACACCTTTTTTAAGTTTACAATCTTTACATTCTGTTTGATTTTTAAGCTTAGTCTTATCAAAAAAATCTTTGCCGCAAGAATTGCATTTTTTTTGTTTAGGGATGGATGTATTTTTGTTTTTCTTTCTAAGCTTATAAGCACATTTTTTACTACAAGTTTTTTGATTTCTTTTTTTATAAATTACTTCAAATTCTTTACTACATATTTCACAATTGTTTTTTACATATCTTGGCATAACAACTCCTTTTTAGGTAAGTATACCCATACTACCTTTTAAAAAGTGCTGTGTGCATGAAGGCCTACAAATCTATTTGGTGGTGTTATTAGTTCAATTGACAATTTAAATGCCTTTCTTTGGAGTAAAATTTAATATTTATATACAAAATTATAATTATAAAATGAAAAATATACACGTGTGTGTTATAATAAAAGGTTAATCATCTGCTAATAGTTTAAAAGTTCTTTTTTCATTGTACTTCATTACTTTACCGTAAGACATACGCATACATTCAGTACAACTTATTATATTATTAGGACTTTGTCCATCTTCACTATACTTGTTAAAAAACTCTATCAAAGTCTCTAACGTCTTTATACCTCCTCCAAGCCCCCAGTAGCATTCACCTGAAAGCCACATTCGAAGTCGATTAGGCATCCATCTATTTTCAATGCACAGTTTTATCTCTCTATTAAGCAATTGATTATTTGTATTTCCATTCATGAATTGTTCTTTTGTAAAAACAGGGTTAAACTCGTTGTTGAAAAGATTATCTAGAGACTTTTTATCAAGAATCTTCTCAGATATTTCTTTTGCGCTGTCAAGCAGACCAATTTCTTTTTGACGACACTTTTCAATACTTATTTCTCTAAAAGCTAGTTGCCTGAGTATTGGGATTGTTGGATGGTCTTTTTCAATAAAATCGTCTGTAAGAGACAAAATAATATGTGTTATTACTCTAGCATCAATTAAACCGTGATGCAAAAACTTTGAAAGCTTAGTGCTACCTTCCCTTTCGTTTCTTGATTCATGATACAAAGAAAGTTTATTCTTGAAACGACTATATGCATTACAAACTTCATTACGTATTTCTTTTGCGTTAGTGTCGTTAGTAATGTGTATATCCCCGATATTACCAAAATCATTTAACTCTCTATAGTCACAAAAGACTTCACTATTAGTAAGCCTATTCTTTGCCCAGAAAATCCATCTACTCTTTGCTGTCATTTTTTTGCATGAGTCAATATAAGAATCAGAATCAATTTCTTCAACTTTGATTTTTTTAAACAATAGCTTTTCTGAAAATAGAGGCTTGTCGTAAAAAACTTTTTCTACTTTTTCTTTTAAGCAGAAATCTTCAATTATATCTACAGCACTTTTAGACTTAAGTACTCTAAGCTTTAAGTTATATTTCTCTAACAGCTGTTTTGAAAAATCATCTAATGTTTTGTAATAAAAGTCGTTGTTACTATTCTTATAATAATCTTTAAACTTTTCGCCTAAGTAATAATTTGAAACATGAAGAACACAAACTTTATCGTAAGCAGAAAGTGCTTTATGGAATATAAGACTATTTGTTCTAAAGCTGTGGTCTATAATAATTAAACAGTTTGACATTATTAGTCTTTCTTTCTTTTTCACAAAAAAAATTATATTTATATACACAATTATAATTATAAAATGAAAAATATACACGTGAGTGCTATAATAAAAGGTTAAATAATGATAAACGATGAGGAGTTAATTAAAGCTTATATACAAGAAGCTTCAAAAGTAATAATGAATAAGCCTGAAGATTTTAGTAAATCGTATCAAGACAAAGCAGGTAAAATACAAAAGTCTCTTACAGATAGAGGTATTGTTCAGAATGATAGAACAAAAGTAACAGATCCAGCTGCAGTTTTAGAAGAGATTGCTCTAGCAGCAGGTCCAAATGTTTTTATTAGATTTGAAAATCAATATAGCAAAAAGACACCTACGTTCAGTGTTAGTCCTGTAATTCAATACGATACTCCTCATGGGTTATATGCATATCCTTTCGACAAACATAACTTAATCAACTTAATAGAAAACAAGTCTCCAACAAAAGCAGAATTTGCAGCAGATTATACACATTTTCATATTTTTAAATCTAATATGACAAAAACTGAAATTGTTTCTCGCAAAAAAGAAGAAATACAAACAAAATATACATCATCAGAAATTGTTAAACAAGATGTAAAAGAAGCTTTCAGATCTTTTTCAATGCTAATTAAATACAATAAAAGTTTAATTGAAACGCAAGATCAAAAAAAGCAAATAATTCAAAAAATACTTAGTGAAATTAGTTCAGCTAAACAAGAAAACATAGGCCATAAGCATATTAGTGCTATCGACTACGATTTTCCAGAGAGTATTTCAAAAATCATAAACGAAAACAATTATTTCTTTAAAAGTAAAAAAGGTGATTATATGTCAATCTTTTCTAATAGAGAAATTGTAAGTGCATTTTCAGACTTTTTCTTTGTCATTTGTAGTTTATCCTTTAAAAAAAAGGACAAAAGACTCGGGTTAAGCTCTAAAGTAACTTTATTTAGAATAGTCAAGAAAACAATTGAAATTCTTTCTGTTATCTTAGGAAAATTAAATGATACAAGAAGAGGACAATATTATTCTCTGCTATTACATATTGTAGGGATTGATGGAATAGAAGATAAAGGTACTAGCTTTATTCACTCAAGCGAACCTACTCAATTTGTGTCACATGACTTTCAAGGTGAAAACGTAGAAGTTATAGGGACGTACAAGAATATTTTCATGAAAAGAAGATCAGCTGAATTGCTTGAAATGCTAATTTCAGCTGCAGAAAAACCAGAAAACAAAAAAAGACTTAATTGGGTCTGGGACACAAAGAAGTCTTTTAGGCAAAGTTATGGTAAAGGTGAAGGCAATCTATCTGAATCTGACTTTATGAAACTGTTAAACAAAGAAGGTGAAATTCCTGTTTTTGTTTATTGCGCAATCGCTGAAAATTTAAATGTTACTGCTAACGTTCATCTTAAAGTTCTTGAAACTTTTAATCAAAAGTATGACAAGAGTGACAAAGAAACGTACTTACAAAGAATAATTGCAGATATTGCTAACAATCCATACACAGATGAAAAAGTACTAGAGTATATCATCAAAAACGAAGAAACTGATTATAAAAATAAAGAAAAAATAGCAAAGCATAAAAACAGTAATGAAGAAACAAAACAAATAGCAAATAGCTTTTCTAACACACTCAAAAAATATGTTGGTAAAGTTAAAGATTTTTTCTAAACTATATCTAAAAAGAAAGCAGAAGTATCTACTATTTTGCCGCCTATATAAACTAAAGCTCTTGAAGTTTCAGACATTCTTTTAGACCTTACAAATTCAATTATTATACCTAACTCATAGTTTTCTTTTAGGTCACCGAATCTAGACTGTGAATATTTTCGTTTTTTAACAAGATCTCCTGCTTTAAAGTCATTAATCATCAATTATCTCCGGAAAACATACATAAAGATGGATATTATGGCTATCTAAATCATAAATTAGATACTCGTTATTACTTAGAAAAATACAGCATTTAAGCATTAAACCTTTATAATAACTTGTAATAATACAATTTTCGTATTCTTTAGCAGAGACTTTACCAGAAGTGCTATAAAAAACTTCTTTTACATGAATAAGTCTTCCTACATGTTTAGGCTCTAAGATATCTTTTGCAAATATATAATTTTTCATAGCTTTTCTAGATTCCAGTTTATAGTATGTGTCACTTCATTGTTGCATAAGATTCTATATACATCAAGCTTTTCTGTCTTTTTGTTTTTATTAACATATAGAATTAATGCATATGTCTCTTTATCATCTCTGTAAAATTTTATTAAGTCTCCTCTTTTAAAATTCATGTTACTTTCTTTTTTAAATAAATTAAGTGTCTAGTACCTAAATAATTTTTATTCTCAATGTTGTCTATTAACCAATAATGTCCGCTTTGTTTTATTTGAGTATAGAATTCATGCATCAAAAGAACATCAATATTAATGCCTTGAATCTTTAAAAGATCTGCAGCTAATAAGTTTGAATTAAATTTTCTATCTCTACGTATAGCTTTTGTTTCAACATATCGATCTTCATCAGGGTGATAAAAATCTGGAGTATATTTTTTGTCTCTTCCATCATACTGAACTGTAAATGTTTTATGCTCATAAATATACTTCTTTCCTGTTGCATCACACCATCTTGCGTAGTCTGCTTCAAGTGAAGACTTAAAAAAATAATTCGGATTTAAGTCTCTTCTAAAACCCATTCTTCCATTTGAAGGAATCTCTGATAGACCACTACTTTGTGCTGCCATTTGACATGGCTTTCCACAATATTTTGTCAATCTATTTTCAGGTTTTTCATATTCTTTAGCACAATATTCACATTTAAGCTTTACTCTTTTTATTTTGTTTTCAGTTAAATAGCATTTTCTATTGCAATATTTTTTTCCTCTTTTTGATTCAAAATCTTTACCACAAGGTACACACTTAATAACTTTAACTTCTTTTTTCTTGTTTTCATCTTTACATTGTCTAGAGCAAAACTTAGAAGTCTTAGCCTTAGAAGGCGGTAACTCATATTCAGAATTACATTGAATGCATTTTAATTTTATTTTATTTGATATTTTAGCCATGCGCAGTCTCCTTTATGGCTATATATCAAGTTTATAAACTATATCTTAGGAAAAAAGCTTAACAAGTCAGTATTTTTTTCTTTTGCTTCTTCTAGATACTTCAGCGGATTATAATCAGAACCTGCATTTTGAATTGAATCCCAAGATAATCTAATACCATCAACTAAAGGAACTGTTCTTCTATAACCAAAGAAAGAGTTAAACTTCTCTGAAGATAGAATGTGATTTCCTAAATAATCAGTCTGAGGATGCCACTTAATAATCTTATTTGGTTGCATGCGAGTTCTTCGATGAATCATATCAACAATGCCTTGTGTATTATAAGGTTGATTTGCTGCAACATTAAAGTGTTCATTTCTTACGTCACTTTGAATTGCAAGCATAATTGCGCTACAGAAGTCATAAACATGCATATAATCTTTTCTTTTCATAGGATCTAGAAATATGTCTAATTCTTTAACGCCATTTTTAAGTGCAAACATAGTTTTAGCAATTAAAGAGTTCATGTCACCTTCTCCACCGTAAGCAAACAAAGGTCGCATAACAAGCCAGTTATCTGATGAATTCCTTACAAACATTTCACCTGCATATTTCTGTGCTGCGTATAAAGTTCTAGGATGAATATCACTAGTCTCAGTAATAGGAATTTCTTGATATTTCGGCGTATCATAAATAACAGTTGTTCCAATATAAACATTTAAAATACCTGCTCTATTAGCAGCGTTAGTTATTCTCTGTGTACCTAAAACATTAGTCATAATAGAATGGTCAGGGTTAAGTGCAACAACATCTGTACCAACAACAGCAGCGTTATGCACAATAACATCTAGTTGATTATCAATAAAAGCTTGATACCATTCATCCTCAGAATTTTGATATACACAAGGTTCACCTGTGTCTAGTTTTTGCTTTAAATTTACGTCATCAAGCAATGATACAAAAGTGTTTTCTAATTTAATTTCATTTGCAAGGTTTCTTCCAATAAAACCTTTTTCACCTGTAATAGCAATTTTCATTTATAATTTCCTTGTTTTTTTATTTATTATAACTTTTTATTATTTGTTTTACATGTCAATGTTAAATAACCCTATTTTTTTAGGGGATAAACATACTCATTGTCATACCATTTTAAAAAATTAACTGCAACTTCTTTGAAAACTTCAATATCAGTTTCAGCAGTTATCTCTATTTGTTGAAACAAACTTGCAGATTGTAAATTACTAGCATTAACTTCAAAATTAACAGGTCTTTTTATTTTAATAAACAAACTGTCTTCGTCAAAGCAATCACTATATAGTTCAAACTCTTTATTCTGATAGATTGTTGTTTTTGTACTCATTTTTAATCCTTTCAATGACGATCATTCTTAAAGGAATAACCTCTATACTGTTTTTATCATTTAAAATGTGCAACATCTGTCCAAAATTAGCATCTTTTTCCTGCTTAACAACTAAACCAATTGATTCTTCTTCATTAGAATATACCCACTTGTATCTGATTAACTCATTTTTTTTAAAGAATTTATTATTTTTCATTTTATTGTCTGCCTTACAGGAGAATAGTGTGTTGTTCTTTTATCTAGTGTTGTTATTTTTTCCACTTTGTTTCCGTTAAAGTCTCTATCTCTCCCATATACAACAAATCCAGTTGTTGCACTTCCTTCTTGATCATCAAATGTATAGTAGTCTCTTATTGAAGCACCTAAAGAACCATACGACTTTAACATTACAAATCTTATTGCTTTGTCTAGAAGTATGAGGTTATCGTCTGTTAAATCTTTTATGTAAGCAAGTGGATTTATACAAGAATACCATAAAGATTCTGCCTTGATATAGTTTCCAACACCAGATATTATGTTTTGCTTCATAATTGCATCACAAATATTTTTGTTGTTATGCTTTCTTAATATTTCAACAAAGTTATCAGGAGGTGCTGATAACATGTCTGGACCTAAAGATTTAAGTTTTTTTGTTAATTCTTCTGGACTTTTTATTTGAAATGTCCCAAAGTTTCTCATGTCATTAAAACATAATTCAGATTCATCATCAAATGTCATTAAAATTCTTGTATGCTTGTTTTTAGTTTTAGACCATGCACCTGTCATCCCTAAAGTATTAAACACTATAATGTTCTCTATATCAAACCAAATAAACTTTCCTTTACAACAAACGTCTGTAATCTTTTTGTTAATTAACAAGTTTAAATTTTCAATAGGCTTTTTTGTGTATCTTCCACTTAAAACTTTTGCATCTACTATTTTTTTAGATAAAAAGTGTTTCTTTACGTTACTAGTAAATAATTTAACTTCAGGTCCTTCTGGCATGACACATAATCCTTGTTATATTTGTCTTATGAGATATATCTTATCATTTATTATACATACTTTTTTACTATTTAACACGTGATACATTCTTTCATTTTTTGATAAAACTTCAACTTTAACAATTAAACCTTTTTCAAAGTTTGTTCCAATAATCTTAAATGCTGAAAGATTGTATTCTATTAAATCTCCTACATGAAACTTGTTGTTTTTTAGTCTAGATTCCATTTAAAACGCTATCTATATGATATCCCGTTATTGTTAATTGTTCATTATCAAGAATAATATTATATGATCTTTGTCCAATGTGAGGAGGATCTAAGCTTTCGTTTATTGAAGTTATAACAACAAACTTATCTTTATATTCTGCGGCGTAAACGTCTTTTAATTTAACTAAAGGTGGATTTTTAAAATAAGTTTTTTCATATTTGTTTTTTGTCATTTTAAAATCTTGATGTATTTCTGCTCTGTCAATAGTAAAGTATTTGTTATTAATGATAACAAATTCATCTTTTGATTTTTTATCACTTAAAAATTCTGTTCTTAATAGCATTATTCAATGTCTTTATCATAAGGTTCAAAAGGAAGCACATCTATTTTAGCAACGCGATCAATATATTCTTCTAACTCATCAAAACTAGTGCAAACCTTAACACCACTTCGAGCAAGCATAAGGTTAAACTTCGCGCCTTCGGGTAAGCCTGCACAAAAATAAATGATAGGCTTGCCAAAAGCAAATGCATAACCTGCTTCCCAAATAGTTCCAATATCTTTGTCTCGAGTATTAACGAGTAAAAAGTCAGCTGTTTTAATATGATGTAAGTTGCCGTCAAATGTTTCATCTTGTACCGATTTTGGTGCGTCTGGAGGACAAATAAATATCCTTCGTGGTGAAGCTAGTTCAAAATAATTGCTTCTGCTGTCAAATACTTCTTCTAATTTACTTAATTCTGCTGCTTGTGTAGGATTAAACCAACCGCTTGCTAAATATACCTTCATATTATTTTCCTCCTAAAAATTGTTGTTTAATTGCACTAATCTCTGCTACGTCTTCATTCCACATTCTTGTAAAGATTTTTTGTTCTCCTGAACAACGTCCATTAATCTCTTCACGTCTTGCCTGATAAATTGCATCTTGTTCGTTAAATTCAAATAGATCGTTCTTGGGTTCTGGGAAATACAAATTAGTTCCTCGAGAAGTAAATGTACCATCTGGTAATTCTACTCTAAATGTACGTACATAATGCATATCTGGTTTTTCAAAGTCTAAACATGTTGAAACTTCTGGGATTGCTTCTACAACTAGCTTTGCAATCTTTGTTGCCATAATATTATCAACTTCAGGTTGAATTTGCACATCTTGACGCTGTTTAATAAAACCAATTAGATCTTTAAGATTAAAACGAGCGATATAAAATGTTTCCATACACTTAGGAAGAATAACTCTTGCATCCATCATAGACACAACTTTACTGTCTACCATATCTGAATATAACATTTTAGCTTCTTTAATGATGTTAAGGTATCTAAAATAGAAGTCGTCACCATCTTTATCACTATTCTGAATAGATTCTGGTACTAAAGCATTGTCATGACGTAAGTCTCTATCACCAGTACATTGAGCTGCAAATGAACCTGCTCGATGTCTAATTAGATGTGTAACAGTTTGAACGTCGATACCGCTAATTTTAAAAGTAAAGCCTAGACACTCCATTGGTGTAGGCAAAGCACGAAAGTTTAATACATCTTGTAAGTTAATAGAAGCTTCTTCAGGTGTTGCATGCTCAAACTTTACTTCGTTAGGTGAATCAGCCCATGTTGCTTTTGTCATATTCCAAGCAATCTTTTGTGCTTGTTCACGAGTAGGACCATCAACTAACTCGATTTTTAAGCTTTCTAGATTGTTAATGTAATTAGTAATAGGCTCTTGACCAAATTTAAGATCCATTGGAAGAGAAACAGGTTTAAGGTTATTATTAATAGGCATATATTATTGTCTCCAGGTTTAATTTTTAATTTATATTTTATTGATTATGTCAATATTATAACGTGTATGTTTTGATTTTACACGTATTAATTTTATGAAATTAAGTCATTTATATTTTTTAGAACTTCAACGTCAAGATTAGAAATTTTTTTTAATTTTAACAGATCATAAATTGAATCATTAAAATTCTTTTTAAAAATTTTCATATAAGCGTTCACTAGTTCAAGTTCAGCATCATAGTAACAAGCAGGGTCTGTATTTATGTTTTTTTGCAAATAGTTCTTTTGAATAGCAAATTGTAATTCTTTGCTTAAATTCATTAAAAATTCAGACTTAAATTTTTCATAGCTTAGTATATTACAAAAAGCATAACAATCAATCTCTACACAACCTTCATCTTTGTCATTACTCATATCTACAAAATAAGAGCAAACGTGAAAAGCTAAGTCATAAGTTTCGCTATTATTTACAGTCATGTTTATTGTAGTAGATAAATCTTCTAATACTGAAAGTATGTGAGGTATTTTTATTGAAATGTTTTTTGCAAAAATAGATTTATATTCTGATGTTAGAGTAAAGAAAAGTGCATTATTGTCAACGTAAATAGAAATCATCATGCTTTTTCTAATTCCTAGATTAGAAATGAATTCTTGTTCTATATGCTCTTCCCATAATTTAATTGTATAATACGACGCCCTACAATTTATATTTTTGTACAATTCAAGGTCATCGTATATAAACATGTTTAGTAGCCTTCTTTTAGTCTACTCCTAATTATTTCGTCTTTTTTCAAAAAGGCATCGTAAAACTCTTCAACATCGACACCAATAAGGATTATCAAAGATAAAAAGTAATTAAAAGCATCTACAATTTCTTCTAAAAACTCCTCTCTATTTATTTCCGGCATCTCTGTCTTTCGATGAGGTTTCCAGTTCTTAAGATGCTGCAATGCTTCAAACATTTCTTCAACACCTTTCAGTGCAGTTTCTCTACATGTTATCTGTGCTTTCTTCGTAGATAAATCAACAGGCCACTCAGGATAAGCATCTGGAAACTTGTCTTGAAGCATTAGCATAAAAGTATTACGCATTTTAAAAATTTGATTTAACTTGTCTTCTGTCATTACTCGCCTTGTTGTTCTTGCGCGTTCTTTAACATTACGTCTAAAGAAGAATCAAAAGTTTTTTGATAGTCTTCTTCTAAAACTAACTTTGTATCTTCTGCACTTAATCTAACCATACGCATATGATCAATAATATCTGTGCCAGTAATTAATGCTACTTGTAGCAGCTTTGCTAAGTGTCCTACAACACTATCATCTAATTGTAATACTTTTTCGCTCATTTAAATTCCTTTTAAATTACATAAGGTTTGTTTTTTAGTGTGTTATTAATTAAGTCACTATCATGCTCCATAAGCTTTATCATATCAACACCTTCAACAGTTTTAAGTGAAGTCAAAACAACTTTAAGTTTGTCTTTTGCTTTAACAAACTCAGGTATATAAGAAACATTTAATTCAACAATTCTATGTCCAGCATTAGTAACAGGGTCACTAATCGGTCTAGTTTGTCTAACAGTCACAATACCTTCTAAAGCTCTCATGTCAGTCATTATATCTAGAACTGTTGGATCTTCTCGATCTTCAATCATAATTCTAGATCTAACAACCATGTTGATAAGGTCTTTATGTCTTTCTAATAGTAATCTTTTGCTTTCGGATAAAATCATTGCTACCTCTCTTTAAAGTATAACAATAATTATTATGTTTTATAATATAAAATTAATTGATTTTTTACACGTGAGAATTAATCTCTCTATAAGCACCTACTGCGATAGGCCATATTTCTGTAACAATATCTAACATATTACTTGCAAGTTGTTGAATTTCCCACTGTGCTCCATCATGTGTTCTTAAACTGATGAATTTTAAGATATTATTTAGATTAGCTGTTGCATAATACTCTGTGTAAAGATTTTGAGGTAATACTCCTCTTGCTTGCTCTTTACAGACACCAGATTCTAAAAGCTTGTCAAAAAGCTCTACAGACGTCTTGTGATGTTCTTTAATTGCTTCACTACAATCCATAGTCAGAGGAGTTGAAGTGTAACTAGCTTCAAAACTTAAAGATGGATTAATCTTTTCTTCAACGTTTGAAGACTGTCTGTTTGATTTGTGCTGTGTTCTAAATGAATCAGGAGCATAAAATTCTAAATTAAAGTCTGTATATCTTCTTGAAATTTCATTATAAGACCACGTTCTATGTCTATGATGCTGGCTTCTTATAAATAAAGGTACTTTAATTCTAAAAGTTGCAATATTATGTTCTAATGTAGAAGTATGCTTGTGCTTCATAAGATAACTAATTAATTTCTTATCTTTAACATCTAATTCTTTTTTATGAACTCCAAATGAAACTCTTGCTGAATTAACAATCGTAATGTCTTCACCCATAAAATCTACCAACTCTACTGAGCCAATATTGTCATCGTATAAAAAATTTTTCTTGTTAATTAATTCTGTCATTAAGAAAAGTGTCCTTCATCTAAATTATAATATAATCTATCAGCCCAAGGAATAACATCCCATTTCTTTGCTGAAAGATTGTGATGTCCTACAATTGAAAACTTCTTAGCTTCTTCTACGTTTAATACATCTAAACTTTCACATACAGGTTTATGATCTAATTCTACAGCAGAGCGTAAAGCTTCTAAGAATCGTCTGCTAAAGCTTGCTAATTCATCACCAATCATAACCATTTTTCTTCCTTTAACTCTGCTATCCGGGATTTTGCATACTTCTAATGAAGCGTCTGGATACCATCCTTTTGTTTTCTCCCAATATTTAGTTTCAGGATGCATACAAATATCAATACCAATAGAATGCTTATTGAATTTTCCAGCATGATATGCAACTTGTCCTGTGTCTAAACACTGAAGGATTTCCATACACTGTCTTTTATGATTAAAGCCAATAAGAAAATGAGAAGATACATGTCTTCCTTTTGCCATGTTAAACACATTATAACAATGTCTAGTGTTTAATCCTCCCCAATGAACGCAGATAGAAGAAGGATCTTTCTTTCTTGTATACCAGTTTTTAGTACCGTCATCTAATTCATGTAACGATGCTGATACATCTATTTCACAAGGTGCATCAATAGGTATGACTTTTCCCATATGAAACATGATAGGCATGTCATAATGTTTTCTAGCAGCTGCATGAGTTGCAGGGCCATAAACGCCATCAACACTTGCACCAACTTCTTTTTGAAGTTGTTTAACGTATTCTCTATCTTTATTAATAAATTTAAATTGTTCTAACATTTTATTCCTTAAGCTACATCAATATCTACTGTTACTTTAATATTCATTTCTGGCATTCTAATATGATCGATAAGACCATGCTTTTTAGCTTCTTTAGCATCCAAGAACCAATCTGCATGGCCTTTGTCATGGATTAGCTTTGTAAAATAGTCATCTGGCTTTCCACAATTTCTTGCCATCATTGTATAAACTTTCTTGTTTAATCTATCAGCTTCTCTTGCATCTGCCTTAAGATCTTCTATCTTTCCAAAAGCGTAACTTGATACATCATGAATCATTAAAGTTGCGTCTTTGTCCATAAATCTAAGGCCATCAGCACCGAACGATGCTAAAATAGCACCACAAGACATAGCTTTGCCTTGAACTACAGTAGCAACTGGGATTCTTGATGCTTTAATTGCAGCAATCATTGACATTAGGGAGTAAACTTGTCCTCCAAAGGAATCAATTTCAATTGGGACAACCTTTTGTCCACTATTCTGAGCTACACTCATTTGATCTTGAAACTTTTTAGCTGATTCTTCTGTAAAATCGTTAATTGTAATAATTGTTGGGTCTTGTCTAAGTTCCATTTCTTTAACAAGCGGTGAAATTTCTGTTATGTAATGCATTACAGCTCCTCTAATTCTTGGATTGTTCTATTTCCTGATTTTCTATTTGTTTCTACACCGTCAACTAATTTAATAAAAGTTGGTACACTCATTACTTTATGTTCAATAAACAAACTAGTATCAGTTTCAGTATCAAGCATACGAATATTTAATTTTTCTGTAATTTTCTTATCTAATTTCTGTTTTAAAATACGGCACGGCCCGCATGCCTTCGAACTAAAAAATAATATTTCTTTTGACATTTAATTACCTTTTTTGTTTTATGTCTCTATTATAACTGTTTTTTTTGCATTTTATAAATTAAGATGCAATATTTTCCCAACCCCAGTCCTCACCACTCATACCATCAGCATTGTAATCTGTTACTGTTCCTTCAAAGAAGTTTTTAAAGCTATCCCCATTAATAATCCAGTCTAACCAGCTGAGAGGATTTTCTTTTACTTTGAAATTAGGCTTAAGACCTAATTGAATTAGACGTCTGTCTGCAAGATATCTAATGTATTGCTTTACTTCTTCTTTGTCTAGACCTTCAATAGCACCCATTTCATAAGCTAAATCAATAACTTTATCCTCTAACTTAACAGCTTCTCGATACATCTTATAGATAGATTTCTTAAAATCATCATTAACTACACGAGGATGTTCAGAAACATATTCTCTAAATAGTCTAGTCATTCCTTGAACATGCATTGTTTCGTCTCGAATAGACCACTCAACAATCTCACACATTCCTTTCATCTTTCCGTATCTCTGATAATTAAGAAGCATAACAAAAGCAGAGAAAAGACTCATTCCTTCATTACATGCTGATTGTGCTAGTGCTAATCCTAGACCTTTTCGAGTAGATACATCATTCTGCTGCATAAACTCTATCTTGTCACTCATCTCTTTGTACTCTAAGAATGCACTATACTCTTCTTCAGGAAGACCTAACGTATCATTTAATAGAGCATAGCTACGTTGATGTGTGCCTTCACGATTTGCAAAGCTTAATAGCATACTCCTGATTTCATTATTCTTAAATTTAGGAATAAACAGATCACAATAATTTCCGCCTACTTGCACATCAGATTGTGTAAATAATCGAAGAATCTGTGTAATATGATTTTTTTCTATAGAGGAAACTTTGCCGCCTTTCCATTGATTGACGTCCTCTTGCAGTTTTGCCTCCCAACTTCCCCAGTGAATCTTCTCATGAGACTCAGCAATTTCCATTGCCCAAGGATATTTGAAGGGCTTGTACGTTTCATTGTATTTTAATAAAGACATTTGTATAACCTTCGTTTAATCTTTGTATAATATTAATTATCCTTGACAACTTAAACAATCATCAGGATCTGCAAAATCTTGTAATTTATTTGCTTCTACTTTTTGGCTAACTTTCTCAGCAGCTGCGCCAGCGTTAGTTCTTAAGTAATATAGTCCTTTTAAATTCTTTTTCCAAGCTCTAATATGTACTGCATTTACAAAAGATTTATCAGTACCTGCTGGAAAGAAAAGATTAACGCTCTGACCTTGACAAATAAACTCTTGTCTGTCTCCAGCATGGTCTACAATCCATCGCTGATCCAATTCAAATGCTGTTTTAAATACTTCTTTGTTCCAATCATCTATCCACTCTAAGTCTTGTACAGAGCCTTCACTTAATATAATTGTTTTCCATTGTTTTGCTACCCACTCTTTACTCATGTTTTCTTTTTCTGCGTAAGAATCAATTAGCTTTTCAAGGTGAGGGTTCTTAACCAAATATGAACCAACTCTTGTTCTATGAGTAAATGCATTACTCTTCCAAGGCTCAATTGAAGGTGATGTACCTGCAATAATAGAACTATTGGCATTAGGAGCAATTGCAAGAAGATGAGCATTTCTAACTCCATGTCCTTCTGCATCAGGACATTCTCCTTTTAATCTAGCCAACTCTATTGTTTTCTGTTTAGCTCTTTCTTTTATATTCATGAATATGGATTTATTTAAAGTTTGTGCAACAACAGATTCAAACGGCACATTCTTAGACTGTAAGTATGAGTGGAAACCCATAGCTCCTAAACCTAAGCTTCTTTCTCTATGTGCAGAAAACTTTGCTTTTTTAAGATGATCAGGTGCATGGTCTACAAAGTGTTGTAATACATTATCTAGAAATTCAATTAAGTCTTCAACTATTGTTGAGTCTTTCCATTCATCGTACTTTTCTAAATTTAAAGAACTTAGACAACAAACTGCACTTCTTTCTTTAGAAGTTGCCAAATGGATTTCGTTGCAAAGATTGCTGCCATGAATCCTGAGGTTTAAATCTTTTTGAAATTGTGGTAAATGCTTGTTAGCTTCATCAATAAAATTGATATAAGGCTCTCCAGTTCTAAATCTTATCTGAAGAATGCGTTGCCATAATCCTCGCGCATCATGTGTATCTCTAATAGAACCGTCATTAGGGTCAATTAAGTTCCACTCTTCACCAGCAACAACTGCATTCATAAATTTATCTGTTACGTTAATTGCATTATTTAAGTTAAAGCACTTTCTATTAACATCACCACCTGTCGGAACGCGTATGTTTAAGAATTCTAAAATGTCCGGATGACTTATATCCATATAAGCGGCGTAGCTGCCTTTACGAGTCTTGCCTTGTCTATATGCAGTCATATCAGAGTCTGCTGTTTTTAAGAAAGGAATAGGTCCAGGTGCAATATCGCTATTTGACCTTACGTCACTCCAGTGTCCTCCTACACCGCCACCTTTAATACTCATCCATCTAAGTTCGTCAGAGTGGTCAATAAGTCCTTCTATAGAATCACCAACATAAGACAAAAAACAAGAAATAGGTAGACCTTTAGAAGTCTTGCCGTGTTCAGGTGCATTTGACAAAATAGGTGAGCTAAACATAAACCACTGCTTTGAAGCATAATTGTATACTCTCTGTGCTAGCTCTTTATCACCATTAGAAAATGCAACAGCTGCTCTAGCAAAGCTTTCTTGGGGTGAGCTTTCATTATTTTTCATGTAATAATTTTCCAACAACTTTAAAGAAAAATCAGTCAAATTATTATCTAGATCTTTGTCTATAGTAATACCATAGAATTGTTCTTTCATGTTAACCTCTTTTTTAATCAGAACTTCCAACGATACCGTCTTTCCTAAGATTTTCGCTCGTTAGATTTAAGTATTCTTGCTTTTTAATCTCTTGAAAATGATTGTCGCATTTAACAACCACAAGCTGAAATGGTAACTTCTGATGTTGTTGAAGAGTATATTCATTTTGAGAAACATTAACTGCATTTACAAAAATTTCCCCTGTATAACCTCGGTCAATTACACCAGCTCTTACCTTTAGAGGCGTCTTTGTAATTGACCCTCTTTCTTGTATTAGAGCTACGTATCCTTCTGGTACAATAATTCTCAAACCTGTTGGAATAAGAACTTTATTTTGATAGGTAAAATCTTTTACAGACTTAATTGTAACACTAGGACCGCTATTGTACAAATCTAGACCTGCACTTTCGCCGTTATAAGCAGGTGCATAACTTTCTACTTCGTTTGTTTGTAATGTATTTTTTAAATTATGGTCGCAATAAAAATTAATCATTTTTGGTTAACTTCTTTCCACTTTTCTCTTAGTTTGTTTTTCATGCTGCTTTCATCTTGTGCAACAGCTTCGTTTAGAGTTAGATGATTTTCATCGATTATCTTAAATTTAGAACGTGCAGTATCAATGTTAATTGGAAATAACAAACCATCTCGACCTGCACGATTCTTTGCAACGAAGATACGACCTGTACCTTCACTTTTTTCCATAGGCTTGCGACTAATTGATAATACAACGTCTGCAACTTGTGCCTTACCGTATGATTCGCCTAAGTTTTCTAGACCAACAACTTCAGATTTAGAGCCATCTTTATTAGCTTGCGATGCAGTCCATACAGGCAATTGAAGTTCACCTGAAAGATTTCTTAATTCAGTGTAGATTAGCTTTAATTCATGTCTTAACGAATCAAAAGCTCTGCTTGATTTCATAACATCAGCGTAGTCAACGATAACAATGCTTGGTTTAAAACCTTTAAGAATAAGTTTTTCAATATGATTTCTAAGTGTTAAAACAGATGCAGATCCAGTTGGATATTCTTTAATTACTAATCCACCTAATTCCATATCTTTGTACTTTTGAACGACTTCATCTTTTCTATCAATGACTTCATTACTTGGCATATCACAGAGATTAGAATCATATCTTTTACCAACATCATGCTCTGATAATTCAAATGTATAATGGACAACATTCTTGCCAGCTCTCATTGCTGAGCATCCCATATCAACTAAGAAATGAGATTTACCTACACCAGTATTTGCTGCTATAACGCCTAGCTCACCTCGACCTAAGCCTCCTCGTAAGATATCAGGAGCATCTAGTCTTGTCAAACCTGTAGGACATACCTGTCTTACTATCTGTACAAATCTAGCTTCAATGTCCTCGAAGAAGTTATGTCCTGTCGTATTAGGCATACCTACAGAGACTGCTTCTTTCATAATGTTAAGTACAGATTCATACTTTTCAGTTTGAATTAGTTCAACACTTTTTTCTAGTGCTTCTTTAAATGCTTGACGCTTACAGAAGTCTAATGACTTATCTTTAACATACGAAAGGTCACCAATATCTGGGTTAGTTTTCATCCTGTGAAGATATTCTATTATTTGGTCTCGTAATACTGCATCTTTAGATTTTGATAAATCTTCTTTGATAATTGTAATAAGAATAGTCAGTGTTGGAAAAGTCTTATATTTCTTATAGTAAGAAAAGTACTTTCCACATAGATATCCTAGATATTTTAAATCAAAGTATTCTGGATTAACAACTTCGACCATCTGTGCAGACCAAATAGAGTCTGTCAGCATTCCTTGAAACACTTTTTCTTGGAATGGTTTTCCAAACTTTGAAAAGTTTTTTTCTACACTCATTTACTTTAAATCCTTATCATTGCTTTGAGAGTTAATAAAAAAGTATGAATATCGAAACCATTCAAACCTTCTTTGTTTAACATTTTTAATAGATCAAATTTATTAATTTTTTCTTCTTTATTTTCTATTTGAAATTCAATTGACTTAATCTGGCTAGCACTAAGCATAGCAGAGTCAAGATACATTAACTTCCAGTTTTTTAATATGTTATTTTCTTCTAATATAATATTTGAATGAAGCTTTAATTTGCTTCCGTTTTGAATTTCTTTGTTTGACATGTTTATTATATCAAGACAAGATATTTCTTTACACGTACTTAAATCTGGAAATCTTTTAGCCATCACTTTGAATCCTGCACCTTTAACTCCTTTAAGACCGTCACTTTGGTCGCCAGCAAAACATCTTGCAGCGCAAAAGTTAGTCGGAGAAATGCCCCATTTTTCTATTACATATTTTTGATCAATCAAATGTTTTTTGTTTGGAGACCAGATTTGAGTGTTGTCATCGATTAACTGATAATAGTCTTTGTCAGAGGTCACAATTATTTTTTTAATATTTTGTTTTTTTGTTTTTACTAAATAAGAAATTACATCGTCTGCTTCACAATCATCGACATAGACTTGCGTTACAGGAGTTTTGTAAAGAATATTAACAAGAGTTTTTAGCTGCCAGTTTCTGTCATCAACAGTTTCTGGTATATCTTGGTTATATTCACTTCTATTAAGTTTTATAGGACGTCGACCCATTTTATAATTTGGATCAATGTTTCTTCTTCTAAGAGAGCCGCCACCTTCCCATGCAACGACAATTTTGGAAGGCTTAAACTTTTCAGATAACGTCTGTATATTCTTAAGCATTCCAAAAATGCCACCACACAACTGTCCGTTTAAAGACTTAGAAGGATTGGCAGCAAAGTGTCGCATGAAAACGTTTAAGCCATCAATATAAATTTCAGGCTTTTCCATTTATTTCCTATGCTAGTTGTTTAAATGCATCTTCATGCATGTCCATAATTTCTTCTGCAACAGCTTTAACTTCTGTGTAGCTTTCTGCATCAATATCTGGGTCTTCTGTCTGGTTCTTTCTAATCATTGCTTTTTCTAACAATTTATCAATCCAGGGACCATGTAACTTATCATCAATCAACTCATTAAAGTCTGATTTATAGAATTTCTTTTCTACTACTACTTCGCCTTTAGGAGAAACAACAGTTAAATTCTTCCAAGCACCTGTTCCACTTACTTCTACTTCATGTCCATCAATCATCTCTGATCCATGTTTTCTAAGCAAGTCAAATACTTGTTCATGCTCTTTAACACCTTTACCAAAGTGAATCTCAAAGTTACAAGTTCTAAACGGAGCTGATACTTTGTTTTTGATAGTTTTCGCAGAAACATTGATTCCAATTGGCTCTTTATCTTTATTAACGATTTGTGAACCTGCTCCTAGTTTAATACGTACTGAAGAATGAAAAGGTATTGCCATTCCGCCCGGAGTAGTTGTAGGGTCACCGTATAATACACCAACTTTAGTTCTAATCTGATTAAGACAAACCATAAGAACTTTTTGATTAGCAATTACACCTGTAATCTTACGCATACCTTTAGATATGGCTCTAGCTTGCAGACCAATACTTTCTTTATCATAGTCTCCAACAAGTTCTGCCTTAGGTGATGTAGCTGCAACTGAGTCCCAAATAATAGTTACAGGAACGTCTTTATTCATTGCTTTTGCTTTAATAATTGTACTTTCTGAAATTGATAATACTTCTTCAGTACAATGTGTATCAACATAAACAAATCTTTTTGTAATATCTACACCTAACATTCGTAAATTTTCAACGGATGTTGCATTCTCAGTGTCAATATACACTACAATTCCACCCATCTTCTGGGTAGACTTAGCAATTTGTGTAGCAATATGTGATTTACCTATAGAAGGAGGACCAAAAATCTCAACAATACGCCCTTCTGGCAAGCCGCCGTCTCTTTGATTAGATATAATATAATCAAGTTGTTTAGAACCAGTACTAATCCATCGCTTAACATGTGTCGGAGATTCATCTGTACTTAGATTATAAGCAACACGAGTACCTCTTTCTTTGTTCAGTGATTTAATAAGGTCAGATGTAAAGTCATCTAACTCTTCTTTTTTCTTCTTAGCCATGTATTTCTTATCCTTTGATTAAATTATAATTATAGAGAGTCCAAGTCAGCAAATGCATCGTCTAGAGAACTGTACTTTCCACTAATTGCATCTGGTGAATCATCAGCTTTCTTGCTTTGAGAAAAAGTATTACCTCTTGTAGTACCAGAATTAGATTCCTCTTCATCACCGTTAAGCCAAGCATTGATAATATTTTCTAGCTCTGCATAAGTCTTAAGCTCGAATAAGTTGTTTACATCTGGAATGTTATCAAGCCAATTTTTAGCTTTGCTGCTGTCCTCATTCAAAGGAGAATCTTTACCTCGAGGTCGAACATCAGTTGTAGCCCACATTTTACCTGGTGTCTTAGTACATGTAATACGTACATCACGTCCTTCAAGTGGATCTGTAATATCACCGTAATCTTCATCTA
>Ga0208434_1000314_pt1 | contig 24874 bp, 35 predicted proteins | sample 13_taG_FD_184086 | JGI IMG/M metagenome (GOLD analysis project Ga0208434, IMG submission 184086) | Marine viral communities from the Subarctic Pacific Ocean - 13_ETSP_OMZ_AT15268 metaG (SPAdes) (version 2) | ecosystem: Environmental > Aquatic > Marine > Oceanic | place: Pacific Ocean | collected... | reverse complement strand
AAACTCAAGAAGCTCGCAAGCCTAAGACTACTAGGCGTAGTGTATCTTCTCAAGTTCTAGATATGTTAGCTACTGAACTAAACAGAGGTATGACATCTAAGCAGACTGACATACAGCCTACTGTTAGTGCAGACAGTAGTCGTGATAGGTTTGAGCTACAAGGTGAGATGAGAGATCTACCTGTGCTAGATGATGAAGATGCACCTAGTGTAGACACTCTTAGTAATGAGGCTTTAGATAAAGAACTGCCCAGCGCTGGGCTTGGTAGTAGGCCTGTAGCGGAAGAACAGACAGATGATGATATGGGTATAACAGATATACCTACTTTTGGTGTTGGTTCTAGAAAATTTAACAGCTCTGTAGTAGACGAAATGGTTTCATTAGAAGGTATGGGTGGCGATGACCTTTCTGCAACACCAACATACTCTTACGGTATTACTAAAGAGAAAGCAGATGAGTATAATTTAGTACCTTCAAATTACAAGACTATGAGAGAGTTTGCAGATGCTTTTGCCGATAAGTATGTAGAAGAAAAGTATGAGGCTAATAAATCTATATTTGACAATGTTGATAAAGAGTTTCATAAACCTTTAATGAGCTATCTATGGAATGCTGGTAGTTTTGGCAGAAATCAAAGAAAGGCTCTTAATAAGAAAAACCCAGACGTTAGGGAATTTATAAAAGAGATGCGAGATGCAATACACTCTGAGGGTTTTGCATCTTCTGGTTTGTCTGCTAGAAGAGCTAAGGAAGCTAACCTTTTAGGTGAAGGACTTGCGAATTGGGAAGATATTGTTAAAGTAGAAGTGTCAGGAACAAAAGAGAAACCTGTTTTTAAGTGGGTTACTGCTTCTGGTAATGTTGTGGAAGAGTTCGCATCAGGTAAAAAGCTACACCCCAATAATAAACTGTCTGACGTAACTTTATAATGTTTGGCTTACCCTTAGAACTCATAACCATGCTCTTCTCTACTGTGTTAGGTGGAGTGATGTCTGTCATTGGACAGAACCAAAAGAACAAACTAGAGCAACAGAAGATGATGCTCCAGACAGCAAGCTTCAAAGCAGATCAAGTTAACGCAGCTAGAGATGCAGGTAAGAACGACAAGCACTTCGCTTGGACCCGTAGACTTATAGCTTTATCTGCAGTATTTAGCATTATTGTCTTGCCAAAGCTAGTAGCAGTGTGGTATCCTGAGGTTGGTGTGATCGTAGGCTACACAGAAGCAACTGGTGGTTTTTGGAACTGGCTATTCGGACCAGCAGAGACAGTACAGTGGCGAACAGCACAAGGCTTTGTAATCACTCCACTAGATACACACATAGTATCAGCAATCATAGGCCTGTACTTCGGTGCAGGTTTCACTAAGTAGGATAAAAGAGAATGGCATTATCTAAACTAAACGCTCCCATGCCCGGTATGTCTTTAACTTCTAAGCCGGGTGAACGGCGTTGGGAGCGTCCTCCTGATATGAACACTGTAGAAGAAACTCTGCAGTATTACGTAAAGCATCTATCTAAGCCTGATGTAGTAGACGATATGATGGTTATGCTAGAGGTAGGCTTTCCTGTCATACCTCTTGCCCAATCTTTACGTACATCAGGTGTAATGAAAGGTAAGCACACTTTAGATGTAGGTCTTTTAGTAGAACCTGCTTTGATCAAGTTTATTACAGCTACAGCAGACTCACTAGATGTACCATACAAGATGGGTGAAGTTAACTCTGATGAAGTTAAACAAAAAGAGAAAGACAAGATCTCTATGTTGTTAACTGCAGCTTTAGCTCGTGCTGATAAGACTGCTGCAGAAGATGAAGGTGTAGCTTTAATGCAAGACATTTCTGAGAACTTAACTGTGATGGATCTAGAAGCACAGCGTGAGCCTGCAGAAGAAGAAGAAACAGAAGAGCTACCCGCTGACATGGAGGCTGAGCCTGCTACAGAAGAACAACCTGCCACACCAGAGGGTGCTGGTCTAATGGCGAGAGGATAATAGTATGAGTTGGTTTAACCCGAAAGCTTTCGCAGCAGGTGCACTTGGTGAATTAGCATCAGGTATGACTCGCAGAGAAGAAGAGGCTCGCAAGTATGAAGAAGAGCAGCGTGAGTTAGCTAAAGAAAGCCGCTCAGAGATAGGCAGACGTAGAAGTATTGTAGGTGCCTTAGTGAGTGAAGCTAGGCGTTTAGAGTCACTAGGTGTAAGTAAAGCACAGATACAAGCTGCACACTCTTCCGGGCCGGGTGGGTTAATGGAACTCTCTAAGATGGTTCAAGCTGAAGTGAAACGTAGAGGCGGTAAAGCACGTCTTAGTGAGTATGATATATCAGCTATGATAGATAGCTCAGATATGAATCCTATGTACGCTGAGATGGACTACGAAGAGTTTATGTCACGTAGTGCTGGTTTGTTAGACACTCAAGCAGGTGACTTGAAGGAACCTAAAGTTAACATACTTCAACGTGCTTTGGGTGTAGGCGCTAAGGATAGAGTACGTGCTAAGCTAGACAAAGAAGAGACTGTAGGTGGAATGTCTATATATGACATTAATGAGTTAGCTAGAGGTCAGGCATATCAAAGTATGATGCCGGGAGCTTACGCTACGTTTACACCGGGTGAGTTCTACGATCAAGAGGCTGCACTTAAAAGCTGGTCAATCGCACAGAAACGTATTGATACCTCCCTGAAGACTGATGACGAGTACTTGAGGCTGCAGCAATTAGGTGATAAGGGTGCCTCTGCGCTAGAGTACAAACGTAAGAAGTACGCTGCGTATGCTCAATCACAGTTCAATAAGTATGGTGCAGATGCTATCAATGATCCTGTAGTAAACTGGAAAGACCTTTTAGGAGAAGATTTGTACACTGAATTAGCTGTAGCTAATGAAGCAGATGAACAGATTATCTCAGCTATTGATGCAGGTGCTGCAGATTTTATGGGTAAGACTATTACTAGAGAAGGCAATAACGGTAGCTATAAATTACACACAGGACTAGGCGATACTGTAGCAAAGATTACACTGACTGGACCTAAAGGCGAGCAGGTAGTACAAGACCCTAAGTTAATCTCAGAGTTCTTAGACTCATTAGTAGCTAAAGGTGAGATGTCAGAAGAGAACGCTAGTAAGCTTAGACCTGAAGCTAGAGGGGCGTCTATTACTGAAGTAGATACTGTAGGCTTGGGAATGGCTGATGAGTTGGATATTACAGCTTTAACTGAGGCTGCTTTAGGTGCTGCAGAAGAAGAAGTTGCAGAGCCTGAATTGGAATCTGGACCTGCTGTAACAGAAGCGCCAGAGGTAGAGACTATTGCAGCACCCTCTGCTGATGAGTTTAAGCTTAAAGGAGTGACTTACGAAGAATGGCTAGGTATGTCACGTAAAGAGCGTGAAGAAAAAGGATTACCTACTAGCGTGGTAGGTGGTGAGGTAGGCTTTAAGCGTTTTCAAAAAGGCTTAGGTGTTAACATAGCAAAAGATCAGCCTGCTACTGAGTTTGCTGATATGGGTCAAGGTCAAGCTAACATTGAATCCATAGATGCAGGGACTGTTGTAACTGTTGGAGGCGAAGACTACAGAGTAGGTGAATCTTTAGGTCAGAAATACTTTGAGAAGTTAGATGACGCAAGCTTATCAGATGAAGCACTGAAAGATCTAACAGAGAAGGCCATTAATGAGTTCGCTAAGAAGTTCGAAGAAAGAGAGTACAGTGCAGGTACAAAGCGTGATCTCAAAGCTGCATTCTCTCAGTTTCTCTTTGAGAACGATTTACCAGAGGAAGTAGAGCAATTTATAGAAGCACGACTGGATAAGTTAGCAGAAGCATTAGCAGGTAATTAATATGGCTAAAACACTAGAAGAAATCTTTAACGAGGTTTACGGTACAGATAGTTTACCTGACTTTAGTACAGGCTTAGACAGTAGTGCAGATGAGGTTGAGCCTCGTGCTACACCTACCGCAAATGTAGAAGACATGTTTAAGTTCATGGAAGGTGATGATCCTGATGAACCTGAGTCACCGTATGAACCTAATGTATCGCCGGGTGATAAGCTTAAACAAGCAGACTTACTAAAGCCACAGAACCTTAATACTATTCGTGAGTACATGATAGCTAAGAAGGGCGTTGACTACGAAGGCATGGATGCTGCAAATGTAGTAGATGACTTTGTAGAGGATATGAGATGGTTCAACACTAACACTATCTCTACTGCAGGTGAAGTAGTCTTTATGAATAGGGCTAACGAGCGTCAGAAACAGGTCGCTGGTGAGGCTTACAAGCTTTATGATAGGTTGGGTAGCTTCTGGACTAATGATGGCTTGTACGGCAAGGCAGAGGGTATCTACGATTACGTTACGGCTGCAGCATCTGACCCATCTAACTACATAGGTCTAATCACTGGCGGCTTAGCTAAGGCTGGTACTGTAACTATAGCTCAAGGTGGTAAGTTAGCTATTAAGAAGGCTGCAGAAGAGGCTGCTAAACGAGCTACTAAAAGCGGTGCTGCTAAGCAAGCTGTACAAAAGGCTGCTACTGAGGCGGCTGAAGCTACTGCTAAGAAGCTAGAGAAGATGGAGATCAGTAGTGCTGCAGCAAAGAAAGCTAAAGAAGTTGCTGTAGAGAACGCTAAGAAGTTAGCTCTAGCTAAGCAACAGCAGGCTGCAGCTAAAATGGTGACAGCAGAAGCAGCTAAGAAAGGCAATCGTAATGCTCTTATAGCTACGGCTGTAACTGATGGTGCAGTAGCTTACTATCAAGATGGTGCTATTCAAGATATATACATCGAAGCAAACTACCAAGATAAGTTTAACCGTATGCAGTCCATGATGACTACAGCTATGGGTGGCTTAGTTGGTCCTGCTGCTCAGTACACCTTTGGCAAGTTAAAGGGTGCGTCTGGCTTTCAAGAGGGTGCCGATAAACTAGACTTAGCCCAGCGCACTGGCCCTATGGAAGACTTCTTACCTATGCTTGAGAAGAAGAACCAAGAGAAAGCTAAGAAGGCTGTACGTCAAGCTTACGATTCGTGGAACAAGAAGGTAGCTCGTGGTGAGGCTAAGATCTCTGATCAGATTATGCCTGAGACTGTATTCGCTGAGATTATAAATGGCGTTGACGGTAAGGGTGGACTTACTCAAATAGCTATTGATTCAGGCATCAAGATCAGCAAGAAAGGTAAGACTGTATCTGACATCCTGACTAACATGGTTAAGTTTATGCCAGAGGAAGACTTCATAGAGATTTCTAAGATGATCGAAGAGTCTACTATGGTTCCGTTAGGTGAGTACATCACTAACCCTATGCAGTTAGGAGATGTCTTAGCTAAGTCTATTAATGGGCTAGGCTCCTCTATGGCTGTGCTTTCACACTCTAGAAACAGAATAAACAAAGCTACTGTGGCTGGTAATGATATACTTAACGCTGCAGTAGATGAGATTACAGCTAAGGAAATGCAAGAAGTTACTATGCAACGTGCAGGTTATGCACAGAATGTATGGAAGCGTTTGCTTGTATCATCACCTGCTACAACTGCAGCTAACCTTGCTGGCTTTGGTTCATTTGCACTAGGTCAATCAGCAGCAGACTTAATGAACTTTGGTATGGTTGGTGCTAAGGCTGTCATGACAGGCAACAAGGAACTATACAGACAAGCTAAAGTGTATAGCCGCATTCAAGGTCAGAAGATGAAGAACTTCGCTGACCCTCTGACAAGCTACGATGCTTACATGAAACTGTTAGATGCTAAGCCTGACGTACAGAAGGTTCTCTTTGAGACAGTGGGTGCTGGTGTTGAACGTACAGCAGATCGTTTCGGTATCAACCCTAAGAGTAAGTTAGTCTTTGGCAAGTACGGCATTGAGAAAGTTGTAGGGGCAGCTAATGATCTAACGGGTGTACGTATTCAAGATAGCTTTACTAAGTCACAGATGTTTATGGCTGAGCTAGATAAGTACTTAGATCTTAAACACGGTAAGACCTTAGCTAACGTACTAGAAGAAGGCAACTTAGATCTCATTGATGAAGAGGTTACAGGTTTAGCATTAGACACAACTATGAAGTCTGTATTCGCTAAGGACTACACTACAAAAGATCAAGCTAGAGGTGTACGTGATATGGCTAAGCTAGTAGAGACATTCTCTGCTATACCCGGCTTAGGTACGATACTTCCATTTGGTCGATTCATGAACAACGTTGTTGCATCAGCCTATCAGTGGGGGCCATTGGCTTACGCTGGGCCAGCTAGTAACATCTTACGTAAGAATAGATCTCTAGGTCAAACTATGAAAGATCGTGAGGCATTTGCTCGTGCTACTATCGGGACATCTGCACTTATGTATGCAACACAAGTATCTGAATCACAGGAAGAGCAAGGCTTAGGCACTTATCAACTTAGGAATGGTAGTACTATTATTGATGTAGAGAATGTTTATCCTCTATCGTATCTATTAGCTGCTGGTAAGGTAGGCAAAGCTATGGCTAAAGGTGAGCCTGTCACTCGTGAGATGCGTGAAGACTTAGGGAAACAGTTAGCTATAGGTCAAGTCGCTAGAGATGCACAGTTCGGTACAGACTTAAGTAACACGCTAGATTACTTCCTGCCTATTGGTGGTGCAGATACAGGTGCTGAGCGTACTAACGTATTCAGGGATTTGTATAATAGTTTTACAGAACCCGGTAAAGAATATGTAGAAGACGCTGGTGTATTTAAACGTGCTTACGAGATGGGTGAAGGTGCAGCAGAAGCTGTAGGTAAGCCTGTAGGTAACATTGTAGCTGGTGTGTTTAGGCCTCTAGATCCTATCAATAAACTAGCAGGGTTTATGTTTGATGTAGATACACTTAAAGATCCACGTCAAGCTAGAGGCTACGCTAAGTTTAACCAATCAGCTACTCGCTATTTCGATAACATCTTAGAGGCTATTGCGGGTGAAGTAGATAGTATCACAGGGGAGAGTTTACGTGTAGCATCACGAGAGGGTGAGATATATGATCCTAATCCGTTAGCTAGAATCTTTGGACTAAAAGTTGTACCAAGTAGAACCGCTACAGAAAAGATGTACTCTCTGTCAGGGATTAAGTCTTGGACAAAAGATCAAAGGTCTAACATTCCAGCATATGATAGAATATTCAACGAGACTATGGCACCTATCTTAGAAAGGCGTATGGGCTTACTGCTTAACAACCCTGAGTTCAAGAAGTTGGACATTACAGAGAAGCGTAGTAGAGTTAACAAGGAAGTGCAGAACATCCGCTCTATGGTTCGTGATAGTGTTGAGGTGACTTCAACGGGTGAGGACTACCTACAAGTAGTACGAAAGAAAGCTTTAAGTAATGGCACTGCTGAACAAAGAGCAAAGGCCATGAGTGAAATGCGAGATGAAGGATATAAGGCTAATATAAAAGACTTTAATTGGGATGAGTTGAGGATATTTAATGCTAAGATAGACTTACAAGAATTAAAGGCTCAGCCTTATTCGACAATGCAGTAAAAGAAGAGGGGGCAACTAAGCCCCCTTTTTTTATTTCAATCCATATAGTTCTGCAGCAAACCTAGCTATGAGAGCTACATCATCTAGCCTCTCTTTTGCTCTATCCTTTGGGCGAGACTCATATAGATTAGCATCTAGATACCTGTGTGCTGGTATGAGTAGCGTAGTTAACTCATCGTAGAACTTTTCTTGTTTAGCTTTTGTGAGCCTTAAGGCTTCTTGTTCTAAGCTATTACTCATAGGTTTTCCTTCATAAACACTTTGACCCACTCAGCACAGATGTCACTACGTACAATGTCATCCACACCAAACTCTATGATAGGCACAGGCAGCATGTACTTCTTAGCTAAGTGTATCACTTTAGATAAACCATCAGCTTCTTTTAAGTCAGACTGTTGTACGTCACCATTGAGAACTATTGTACTGTTTTCACCTACCCTTGTCAACAGCATCTTTAGCTCGTGAGTTGTGATGTTCTGTGTTTCATCTACAATAATAAATGAATTATCAAAGCTCCTACCACGCATGAGTGCCAGAGGTGCCATTTCAATATTACCATTCTTAACTCCTGTATCTACACTACCCTTACCTAAATGTTTCTCTAGCACATCAAGCACAGGCAAAGCCCACGGGTATGTCTTTTCTTCTAAGCTACCGGGTAGATAGCCTAAGTCTTTTCCTACAGCTACATGCGGCCTAGTGATAACTATCTTGTCAATCTTCTTTGTGATATACAAGTCAGCAGCAAAGGTAGCTGTAACGTATGTCTTGCCTGTACCTGCTGGACCAAGCACGAATACTTGTGAGTTCTCCTTCAGGGCATCTATGAACAGCTTCTGTTTGTCTGTCCGTGGTAGAAGCCCTGAAGTATTCTTTTGTTCAGCGTTCTTGTAGTTTGTCTTTCGACGGGTGCGCCGTTGTTTAACTGGGATTACATTATCCATTACAAAACAATTAGCTCCGCTTCCCCGTAAGGTATATGGAAAAACTTCTCGCCTTTCATGATACGTCTACCTCTAGCTTCACGGATAGTATCGTCTGTCATCTGTGATCCTAGTATCTTCCAGCAAGATGTCAGATCATTATTGAAAACAAAGAAGTTTACTTTGTAATCGTACTTTTTTAACAGCCGTGTCTTGCGATCAGGTATACGTATCTCAGCCCAAGTAGCAGGCCAAGCTTCCACCCACCCTCGCTTAACCTCTGCCTCACTATAATACGTAACGCCATCCTTAGTTGACTCTACATCTGCATAGTAGTTTTCTTTTACAGAGGATATTTCATGACCTTCTCTTTCAAGGACTTCAATAAGCCGTACTTTAGCTGGGTTATCGAAGCGATCATACAGGTGTGGTTCAAACGGTTTTCTTACAGAGCTATTCATTATGCACTTTCTGGTACTTGGAAACAGTATGTCTTAGCAGACGATTCTGGAGTAGGTCTAGTACTCATAAGACGCTCTTCCATTTCGGTAGCTAGTTGATTGCAGGACTTAACGTCCATGAATAAACCATCGAAAGATTGGACTTTAATCTTACCTTCGAACATCATTATGAGTACTAGAACATACATGTTAGAACCAACCCTTTACTTGTTCAATAAGCGCTGGGCCATACTCTGCAGTAAGGCTAACAACTTCACCAACTGCAACCATACCAATAGTTGCAACAGCCATAAATTCAATACCTGTCATGTCAATCTCCTTTCAAGAGAGTTTTGAGTTCAGTATAACCACCTATGTGATTACCTTCTGCATCCCATATTTGAGGTACAGTCTTTATACCAGACTTTTTAAATAAGTCAAGTACCCACTTTGAGTCATTGAGAGAGTAGTACTGCACTGCAATACGACTATCCCTCAATAAACCCATAGCATTCGAGCAGTGAGGGCAGTCAACCCGCCCCACTAATACATACACGCTCATGTCAGATCCACTATCTCGCATGTGTCACCACTACACGCCATAGTTTGACTACCTGCAGTGTTGTCCTCATCTTCGTACTGAGTAAGCTCTGTCCAGTCAATGCTCTTAGGCATAGTAGCTAACAGTTGCTGATACTCTTCCTTAGTACAATCCTGATAAGGTGCTTGCTGATATGTGTGATCTGAGTGTGGCAAGAAAGACACACCAGACATCTCATCAAAGTGTTCGTAAACAAAGGCACCTACGTGTAGCCATTCGTGGTCACGCACAGAGATCGTCACAGAGGGCTTATGCTCACACCATGAGCGTTGATACGTCAGCCACGTCTTAAGCTGCTCTATGGCTGTCATATCGTTTCTAGTGACTGCTTTGTTAGGTGACTTAACCGGGAAGCTAAACACGGTAGTAGTATCACCCTTCATAACACACGGCTCGTTAGGTACACCCTTGTCTTTCATGAACTGTGTTAGTGGATCTTTATTATCACCACGGACAGTACGGATATAATAGGGACTGTGGCGAGCATGTATGCCAGAGGCACTATCCACCAGTTGCGATACCGTCCCTGACGGTTTGACGCATGTAATTGCAGCAGATACAGGTATACCAAGACGGTCAGCCCATTCAGCATTAGTAGATACAGCGATCCCACGAAGATATTCAAGTGTCTTCTCCAAACCTTTATTCTTATGGGTCATCAAGGGGTTGTCCATTATTCCCGTAAGTGACACACCAAGCAACCGCTCTTCTTCTGTGTTGTTTGCCCACACTTTACGCAAGTAGGGAAACTTTGTGTATGAGGATTGAATGGTTCCCAGAATCGTAGCCAGCTTAACTTTTCTAGCCAGATCATCCACAGTATCCGTAGCACGTACTACTACCTCCGTTAGGTTACAGAATTGGTATGGCCGTAAGATGATCTCACTACACGGGTTAGTACCAAAGTCGTAGTTACTATCCCTTCGGTTATACTTCTCAGCTTGCTTCTTGCTTGCTTGCCTATTGAATACACCACGCTCACCTGACTTACTCTCTACCAAGGATTGCCACTCACGCATGAATGTTTCCATGTCTGGCTTCTCAGTGTAGCTCACAGAGTTATTAGCTAAGGCTCGCCATGCAGCAGTCTCCCACCACTGACCTGACTTAGCGTGACGCATACGATCATCTGATAGATTACTCAATGAAATCATAGCACTACGACGAACACCACCGACTACTACAATCTGACCAATAAAGCACATCAAGTCATGACACTCTACGCTGCTTAACTTTCTGCCTTGTGCATTCTTGAAAGTTGTGATAGCAAAGTTAAATAGTTCTACTAGAGGCGCTGGGCCACTTGCTCTACCACCAAACGTCTTAAGCCTAGCACCTGCAGGACGTACTAATCCAATGTCCCACTGAGGGATCTCACCAGCCCAGAGGAGTGCCAACAATTGTCTGAAAGCTTTAGCCCAACCTTCCTTACTGTCCTTAACGACGATTGTAGTCTCACTGTCGAACAGTTGAGGGATCTCGGGGAGCTTACTAACGTACTGCCGTTCAACACTGAAGCCAACACCAGTACCGCAGAGCAAGATGTACATAGCCTCATCGAAGGACTTAGGGTCATCTACGGGTAGATAGCTACAGTTATACCCAGCAGTGTTGTCCCTGTCAAGTGCAGGGCCAGCAGTCATCAAGGCTCGCATAGATGGCATCACTTCCAAGTTCAAGATAGCATTGTGTATTTCATCTGACGTAGCTTGATCTACTTTGTTGTCTACAAGGTTAAGTATGTAGCGCCCTACAGTAGCACCCCAGTTCTCACGGCCTTCACCATCGTAGTACTTAGCGTAGCGTGATAGAGCAATGAAGCTCTGATAGTCTGTTGGTAGATAGTTACTCATTATCGGTTGTCTCCTGAGCCTTTAAGTTTACCTCGTTGTTCACGATCATCTAGCTTAGTCATGTTCATTTCCATGACTGCCTTTAGATTGCCACCAAAGATGTTAGACAAGGCTGTTACATAAAACAGTACATCACCTAACTCTTTCAGTACTTCTTCATCAGAGAACTTAGACTTGTCACGGAATAGTTTCTTGACCTTCTCTGACACTTCACCTGCTTCACCTACTAAGCCTAGCGTATTCTCTACTAGACGTTCACGCCCTTTGGTGAATACTTTATCCTCTACAAACTGACTATAGAAACGTACAGGATCTTTATCGTAGTCTGTACTGTTCTGAAACATATCGAAGTAACCGAATGCTTCTAAGTCTGTCTCGTTAATCATGGGCGCTCCTTTACATATAAGTTTTCTACTTCAACATCATCTGTATCGTAGAACGTATCAACTATTAAATCGTATACGTCCTCACTGTGTGACCTGTCATCTGAGGATAGTATGTTATTGTTCTTGTCTACTGACATAATAAACGTTACACTGAATCTTTTAGTGTTCATTTGTGTGTCTCCACCCAACGCTTACGCAACCTGTTCAAGTACCAGATAGCTTTATCTATATCTTCTAAGCCATTCTTGTACTCGCAGCGCCACATATACTTAAGTACGTTAGCTGCCTGTGGTGCCAATGAGCCAGACATATTCTCTGTCATAGCTTCAATAGCATCAATGCATTCTATACCTGACTGATTGTAATGCACAGGCTTGTTTACTGGATCGTGTCCTGTCATCTTTGGTTCTTCTCTAATCATGCGTTACCTTGTGTCTTAGTGAATGCAGTAAGGCGTACTACCTTACCACCAGTGCCTTCTACTTCCTCGTATATATCAGATTCGTCTGACATGTCAAGATCTATTAATCTATTTCTCTCAGCTTCAACGGTATCGTACACATAATCATCATACTGTGATACCTCTAGGAATGCCCCTAGCAAAGTAACTAAGTTAATCATCTGTGCTAAGTCTACCTTACTTAAAGTGTTGTCCGGGTGCAACGCTATAGCCGTAGATAAATCACCTGTCCAGTTGCCATCTTTGTCATACTCTAGTGGCTTAAGTACAAAGGCTACCTCATTGTCTTTAATCTGATACGTCATTTAAGTTTTCCTCTTGTGCTTAAGTGCAATGCGATCTACTTTAATCGGCTTGCCCTTCTCTTTCAACCATGCCTCAGGTATAACCCTGTGTGCCCACATGAAATCATTCTTGTCACACCAATCAAAGTAACGAGACTTGGCTCCCTTATATAACTTAGCCTTAGCGTTACTAAAGACAAACCGTATGTCTAACTCAGGGTGCTGCTTTCGTACCTCCAAGTGCTTACGTCTGTCATCACTATCAAAGATCCCTTTAGTCTCAATGATTATACCGTTATCTAAAACAAAGTCAGGTGTGTAAGTACGATAGCGTAGGTCTTCCCATTCTATCTTTAGTACTTCATACCTGACTTGCTTTTGTTCAGCGGTAAGGTACGCAGCAACCTCTTTCTCTAAGCCACTGCGATACCTTCTAGAGTTATGCCTACGCTTCTTCGGCGGGGGCATCTGTATCCTCAACACCTAGTGATGCTTTAAGTTCTGCAGTCTTCATTTGACCGATAGCTTGTAAGCACCCTAGCTGATGGTTAAGCTGACCCTGAATCACAGAGTTCTGTTGTAACAGATTAAGAATACCAATCTGCTCTTCAGTCATGTCATCAGTGTCAAACTCTTGTTCGTCGATAGTTACTTTAGTCATTCTAGTACTCCTTGTTTAATGACACATACTCTACTGTTGGTGGCGTCTTACCACCTTTGTAGACTTTAGATGGCAGAGGCTGCAAGCCCGGCCAACATTTCTTTTTGTGTGAGCAGAAGCCACACTGTTTACTGAGCTTCATGTTACCACTAGGCTTACCCCTATACGTTTCAGGTTCAGCCGTGAAGCAACGCTCAAATGGTTCATCGTTAGCGATGTAGTTGTGCGTATCTTGTATGTTACCTAGTACAGCATCCTTGTCTACAGAGGCAGCAGGGACATACTTGAACTCACCGTTACCTTTGTTGACTACCCACCATCCACCAACGTTCTTACCTGCAGCGTGTGCGTATCCTATTAGCTGTGAGACATACCCAAAGCTATCACCTGCTGCCAGTGTTTCTACATCAATGAACTTGTTAGTGTAAGACCACGGTGATGCACTCTTAACATCATCCACTGCACCGTCTAACACCATGTCGTACTCACCGCTTACTTCAGCGCCACCCTCTAACTCAAGGGTAACTCTATCGTTATCGTCAAACTTAACATCAGAAGCCCGGAGTAATCCTTTGAAGATAGCCTCAACCAAATCCCCTATGAGCATGTTGATCATAAAGGATGTTGGCTTAAGGATGTCTGTCTCAGGGTTATTCTTTTCAAACCAAAGCTGGCACTTAGGACGCCCTACGTTAGACATCCTAAGCTTGAACTTATCTCGTGGGCCACTGTTGAACTGCTTGTTTAAGGCTGCATCTATATCTTTGCATACACCCTCAATGATCTCTTGCGACATAGAAGCTTTACCATCTATAGCCTTACGCAAGAAAGAATGTACTGACAGTTCAGCAGGGTGTTCCATTATTCGAAGTCCTGCACTTCAATAATACTACCCACTATGGCTGCATCTTCTGCTGAGATGTTAGATACGTTGTTCTCATCCCACTTGCCTAGCACCCATGTATTAGTGCGCTCAATCCAAGCAATGAAGTCACGTAACGTTTCGTTGTCACCATCAGAGAAACCTACACGATCACCTAGTGATGCCGTTACTTCAGCAAACTTATTACCGTTAGGCATTGACTGCTCAACACCACTCAGAGTAATAGTGTGTTCGATAGGTGTGATACCTTTGCCCATCAGTGAACCTGTTGCAGCGTTCATAGACTTAAGACTTGTAGGATTCTTAACGTCAAAGATAAAAGGTACTTCACCAGCAAACTCTACTGCATCACCATCTTCGTTAGTGGTGTCACCTGTACCCAGCATACCCATGAATACTTTAGTACGCTTTACTCGACGCATAATATCCTTAGTTGCCTCAGGTAATGCATCCCAATCTTGTACGTAACCTGATGGACGCCCTAAGTTAAACCCACCTAGTGTATCTTTCAAGTCACCATTGAGGTTCTGAGCTAAGACTGTCTTCTGTGTAGTGTTAGCTTCACTGTCCCACTTAGTCCACTGCTGACGCTCAGCAAACAAACGCATGCTAAGTGTTTCGGTGTACACTTCTTCGTCACCCTTACGTAGTTTAAACATGGGTGTGTTGACAATCTTCTTGCCATCAATACCTTGTTTAACTAACGCAGTCACACGCCATAAGTCTGACTGTGCCTGTACTGTAGTAGCTGTGAATCCCATAGCATCTGCTAGGTTCATCCCGTCTACTGATAGTGCTACTTCTGTGCTCATTATATATCCTTTCTGAGCTAAGTTAAAGAGACTAAGTTATACTATATAACGTCCTTTGTGTCAAGCCAATTCGGGCCAATCTTTGCCTCTAGTAGTAGAGGTACGTTCATCTGTATGTCATACGCTTCTTCAATAAGTTTGTCAAGATCTTTATTCAATGTATCTATAGTTGCAAGTACATACTCCTTCTCGTTTGGGTGAACATCTACTACCATTGAGTCATGCACACTGTTAACTACACATGACTGTAGCTTCTCTAGTCTAGCCTCAAGCTCTATCAACACTAGAGGTACTACATCACCTGTAGCAAACCCTTGCACTGGATAGTTCTTGATCATAGTGAAGTGGGTAGGTGAGCCATTCTCTCTACGTGTTACATCAGGGAAAGCATACTGCCTACCGCTGACGTTAGTGATCTTGTGTAACCGTATAGCTTCATCACCTAGCTTCTTGTGCCACGCAGCTACACCCTGATACTTCTCATTGAAGTGCTCATAGTAAGCAGCCTCTGCCTTAGATCTACCATACCCTGTAGCGCCAAAGAGAGGAGCAAAGGTGTGAGCCTTAGCATCCTGCCTGCCCGTAGGCTGACCTGCATCAGTAATAACCTTTGCAGTGTATGCGTGTACGTCAAACCCTGTGTTGATCTCTTCCATAGCTACCTTGTCTTGCGCTAAGAATGCAGCAGTTCTGAACTCAAGCTGAGCAAAGTCAGCCTCCATAATGTAACCGCCATCCCAACGTGATACAAATACTTTCTTAACCGGGAAGGTGTTACCTCGTGGCATGTTCTGCATGTTAGGGTTACGCCCACTAAACCTGCCCGTTGCAGTTATGTGCTGAGTAAGGCCGACATGAAGGTATCCATCAGGCTTAGTATAAGTATGTATGCCATCAACGAAACTAGAAAGATAAGAACTAACAGCGCTAAGCCTTTTAAGATCAGCCAGAAAAAGTGCAGCACTTCCCATACGATTGTTTTTAGCTGTAGCAATAAGTGCATCTAAGTTATCCTTACCTGTGCTGAAACCGTTGGCACTGATCCACTTCTTACTAGGAGCAGAGAACCCTAAGCCAGCCATCTCGTTTGTTTCTTTTAGTTGATACCCTCTAGCATCACAAGCCTTACACTTGTTAGGTCTAGCGTACTTAGTACCATCCTTCTTTACTTTGTAAGTCTTACCACTGCCTTCACATACAGGGCAAGTAAACGCCTTTGTTTTCAATATCTTAGTAGAGTTAGCACGTACTGCATCCTTGAACTCTTGAGGTGACTTGACGTATTCGAATAGATCAGCCCACTCTTTCTTGTTGTTAACCTTAACGCTGAACAGTACCTGTGATGCTTGCTCTGGGCTGTTGATGTTGATAGGTGTGTCACCCATAAGCTCACGAATCTGTCTATGTAGTCGTTCTTCTATCTCAGCTTTCTCTTGCTCAAACTTTAGTCGTACTTCTTGGAGGGCGGGTTGATCCACCCTGATCCCTGACATGTACATTCTTGTGAGAGTGGTACAGGTTTTGAAGGTAATGTCTCTGATGTTATGTAAGGAGGCGCAGGAAGAATCGGCGTATGTTTCTTCTTGACGGAGGTACAACTCACGAGTTGCGCCGAGGTCAGCCCTAAGATAAAAGCTAAGCTCATTGAGAGGTATTTCATTTGTGTTGTACCCTTCTTTAAAGTATTTCTTTAGTGTGTCATCCTTCTGTACTTCTAATTCATAGCGCTGGGCACATGCGTCTAGGCTCAACGGTTCCTTCACACCACGTAGTAGTATGTACTCTGCCAACATGGTATCGTAGATCTTACCATCATACTTGAAGCCACACTCCCACATCCACATCAAGTCATGCTGTGCATTGTGCATGATCAGTAGGGTGGTCATGTCTAGCACCTTCTGTATCTCTTTACGCCCAGCGCCTGTAGTGTCCTTCTGTTCAGTGTGATCTAGTGTCACTATGCATACGCTATCTTCTGCATCAACAGCTTGCATACCTACCTGTACCAGTGTGTTACCCGGTTCAAACGGATCTAGATGCATCTTACCATCACGCTTGGTGGTAGTGTTCTCTACATCCAATACTATTCTCATGTCTGTGTCTCCTTACTAAGCTGTGTACTGACTACGTTCACCGTCTAACTCACAGTGTACTACGCCATGCCAGCCACCCTTAAGCTTATTCTTTGCAATGTTCAAGTGCCTTTGTGTATCTTGTTCTTCTGCTCCTTCTACTTGTGGGTTCTTAGAGATCAACACCATCAGGTCTGCCTCCGCTGCCTTGCCTGTCTTACTACCTTCCATCATTGATTGATCTACATACACCTTGCCTTCAGCTACAGCACTCAACTGTGACATCCATATGATAGCACAACCATACTGCTTAGCTATGTTACGTGCATGGATAGCTGCTTCCTTCAAGTACACATCAGACTTATCGCTTGTCTTGCTAGAGAACTTATCACCCATGTCAAGTACTACGATGTCAGGCTGGTATGCTTTGATGATAGCCTCAACCCATGTCATGTCTTTACCTGTTGAGTCATACAGCTTGATGTTCTCACGCACAGGCTCATAGCGTGACGCAGCTAATGCGTAGTTACCCTTGACCTCTTCCATTGACATAGAGGTAGCTGCACTGAGGTAACGTGCTCCTACACGCTCATATGCTTCCTCGTTACACAACACGATACACTTGGCACCTTGACTAGCGAAACCATCAGGCCCACCTATCAGTGAGGCATGGAAGGATGTCTTACCTGTATTAGGTCTAGCACCTACGATAACTAAGTGACCACCGCTGATGCCCTCTACCTTACGTGTCAGTGAAGGTATGTTGAACTTCCACTTGGACTGGATGTCGTTAGCTTGTAGTAAGTTATCAATAGAGATGTCACCCCAGTCGATCTTGAGGTTAGGCATGAAGTCATCTTGATAGTCAGACAGTAGCTTACGCATAGGCTCTAAGCTAGTCTCTGTACCGTTCACGTAGTCGAAACCTAAGTTAGCTATCTCTTCGCCTACTACCTGCTGAAACAGTTTGCCTAACACTTCTTCTGCTATACCCTCAGACATAGCCTCTTGCTTGCCTATGTTCTTGAAGATCTGTTTGTATACATCCTTGTTAGCTGTGGTCATAGTAGAGTTGTGCGTAAAGAACAAACCCTCTAGCTCAGGTAGTGTAAGGTCTTTATCGTATGTATCCATAGCGTAGTCTAAAGTGCTCTTGATCTTACGAACATCTTTAGTGAACAGCTTGTCAGGTGTACGGATACCTTTGTTGTTGCTGTAAAAGTCCTTGCTCATTAAGGTTCTAAGTAGTGCTAGTTCCATTGTGTCTCTCTTTCTTTCTTGTCTCTAAGTAGAACGCACCCTCTGGACTAGTCCAAGCAGCCATCAAGTCTAACCACTGCTGTATTGACATGTAGATAACTTGATGCTCATCTAGCTTATCGTCATACTGCCTGACGAATACTACGTTATCGTCTGTGCCAATGATTAACTCTACATCTTCGAACATGTCCTGCTGATCTAGTGAGGTTATCACTGAGGCATCTGGCTCATACTCAACCGTATACATCTCTGTTTATCCTTTCACGTTCTGCTGCACGTTTACGTTCTTCTTCATCGAACTCACGTATAAGTTTGTTATCATATATAAACTTCTTAAGTCTTGCAATCTCTTTCTCTTGCTGTTTGATCTGCCAACGCATGTCTTCTATTGTTCCTGCCATACTCATGTATCATTCTTCCTCTAAGCAAAACCCACACATCTTATTCATTGCAGGGCCACCACAGCTTACACAGGTCTGCCACTTTTCATTTTCTAGACCTCTCTTTATTAGTGTCACAAAGCCAACGTTAAAGATAGCTGCGTATGTCTCAGGGTCACATTCTACTTGTAGTGTAGCACTGCCATCCTTATGTTCTTCTACATCTGTTATCTTAATAGGTTTGTTTATGTACTCACTCATTTGTTACTCCTATGCATGGTAGTAAGATAGATAGCTTACAGTATTTTGGATACTCATCATACGTCATAGCTATCAGTACGGGTGGCGCAGCTATAAGTAAAGCTACTATAGCTGACGCCTTGATTGCACCGTCAATGTTACCTCTCATCAGTCATTCTCCCTTAGTGCTTCCCACGACACAGGAAATAATTTTACCATAGTGCGGTCAATATCCCACGCTACCTCTGCTGTCTCTGCTTGTGTGTCAGGCGCACAGCGAAGCTTACACATGTCAGCAAATGCATCTAAGCTACCTGACCAGTACCACTCAGTCATCATGCTCTGTGGCAGTATCATACGTGCTTGCTCTGGGCATACGCCTTTGTACAGTAAGTACTCATAGTCTTGCTTGCTACTCTCTACCATGTTCAACGCAAGTGATGGGCGTATATCGTCAACGCTACCTTCACTACCTTGCTTCTTGTCATCCGACTTACCACGCCATTCTGCAGGTACATAAAACTCAGGCTCACTATCCACATACCTACGGCTAATCTCATTCCAGCGTAGAAACTTATGCTTGACTAGCTGCCTAGCTACAAAGACAGGTGCCTTGATGTGAAAGCTCGCAAAGCAATGCCCGAATGGGCTGATGTGTTTATGCTCTGCCAGATAACGAATAAGCTTAGCGTCCTTGTCTTTCAACTTAGGTGGACCCCATACGTCACTCGTATCCATCTCACTCTGCTTACCAAAGCTTACACGAGCAGCGTTAGCTACCGTCAAGTCTGTACCCATGTGATCTATGTATGTTGCTTCAATCATTTGTTAATACCCTTAGTTTCTCTATATCAGATGATACCTTATACTTGATGTCATCGTCAAGCCTCAGTGCTATTGAGTCTAACCCTGTCCACGATTCTATTTCCTTCTTATATATCAGTGTCTTATGAGCAGCATCAGGATCAAGCGCTACAATAATGAAGTTGTACTCACCCAATTTAGCCATGTGTTTATCCGTCAGGCTAGTACCTAGTATAGCCATAGCAGATAGACCCTCTACTAATTGAGTAGCTATCATAGCCGAAAGGGTATCTTCTACTAGTACGATAGTCTTACTGTTACCCACTACGTAGTAGTCAGCTACCCCTGTGTATCGTAACCACTTAGGTTGTTTATCTACTAGTGATCTACCGATAGCATCAATCATCCTACCCTTGTAGAATATAGGGAACACTACACGCTTATCTTTAACGTCATACATTAGAGTGTCACTAGGTATCTCCCATCTGTCTATGTACTTCCAGAATAACTCATGCTCGTGCTTAGGTTGTACTACATACTCAGGTATAGTCATAGTCTCCGGGTCAGTAGGCTCAGGCTTAGCTACCTTAGCTAGGCGTAGGCGTATCTCTTGGGCTGTCATACCTGTATGGTACGCCCCAGTCAGTGAGCAGTTAAGCTTGAAGCAGTTGTACACGATAGACCCACCATCATTCAAAGCACTGAATGTATTCTTTGAGTGACAGCTAGGGCAGTTCATGCGCCTGCTTTGCTGGTCAGCTAAGTCTAAGCTATCTAAGAATGCTCTAATGTTATTCATCATTGTTATCCTTGTAAGCTTGGCGCTGGGCTAATGCATTAGATGCACCACTGAATGTGTGCTTGATGTACGGGGTAAGAGAGTTGATACTCTTGTGTCCACTTACCTGCTTGATCTGGGTAATGTCAACCCCTGCCTCAACCATCTCAGTTATAGCAGTACGGCGCATGTCCATAGCTGTTAACTCATCTGGTAGACCAGCAGCTTCCTTGATGTCATTGACATAACTGAATAGGTTCTCCTTTTTGTATGGTTTGTATGCTCCATCACTAGGTTGCATCTGTGGTGCTACGTAAGGTTGAAACCCATAGGCTTCCTTTTGCTGATGTAGTACGTGGAATAACGGCTCACTGATAGGTAAGTGTACGTCAGCACTACGCTTGCTTTGCTCAATGTCCATACGTCTGTTGTCTAAGTCTATCTTATCCCACGTAAGCAAGCGCATGTCACCTATACGTTGCCCCCACTCGTAAGCCATTTGTACTATCAAGCCTATAGAGCGCCACTTGTTCTGGCTGTAGGCTGTGTCTAAGAATGTGAATACCTGATCTTGTGTCCACATAACCTTGCGCTGCTTGTTAGGTACACGCTTGATACCCTTGATAGGATTGCGATTAAGTATGTCCATAGTGATTGCTCTGTTGAACACAATAGAAAGTATAGCAGAGATCTTGTTAGCTCTGCTTACACCTCTATCCAGCCACTGCTCATAAGCATAGTTGGCGTGGTTGTTACCAAAGAAGCTTAGCTTAGTCTCACCTACTGTCTTACCTGTGTGCGTCAGTGTAGCCATAGCTATAGCTATGCATTGTATGTACTCCTTCTGTGAGTTACCCTTGAGCCTAGCAAAAGATTTGCTGTTCAGGTACTCGTGAGCTACGTCAGCTATAGTAGAGCTAGACTTCAAACGCTTTACCATTTTCTTCTTACCTTCCAATAGATCCAGCATTCTAAACAGTGCTCCTTTCCCATCACAAAGTCAATCATCTTTACTGCGTTTAACTTCTTTTGTTTTCTCCACTCCCAGTTCCGGGCTGAGAATGTCTGGTTGTTGCTCCCGCCCAGTACCACGTTTAGTAGTACGCTTAGGGCGGTTAGCACTCTCTTTACGTAAGCCTTCAAGTCGTTCTGTGTCAGACCAGTCATCGTGCGGATCATTCGCCATCTCCGTTGCCTCTCATTAGAAAGTATATGAAGCCACCAATATAGATAACTAAGAAGGGTATTACTAGCTGTGACCCTGCTACCATAGTGGCATCCACACCTCACCATCTAATAACATAGACTTAACGTCTTCCTCTTCACGCTTAAGCATGTCGGCTCTCTCAAAGTCTGACATCCATTCAGCATCATCAATATCACGGATGAGTTTGTGGTGGTAGTTGTGTAGTGGTACAAGTAGATCGTTCATGTTAGTCTCGCTCTATGTAATCGTTGTGTGCATCAACACCTAAGTTGTGGTACATCTCACGTAGTAATTCACTAGCCCCGTTCTGTGGGAAGTCAGACGCTACAATATCTTTAAGTCTTTCTATTACGTAGTGTACGCATACTACTTTGTCCATGCTTGTACTCCTTACTAGCAGTTAACAAATTGGTCATGGTTGATGTAGTAAGACACGCCCATCTCGTAACCATCTTCGTAGGCGTACAATTCAGTCAATGCATCAGCTACCTTGCGTACCTTCTCTAGCTTATCATCATCAGATAAACTATCAGAATAAGTAAAGTTTACTGGTATAGCTGTGACTACTTGCTTATAGCTGCGCCAAACAGGAACGCCTGACTCATGTACTTCATCTGTCTTCTCGTGTATGTTTTCATATACAAAGATCACCGCATCGTTATGATCCCACACTTTTACTTCTACTGTTTGGTCTTCAATAATCATTGTACTTCCTTCCTGTGTTAAACTCTGTGTCCATCAGTATGATAAACCTTAACTTGTGCATTTTGTAAAGGGGCATTCTCCATCTGCCTAGCTTGATTTAAATTACTGGTGCTATAATAACACACCAACTCTTTAGTGTTCTTGTCGTAGAACTCTACACGATATACATGTTTCATTAGCTTAGTCCATCCGTGTTACGAAGTACTCACCATCAGGCAGAGGCAGTGCAAGCATAGCGTACTGATAGAAGTACACGTTACCGTTGGGTGTGTTCATCTTACCTACGTAAGGCATGTCAGGATCTTCTGGATAGCTATACGTACCATCTTCTTGTACGTCACCTTTGAATTGGTACAAGCTACCAAAGCCATAGCGTTCAGTCATGAAGTCTACGATGTCCATGTTTGTGCCTAGTATGTTGTACTCACGTACCCAGTATGGTAGTACTCCAAGCATTTCTTGTAGTAGCTCAGGGTCTACGTCAGGGAAAGCTTTAGCGTTGATTGTAAGTTTCATCTTAGTGTTAGCTCCTTATGCTTATCGTTACTAGTATAGGGGGTTGGTACCCCCAGCAAGATTAGTATGTAGTATTAGCTCTCGCTGGGGGGATCAGCACTAGTCAAACCAAATAAATACTAGTGCTGCTCTCTAGAGGATGACCAGTCCTCTATTCGTTATGACTAGGATAGATTGTCTCATAGTGCACGTACATGTCAGCAATACAAGTCAGTCTTTCAAATCTATCCATATCTTTGCGTAACTTTTCAAGTGTACCAAGCGCACCATTGCATTCATCACAAAGCAAACACCTAACAATCTTAACACTTGTATCGTGCTTGTGATCTACTACATAGCGAGGTAGCGTATCGAATGAACGCTTACACCCAGCGCAACAGTTATCTTGAAGCTTGAGTGCTGCATCTATCCAAGTCTGATCTATGCCGTACTCTTTGTGTAGTCTCTGCAGACGTTTGTTTTCTGGTGTGCTTGGCATGTTAGTTACCCTGCAAAGTGACGCACACGGCGCTCACTGTTACGGTTAGGCTTGCGCTCAATGTAGATGGTACGCTTACCTAAGTGAATGGCAGTCATGCAGTTACCAAAGTCTAGCTTGTAGCCACGGCTTGCATGCTTGCGCTTACGTGTTAAACCTTTGAGTCCTAGCATGTTGAAGCGGAACCCATTGGTGCGATCATTAAGAGGCTTGGTTGCGATACAGTAAAACATAGTCTTAGTCTCCTTGTTAGAGTTCAGTTTATATGCCAAGCGCTTTGCACACTTGGTTAGATACAGCACCCTTGAATGTGCTGCTGTCACGACTACCCTTGCACAGAGCTTGATAAGATGCAAGCATTAATTTTTGTGCTTTATCTCGTGCAGTAGAATAGTTTTCTTCTGCCCATCTAGAAGCGATACCAGTGTAGAACGGTAACACATCAGCGTCAAGCTTATCAACTAGCTTAGACATAAGCTTAGGGAGTGTAGCTTGCACAGATGATCTAGTGCTAGACTGATAGGCGTGGATGTAGTCACCCTTTTTGTTCTTGTACTTACGGAAGACACACATCTTTTCAAAGATAGACAGGGCTTCATCTTTGGTTATCTCTTCATTGAGTACAGCCATAATGATAGCCGCCCTCATGCCGTAGCTAGTGAAGGGCGAATCAGTACGGGTAAAGATAGAATGAAAGGCAGTCACTAGCTCACCCATCAATCCGTTTACGTGGTTGCTATAGAAGTCTACGTTCTTGCAGTACTTAGGGTTAGTGTGCAAACTCTCTGCCCTCAGGAATGTGTTGATCATAGTAATATGATAAGCTTCGCAGCCTACGTGATCTTTCATACGTCTAGGCATGTGATCATCAATAACGTAGCGACTACGTGGGTCAGCATTGCGCACAATAATCATATCAATGGCAGTCCCGGCTTTAAGTACAGCAAGCAATCGGTGTTGCCCGTTAGTGAGTACACCTTGATTATCTATCACGATAGTACACGCCTCAGTCAGCCATTGGCCTTGCTTCATAAGGTTGGCATAGTTAGTTACATTGTTCTCACTGACCTTGCGATAATTATTGGTGTTGTGGTTGTCCAATAAGATCTGAGCATAGTCAGGTGATACGGATTCTATAGTCACTTTTAGTTTGTTTGTCATGGGTCTAGTCTTTCTATAAGGTTAAGGTTTAGAGGTCTACGACAAAGCCGCTTTGGTCTTTCTTAGCTCTGCCTTTGGCATACAATGCCACGATTGATTGCTTAGGATCTAGGAAGCGTAAATCATCCTTGTCACCATCAACAACCTTGTATCCACGCCAAGTCTTAAGATTGATAGGCTTGCGGAATACTACAGCAACAGACATGCCGTTGCGAATTACATCATCAAAGTATTGTTCGTACTTAGGGTTAGCAGCGGAATAGCTCCAAGTCAAGTGATAGTTAGCCAAGTGTGATACTTTGCGGTTAGGTATCTTAGTGTAATCATACCACTGAACAGAAGGGAACCACTCAAAGATATTCTTACCGTCAATCAAGATAAGCTCCCAACGTATGTCAGTCGTACCATTCAGTCTAATACATGGTTGTATGTCACGCTTGCGGCAATAGTTAGCGAACTTAGCAACATCAATCACAAGCTGAGCCA
>Ga0208434_1000303_pt1 | contig 25470 bp, 35 predicted proteins | sample 13_taG_FD_184086 | JGI IMG/M metagenome (GOLD analysis project Ga0208434, IMG submission 184086) | Marine viral communities from the Subarctic Pacific Ocean - 13_ETSP_OMZ_AT15268 metaG (SPAdes) (version 2) | ecosystem: Environmental > Aquatic > Marine > Oceanic | place: Pacific Ocean | collected... | reverse complement strand
ACAGGCGGCACAGGAACAATAATCATGACAGGCACTGCTAATGTGGCGCCTGCGGGTGTAGAAGATACAGGGCAAATTGGCACACCGTTTATTTTCCTAGAGCAAAAAATAACCGCTCCGTCATTCCTCGCCACTGCCGAAATTGGCGATGCTTCTATAAAGGGTATTGCAAATATATTTGCAACAGGGATTTCCTCAAGTGCTGATGTTGGCTCTGTGGTACCTTTTGCTGGCTCAGATGTAAATGTTACTGGAGAGGCGGGGACGACATCACTTGGCACAGTGACTCCATTTGCGGGCGCTACACCAAAGCCGTCTGGCGTGTCGGCTATTGGGGCCAATACTTTTGTAGTTACAATAACTGGCGATGCGAACATCACACCAACTGGTGTTGTGGGCTCTATAGACACCTCATCTCCAAATGTATGGAGCCAAATAACTCCAAACACCTCGCAAACATGGAGCGAGGTTGCGGCTTAACGCAAAAAACAGTATATTAGTTTAGTCACTGCAAAGGTTTTATGAAATGGCTAGTACATACACAAATATAGGTATTGAGAAGCCAGGTACAGGCGAACAGGCTGGTACTTGGGGAACAACCACTAATACAAACTTTGATATCATTGACCGCCTCGGCGCCGTGGGTGACATTACTTTATCTGGCACGACACACACACTGACCGCGACAGACGGCTCAGCATCTGAGGCTCAGTACACTCTTCTGAACTTGGGTGGCACTCCTTCAGGCACCAACACTATTACCATTTCACCAAATGACCTCAAGAAGTTTTATGTTGTATATAACGGGTCAGGGCAGACCGCGACATTTACACAAGGCTCTGGTGCAAGCGTCAGTGTTGCTAACGGCGCGTCTAAGATTATCTTCTGTGACGGCGCGGGTGCTGGTGCGGCTGTAACAGATGCAACGAGCGTTCTTTCTGTTCCAACAGACTTGGTAAACGATACGACTCCGCAGTTGGGCGGCAATTTAGATGTTAACGGCAACGAGATTACTTCTGCATCTAGCGGGAACGTGGTCGTAAACCCTGACGGAACAGGCACAATTGAGCTTGAGGCCGCGACAAACATCACTGGAAATTTTGGAGTTACAGGGGTTTCTACTTTCACAGGAAATATTGTTCCTGAAGCAGACGGCACCAGAGACATTGGCACCACGACTGTTCGTTTTGCTAACGTGTTCGCGGACAACTTCACATCTGGTGATATGATTTTGGACAACACCGACAGACCGTTTACAAACAGCATTGATGGCACACAAGGTCGCTGGCGTATTCAGGAGGGCTCAGACAGCTTGTTTATTATTAACGAGGTTTCTGGAGATAAATACAGGTTTGTTTTAGAAAAGGTTTGATTTAGCTGGAGGGGCAAAGATGAATAACGTGAACATAGACCACTATATTGGTGTCTACGACAATGTTTTTGACGAAGAGTATTGCAACAGGGTTATAGACAGATTTGAGTCTATTAACAAAACAGGAGCTTTTTCTTCCGATGGCACGGAACAGTTTAAAGAAGGTTCTTTGGGAAGGCGAGACACAAGTGTTTTTTTTGAGCGAAATGCTCAAGACGTTAGTAATGAAATTCAACAAGCAGTAATGTCTTGTTTCGAGGAGTACAAGAAAACATATGTGGGGTTAAACGACATTCCTCTGGTGTCTTGGTGCTGTAAGGTTCAAAGAACGGGGCACTCTGGTGGGTACCATGTTTGGCATAACGAACATGGTGGGGATATAGGAGCAATGCGGAGAGCCGCAGTTTGGATTTTGTATTTAACAAGTCACGAAGGTTCTGGCGAGACAGAGTTTTTACAACAAGGAGTTAGGGTAGAGCCTAGAGCGGGTAGAGTAGTAATATGGCCCGCAAGCTTTACTCACCCTCACAGAGGCAATCCTGTTTACAACGAAACAAAGTATATTGCCACAGGTTGGTTTGAACATTATTATGATATTGTAAAGGCGTAGGTGAATAAAATGGCTCAGTATGCAATTATAGAAAACGGTGTTTGCTTAAACACTGTTGTTTGTGACCCAGATTCGGCGGATGCGGGATGGATTTTGCTTACTGACAACAATTCTGGTTTTGCGGGCCCTGGCGCCACTTACGACTCTTCTACGGATACTTTCACCGCAGCTGTGGTGTCTTACACCGCAGAAGAGTTAACAGAGATGTCCAAAGAGGCTCTTATGAGTAGTGACTGGACGCAACTACCTGACGTTGGTTTAACTGCCGATAGCGTTATAAATTGGCGTACATACAGGGCTACGCTTAGAGAAATAAAAGATGGCGATAAGGGTTGGTCTGATTGGCCTGAACAGCCTGAAAAGGAGTATGTGTAATGGCTTATATTATTGGAAATACAACAGTTATCGACAATAATGCTGCGTTGGGCGCTGTTGACGGCAATTCTGTTAATCTTGCGAACAACAACAATATTCCAGCAGGCGGAGCGTCTACAGGATTTTTCTCAAGCACTACAAACCAAGCTGTGGTTGGGAGTAGCCTAGCATTTATTATAGGCAGTGGCGGTGGGGGCGGTGGGGCTCGAAACACTCAAAACTTTCAGTCATACGCACCAGCAGGCGGGTCTGGCAGAACGGGTATAGCCGTAGCTGATGTATCTGCTGGAGGGAACGCTACTTACAATGTAGGCGCAGGCGGCAATGCGGGTCCAGCAAGCTACAATAATTCTGGCGGCACTGGTGGAACTAGCGGTATTTCTCATACGCAGACATTCAACTTTCCGGGAGGAAACGGGGGGGCTTGGTCGGGCAATCCTCAATCGACTGGTAGTACACCAGCACCCGGCTTTGCGGGCCCCGGATTATCTAATACTGGCACCAACTCAAACGTAATATATGACGGGTACGGTGCAGGCGGCAACGGCGGTAGATACTACGGTCAAAACAATCCCGGACAAAGTGGGTTTTTGTTTACCATTGGATAATGAAAAGCTCTCTTAAATCCCCAAAAATCGACCACCAGTTTGACAGCATTGGATGGGTGAAACAGCTTGAAATGAACCAAGCTGACGCCCTTAATTTTCTTGCGCCAACTTTTAATTGGTTAGAAGGCAACGTAAATAATTGGGTTAAAAGCGGTATTTTTGAAGAGGAAAATTCTCAGAAAGACCCTTTTAGAAATGGCGAAGATTATGTTGCTAATTGGGAAGAGGCATTTCTTTTCCACGGGTTTACAAATGGAGAGTATTCTTTTTTAACCACACAAATAATGCACCATATCGACAGGTACGGTTTTGTATCTACAGCAACCTATCACTGGCCTGAGAAGAGAAATCCTAAGTACGGTAACAATGAAATAATTGTTCGGCTACAGTACAAAGGGCAAGAGTGCATTACGGACGTAGATAAAAAGGGCGATAAGATTATTCTGGGCGCCACAGAGCCTAGAAGTTATTTGCCCGATGAAGTTGTTAGACTTTTTGATATGGAGTTTGGCACCGCGTAGAATTGTTAGGAGGGGCGCATGACAATTACCTTTACAGTACCCGATGAGGTTTTAAAAAAATCCTTTCACGAGTTTGTATCTCCCGTTATGAAAGATAAACCGCTCTGGCTTTCTTATTTGCCTCCTCGAAGAAGCGTTAGGTCGTGCCCTGCTTTTACATGGTTGTTCAAAGATTCTCTACTTGTTCGACTCCCTTGTGATTTGATGATGTTTAAAGAGGGTTCAAATTTCCGCATAGATTCAATGAACCCAACGGTTATGAATGTTCATAGTCACGAGTTAAGCGAGCAGCTCTCAAAAGAACATTCAAAAGAGTTTGTAAACATAAAAATATCTCCCTCTATAAGCTTTAAATCAAAACGGCCTATAAAAGCTGTTCAAATGACCTCTTTTAATTACACTCCAGACTACGAAAACTTGTTTCGTAGTACAGAGGGAGTTTTTCCTTTTATAAAAGAATCCAGTCAATTTAACATAAACACTTTTTTTAAGTTATCAGAGCTTGAAAAAATATCTCGCGGCGCCCATGAAGAGGAAAGTGTTTTATTGCCCGCAGGCACCCCCTTATGCTTGCTGTATTTCCCTGAAGGAATTCCCAAGTACACTGTAAAAGTTGGAGATATAAAGAAAAACGATGTTTTTTATAACTACAGAAACTTTAAAAGCGGTATAGCCAGAATATATTACGAGGCATTTAAAAATGACAAATAGAGGAATTTATGTAGAGGAAAACTTTTTAAACAAAGATGAATGTACGCAGATAATTCAAAATTGCAGGGAGAGTTTGTCTCCCGGAACGGTTGGAGCTTCAAGCAGTGTAAATGAGGAGCTTAGAAGAAGTAATGTTATGATGATAACAAACTCTCTTCAAGAGGCTGACCTATTCCATAAAATAAACAAAAAAATCTGGGAAGTTAATCAAAAATACTTTTTATATGATGTTAGAAAGTTAAACTTTCTTCAGTTTACAGAATACAGTGAAAAGTATTCAGGAAAGTATGATGTTCATGTTGACCTTTGGAATGGAGTAGATTCTGCGGGCGCTGAGTGTTCTCGAAAATTAAGTCTTACAATTCAACTTTCAGAGCCTTCTGACTATGAAGGAGGTGAGCTTTGTTTCCCCGACAATGATATGTACAATTCTGAGTCCGTAAAGGGGCGCGGCACACTTGTTGTGTTCAGCAGCTTTGAGCCTCACGGTGTTACACCAGTAACAAGGGGCGATAGGTATAGCCTGGTTGGATGGGCTTTGGGGCCACACTGGAGATAGACACGCGCTGGTCTATCGAAGTAAAATAGTATAATATGGGGGGCATAGGCATTATGGATAAAAAAATATGGCTCTTACGAAATTACAATTTAGACCAGGTATTAATCGAGAGTTTACATCATATGCTAACGAAGGTGGTTGGTCTGATGGGGACAAGATTAGGTTTCACCTTGGTTTTCCTGAAAAAATTGGCGGTTGGCAGAAATACTCCAGCGCTGCATATTTAGGAACAGCGCGGCGTCTACACAATTGGGTAGCGTTAGATGGCTCTGATTACATGGGTCTGGGAACAAACTTAAAATACTATATTGAAGAAGGCGGCGCGTACAACGACATCACCCCAATACGCTCAACCACTTCTGCTGGTGACGTTACGTTTGCCGCCACAAACGGCTCTAGCACAATAACAGTAACAGATTCCAATCATGGCGCCGTTACAGGCGACTTCGTTACTTTTTCTGGCGCTGTTTCTTTAGGCGGCGACATTACCGCTGTCGTTCTTAATATTGAGCACGAACTTACAGTAATTGATGCGAACACATACACAATAGATGTGTCCCCTTTTACAGCAAATGCCTCCGATACAGGAAACGGCGGCTCCTCCACTGTGGGTGAATATCAAATAAACACAGGCTTAAACTCTGCGGTTGGTGGTACTGGTTGGAGTGCTGGGCTGTATGGCGGCACAACTTCAGGGGCGCTGACTGCCCAGCTTAACGGCTCCATAACAAACTCTGACACAACAATAACGCTAACCTCCACTACTGGATTTCCTACCAGCGGTACTATTGCTGTAGATAGTGAGTTAATCGACTATACAGGCGTTTCTGGTAGCGACCTTACCGGGTGTACTAGAGGCGTGCGCGGTACAACTGCTGACTCTCACACAAGCGGTGAAACTGTACGTCTGGCTATTGGAAATACGAACTCATCAGACGATTTCTTCGGCTGGGGGCAGGCGGCTTCAGGCGGTGTTACTACACAAACTGAGCTGCGTTTATGGTCCCATGATAACTTTGGCGAAGATTTGTTAATAAATCCAATTGATAGCGGCATTTACTATTGGGACAAAACAAATACTTTATCTAGCCGCGCTGTGGATATAACGTCCTTGTCCGGCGCCAATAAGGCTCCAACAATAGCAAAGCAAATACTTGTCTCTGACCTAGATAGACATGTTATTGCCTTCGCCTGCGACCCGGAAGCTGGCGGCGCACAGGACAATTTGCTTGTTAGGTTCTCTTCTCAGGAGTCCTTAACAGATTGGGAAACACGCAGCGACAATACCGCTGGTAGTCTGCGTCTTGGTTCTGGCAGTACATTTGTTCAGGCTATTGAAACAAAGCGTGAAGTATTGATTTGGACAGACAAATCACTGCACTCCATGCGGTTTGTCGGTCCTCCATTCACCTTTGGGATACAGCAACTAGCCACTAATATCACAATTATGGGCCCGGAGGCGGCAATATCCACAGAGGACTTTGTGTTCTGGATGGGTAATGACAACTTCTATGTGTACGCAGGGCAAACAACACAGCTCCCATGTACTGTTCGTGACTATGTTTTCTTGGACTTTAATTTTGAGCAAAAAAACAAGGTTGTGTGCGGCGTTAACTCGCAGTGGGGTGAGGTAATCTGGTACTACCCGTCTGCCAGCAGCCAAGAAAACGACAGATATGTAATTTATAATTATCTTGATAAAGTTTGGTACTATGGAAACCTATCAAGAACAGCTTGGAAAGACAGAGGAATACGTCAGTACCCGATAGCGGCTGGCGAAAATGGCGGCTCAAGCTATTTGTATAACCATGAAATTGGTGTCGATGATGACGGCTCTCCTATGGACTCTTTCATTGAGTCCTCTCAAATGGATATGGGTGACGGTGACAACTTTGTTCTTACTCGCCGATTAATACCTGACCTGAAATTTGATGGCTCTAGCGCATCTAATCCTGTTGTAGATTTTACGCTGCAAACCCGAACATATCCTGGAGCCAGCTATAATCAGACAGAAACAGGAGCCGTCACTAGAACAGCAACAACGCCTGTAGAACAGTGGACAAATGAGCTGGACATGCGGCTGCGTGGGCGCTCTTTCTCGATGAAGATAGAGTCTGATGATATAGGCGTTAGATGGAAGCTTGGCGTTCCACGAGTAGACTTACGGCCTGACGGGAGGAGATAATGGCGAATTCTCAGTCTGTAGCGCCGAGGCTGCCAAACGCCCCGAACAATTATGACGTTACTTTCATGTCAGATTTGATAAAATCTTTAGAGCTGTTTATAGCTCAGGAAAGAAATCCTGGTGAAGAGCGGTCTACAAAGGTAACTTTTACTGATTTACCCACTTCTGACACAGGGTTAGAGGCAGGGGCATTGTATAGAATCGGGAATGATGTTAAAATTTCCCTAGCAGACGTAGCGGTTCCTGACAGTTTGTCAGCGACAGCATCAATAGGCTCGGTAGTAGTGAGTATATCATAATGAATTTAGGCAAACTTATTAGAAAAGCGGCACCCATAGCATTGGGCGCCTTTGCGCCTGGTATTGGAGCCGCCATAGCCCCAGGTTTAACCCCTTTCATGCAAAGCGCCATTGCTTCTGGTGGTTTAGGCCTGTTGATGGGGCAAAAGCCTAAAGAGGCTTTGCTAAGCGGCGTTTTGGGCGGTGTTGCGTCTGGCATAGGCGGGCAGGCTAAAGTTCCTGTTAGCGGATATGATGACGCCGCAATGTTGGCTGCTCAGCAGGCGGCGCCCACTGGAAGAACAGTTGCAGAGCTGGCAAAAAGCGGAAAGATTGCCTCTACATCAGGAGGTGCTGGCTTTGGAGGGTTCTCTGGAGCGGCAAAAGCGGCAGAAGCAAAAACAATGTCTGGCGACTTGTTAAAGTCCTTAAACTTTGCGGGTGAAGGTGAAGGCAGTTTGCTGTTTAAGCTTCTTAACAGTCAAATGGGAGAAGGATTGGCCGCTGGCCTTTTGGCGCAGGCTCTTGCCGCAGAAGAAGAAGAAGCGCAGTCGCAATTTGAGTCCCGCCCGTTTGGTGCCTCATATGAAGGTCAGCAGTTAGCTGGGGGCCAGTTAGGTGGAATTAACTACGCTGATGGCGGGGAGGCTTACTTTCCGCGCCGTAATGGCGGTATAGACCCCTCTGAAGGGTCTGGTAAAAAAGATGATGTGCCTGCCATGCTTATGGCTGGTGAGTTCGTAATGACTCGTGATGCTGTAAAAGGCATGGGGGATGGCGACTTGCGTAAGGGTATAGGCCGCATGTACGATGTGATGGATAATCTTGAGAGGATGGCATAATGGCTACTCAAACCGTAGAACAGGTACAACGCCTTGCGCCCTACTTGGAGAGCCTTGAAAAGCGCGTTTTAGATACTGCTTTCGGAACCTTTAGTGGCGGCCAGCAAACAGCTCCCGGTCTTTTAGACAAGCCAATAAACCTTCCTCAGTATCAAGTCGCTGGCCTTGACCCTCTCCAGCAGCAAGCAGCCCAGCTAGGACAGGCTCAAGTAGGAACCTATCAGCCAGCGTTGCAGCAAGGCCTGGGCGCCGCGCAAGCAGGCATTGGTGCTTTAGGGCAAGGCGTTGCTATGCTTGACCCCTCTCAGGGCATTTCACAGTTTATGAACCCATACCAGAGCGCGGTTATTGACGAAATCAACCGTCAGGCAGCTATGGGAGCTCAAAAGGTAAAGTCTGGCGCGTATGGTGCCGGAGCATTCGGTGGCTCACGCGAGGGCGTGCAGTTGGCTGAAGGTGAGCGCGCTCGACTTGGCAAGGTCGGTGAGTTTTTGTCAAAGGGCTTTGATACAGCAGTACAATCATCTCAAAGAGCCGGACAATTGCTCGGTGGTATTGGTCAAGCGTTTGGCGGTGTTGGGGCGCAGACAGCAGACATTGGCCGCGTAGGCTCAGAGCTAGGTCGCGCTGATGTTGGTTCACTGTCTCAGCTTGGCCAGATTGGTCAGCAGCAGTCGCAGGCACAGCTTGACGCCACTCGTCAGAATCTAATGCAGCAGGCGCAAGAGCCTTTCACTCGTTTAGAGCTTGGCTCCTCATTGCTAAAAGGAACGCCTTCAGGCAGCCTGTCATCTGTATTCAAGTCTACAACCACACCGCAGGCAAACCCATTCTTGCAAGGTGTTGGGGCTTACACAGCCCTATCTGGCGCTGGTGCCACCGCAAAATAAGGAGCTTTAGATGGCAGTTCAAGGCGTAAAAGGCTCAGGCATTGGTCAGGTTACAGACACTCAAATAGAGCAAATGATACGCGATAGATACCAGCGCCCTATTGGCGGCATGGTTTCTGAGCGAGCGGGGCGCGTCACTGAAGGCGCTTTGCCAACGGCTGAAGAATTGTTCGGAAAGCTCCCTGGAAGAGAGTATGATACAAAAGGCGGGGCCATTCTTGGTGCTCTTACTGATTTTCCTGCGGCTGGTCAGGCTCTTTATGATTATGGCATTCGTCCTGCCTTAGAAATTCCTCGCATGGCGTATAGCGCTGCTGGAGAGTTGGGCGGTGGTCTTGGAGAGATTTTGGCTCAACCAACAGAGCGTGCGATGCAAGAAATTGTAGAGGATGAGCTTCCGGGCGCTCGCGCTAAAATTGATTCTGATTTATCTTCTATTGCTGAAAGAATTAGAGGCGAGTCGGCTGGCGCAAGTATTTCCAAGAGCCTTTCTGACATTTCTAAAGATTTGGCGACCACAACCAAAGACGAGAGCCTGGATGACGAGTTAACTACCGTCCCTGACGCAAACATACCAAGCATGTCACCAGAAGAGGTGGCTGCAATGGAAGCGGACGAAAATGCTGGCGTTGGTTCGGCTCTTACTGAAACTTCTGAAACAACGACTGACCAGCCCGCAGGCGACCAGCAGGCTGATAAAACTGACAACCCCTTTGAGGCAATTCTAAAGCAGGCAATGGACAACGTAGCGTCTGTTCGTGGCGAAGAACCGAAGATGAATCTTGAAGATTATAAGCAAGAGTTTGCCGATGCCACTGGCGTAGATATCAGCGGCAAGGTTGACAAGTCGCAGGCTTTGATGGCGCTTGGCCTGTCTCTAATGCAAAACAAAGCTGGCCGTGACTTTAACGTGTCTAACGCATTGTCGGCGCTAGGCGAGGCTGGCGAAAAGGCCATGCCAGAGTTTGCAAAAGCTAAGTCTGAAGCTAAAGCCGCGAAGGTTGCGGCAGGCAAATATGCCCTCGGAGAGCTGTCTAAAGATGAGCAGGCTAAGGCGGTGCGCCTGGCAGCCGCGCAAGAAACTGTTGACGAGCTTTTGAAGCAGCGGCAATCAGACCTTTCTGCATCTGCTCTTGAGCAGCAAAAGCATTACTATGATATGCAGCTTAAAAGGCTTGAAAACAAAGGTAAGATTGCCGCAGAAGCTGTTGGTAAAACTGGATTAGAGTTTGAATTTAGCCAAGAAAAAGCTTACACACCTTTAGGAAGCAAGCCTGATATTAAGCTTCATATCGGGAATAGAAAAGTTGACGGTCTAGAAGTTTTCACAAAGCCAGAAAGTGACGCTGCTATGATTGCAAAAGGTTATGCAGACTCTCTTGACGGAATCGCGTCAATTGATAGGGCGATTGGCCTTGTTACAGAGATAGGAAGCGAAGGGGTGACTCTGACCCAAGCTAAAGGCGCCGTTGACAACTTCTTAAAGGCTACTGGTATTAAAGGCTACGAGACAGAACTAAACAAAGCAACAGAGCTTGATTCCGTTATTAAAACATTAATTGCCAAGTATAAAAGATTCCTGACCCAAGAAACAGGTAACGGCATATCTAACCAAGACATCAACAATTTAATGAATTCTTTGGGTCAGTTAAATTTCTTCACAAACCCACAAGAAGCCATTGCCAGACTTCAAGAAACAAAAGGCATTTTCTTAACAGCAAATGATGCGCTTGAAAGGTCTTTGATTGAACTGACAGATAAAGACAGGTACCTCAATCCTGCTTCTTATGATAAGGTTCAAGAAGTTATCAACGAGGCGGCAATGAGTTCTATAGGTGTGGGTCGGAACGCCTTGCCAACAAAAACAGAAGATGGCGTTACAGTTTTTAAAATTTCATAAGGTGCTGTTATGGGCGAGTATTTAATAGAGCTACCCAGCGAAACTCTAAAGTTTGAGTTCAAAGGGGATGAGCCAACAGCAGAAGAAAAGTTCAAAATTGCCTCTATCATAAGAAATAGAAAATCTGGCAAGGCTCCCTTGTCTGGCAGTTCATCAGCAGAACCCGAACAAATGTTCGACACAGAGTCTGGAATCAAGGACGCAAAATTGCGTGCATTGCTGTCGGCTGCCGAAACTCCTGGTGATGAAGAAGCACAGCTTAAAAAACTGTACGGCATGACCGAAACGGACTATACCCGTGACAATAGAGGGCGCCTCGCTATTACTCCAGAGGGCGGCAAGAAGCTAGGCCTAGAGCTTACTCAACCTACCCTTATTGATGAAAGCGGGTTTAGCCGCTACGACTTTGCTGACATGGCTGCAATAGTACCTGAAATTGGTGCCGCTGTTTATGGCGGCATTAAAGGTGCGGCTCTCGGAACCGCAGTAGCTCCTGGCCTTGGTACATTTATTGGCGGAGCTTTAGGCGCGGGTCTTGGCGCTGGCAGTACACAAGCTATAGAGGAAAGCATTGAAGCCTTGGCAGGCGTGCAAACACAAACTGCCGAAGAGGTGGCTCAAGACGTAAAAAGTGATTTTGTTACTGGTCTTTTGACTGATGCAACCTTTGGTGCCTTTGGCTTGCTTGGAAGGGGCGTTACTAGCGCCACTCGCGCAGGCAGGGGTCTTACCAAAGAAGAGTTGGAAGTTGCGGGCGAGTCTATGGAAATGGGAATTTTCCCTACTTTATCGTCAATTCGCGCACCATCGTTGCTTTCAAGACAGCAAGGCATTGCAGAAAAAGTTCTGGGCTCATCAACTCGCTTGAAGCAAAACAACGATGTTATGCAAAACAAGCTAGCCGAGTTCAGAAAAGATTTTGAAGATGTGTCGTCAGGCGAAGCGGGTAGCATATTGACCGAGGGCGTGTCTGCTCAGCAAAAGCGCCTTCTGGCTAAAGAAGAAGAGCTGCAAAGAGCTATATTGCAGAACCTTCGTGGCGTTGGCGAGACTATGGGCGCCGCCGCAGAAAAGAATATGAACCTAGAAGATGACGTTTTCAACATTTTGGTTGGCGCAAGAAACTCATTTGATGAAGAAATGACAAGAGCGTTTAAGCCCATTGATGAAGCTTTAGAAAGCGCGTTTGGCTCAGAAAAAATATTTAATATTGGTAATTTGAGAGAAACTATAAATGGGATACCAGCTAGCGTGGGAAGGCCCGCCGCAGAGGGCTTGCGGGAATTTGAAGCGGCGGCTTTGGCAGGCGGCACTAAACCAAATCTTAGTGCCGCAATTGATGTAATTAAATCTTTAGGAAAAGACAAAGCATCATTTACTCAGCTTTACAAGGCTAGAAAAACTTTAAATGACATTCTTTCTCGGTCAGTGAAGGACGAAGAGCGCGGTCAAATAGGTGATTTAATAAGCAAGATAGACATGAAGCTATCTGCTAACAATGTAGACACAGTTCTTGAATCCCTTGGCGAAGCTGTTCCAGCCAACGCTGCAAAGATTCTTATGAACGCATCCAAGGCTATAGAGCCTGCCAGAGATATGTATGCTAAAGGTATCAAGATTTTTGAGGATATTGAAAGCGCGGGAGTTATTAAAAATCTAGCCAGAAAGGCTGCAAACGGTGAAAGCATTGGCGTAAAGGACGTTGCTCTTGATAAGATAATCAAGAAGGACGACCCTAAAACACTGGCGAGAACCCTACGCGCTGTAGAATATGGTCTGCCAGAAGAAGCTAAAAAGGGCGCGTCTGAAGAGTTCAGAAAGAAGATTTCTGGTCAGTGGCTCAACGATGCGTTAACAAGCTCTGGTTTAACCAAAGCAAATGACTTTGACCCATCGGCATTTAAGGCTGGGGCGTTTGCTAAATCAATACGAGACTTAGGCAGAACGGCTGATGTTCTCTTTGGCGCTGACGCCGGAAGGATAAAAAAGCTTGCTGATGACATAGAAAAAACATCTATCTCCAACATGAAGCAAGCTGATGTGGATAGGCTTGTCGCCAATTTGCCTGAAGGCGCAAACATGAAGGATACTTTAGAAGCTCTTGTCGCCGCGCAAAGGTCAGTGCATGACAACATGAAAAACAGAGTTTTCAAAAAGCTATCTGATGGCAGCTTAGAGAGCGCACCCATTGAAGCTGCTGAATTGATTGCAAACAGCTCTACAACTGCATCTGAGATAAAGCAGATACTGAACGCATTTGAAGGCAACGAAGAAGCTCTAAAGAAAATTCAGGGCAACTATATGGAGCGCCTCATTGCTGACTTTGGTAGCACGCTTACTACTGATGGCAAGACCCTTAAAGCGTTTGCGACCAGACTGATGGACGCTGATAAAGGTGGTAAGTTGCAAGCTATCTTTGGTGAAAAGATGGGCAAAGACATGGCGCAGTTTGCGAAGATATTAGAGTTCAATGCTAGAACAACCCCTGGCGGTGACTTGGTTGCGGCGAACATAGCCGCCAGCCCGCTAGAAAACTTAGGCGTTCTAGCAAAGCTTTCTTTGATGGGTAGGTTCTTTACTTCAGCGCCTCACTACGACCAAATATTAAAAGACTACAAGCGCCTCAAGGGCGAAGATGTGAAGCCAAAAGAGCTTGGCAAATCCATAGCCAAGGCAATGGGTATGCTGGTAGCTCAAGGCGCAACACAATCAGCTCAAGAAGGCGCCCGTGAAGCCGAACAACAGTTGCGAGCAGTTGCCGATTCTTCTGGTCTTGGCCAGCAAATACAGAACTTGAGCAGCCAGGTTCAGGCTCAAATCCCGAACAATTCTACTGCTATGCCTCCGCAGCCAGTTCAACCAGCGCCCGCTGCCCCGAACAATTTAAGGCAGCAGGCAGCACAAAGCCCAGGTGTAGCGCAGGCCCTTGGTATTCGCGGCGCCACAGCCGGACTGTTAGGAAACCCATAAAATGAAATCAGCGACTATAGACCAGCTACGTCAGGAGCTTGCTTCTGATGAGGGCTGCAAGTACGAGATATATTTGGACCACCTAAATTTGCCCACATTTGGAATTGGTCACTTGATTAAAAAAGATGACCCAGAATATGGCAAACCTGTTGGCACCGTCATTGAGCAAGAGCGCGTAGACAATGTGTTTAAGCTTGATATCGCCGTAACGCTAAATGATTGCCACAGGCTGTACTCAGACTGGAATGATTTGCCAGAAGAGTGCCAGCTTATCATTGCGAACATGATGTTCAACCTTGGCTACCCGCGTCTGTCAAAGTTCAAAGGCATGAAAGCGGGAGTTAATGCGCGAGAGTTCAACGCCGCAGCGGACGAGATGGTAGATTCCAAGTGGTACACGCAAGTCCCAAATCGCGCACGGCGCTTAGTAGCAAGAATGAGGGCTTTAGCAAATGATACCGAAGATTGAGGCGACTACAGGCCCCGCACCAACAAAAAAACACTGCCGCCGTTGCCCGCGTTGCAGTGAGCCACTAAAGACAGTGTATGTGCATGGTCATACGCAGTGCGTAAATTGCGATTGCATCATTGATGATTGCTGTCAGGGTGAAACCTGTCAAGCAGAAGGTGTGTAGCGACACACAAATTCTTTTGGCAAGAAAGGTGAGCCGTCTTGTACATGAATGCGGATGGCAGAAGCTAACATTTCTTCAATTCGCTCCTCACACCTCTTCTCTGTTTTATACGGGCCCCTATTGTCCACAAGCTTAATGCAAGCATCTGCATTAACAATGTGACAGGCCAAGACAATTGCCGTAAACATAACTATTCCAATTCTACAACAATTTCCATCTCACTATGCCTTGGCGTCAGCATCTCTAGCTTGCACACAGGGCAAACCATAGAATCTTCTTCAAGACCGTCAGACTTAAATTGCATCTCTGTTTCACACTTTGGGCACATGCCATAATCTAATAGCCTCGCCATTGTACCATCACCTTCTTGTATCATGGGATATCTCCACAAAAAGTTGCGCCCTTATAACATTAAGGTCATAATATAAGTGTATTGTCAAGAAATAAATTTCACACTTCCAACGGGGGGAAGATGCTGAATAATTTTGAGGCGGGTAAGTTAGGAGAGCATATTTGTATGACTCGCTTAATGAAGCTTGGATACTCTTGTCAAATAGTCAATCTGGATACGGTTGATATAATTATTAATTATGAAGAAACTTTGTTGCGCGTTCAGGTAAAGTCCAGCGTTTTAAAGGGAAGGGGAGGGGCTGCAAAAAATCACATGGGGTATCAGTTCGCCACCTCTCACAGCGGCAAGAAGAGGCCTCTAACAAGAGAGCAGTGCGATATAGTTGCTTTGGTTGCGATAGAGCCGGAGCGCGTTTTGTTCAAGCCAGTAGAGTGCTTAAAAGGTCAGGTAACAAAGCGCATATCGCCAACAAAATTTAATAAAGATGATTTGGAACAGCGTTCTTTGCAGCATTGCTTAGACGCTATTTTTTTGTCCAACTGAGGCGATGCCAGAGGCGGCAACCATAGGGTCGCCATACTTTTCTTTATAAGCATTGCTAACCAAGAAGCCTATCTGCTGACGAATGTTTCTATGCTCATCCTCTGACATCTTTTTTAGCTTGGTATAGGTTTTCAAATCTATGCCGATTGATTTATGATTAACTCCAGGCATAACTTACTCCAATGAAAGGGCAACATATAATGCCATATAATAAAGGGTTTTATGGGAAACGCAACAAATTCGGCGCCAAAAAGACCGAGTTCATGGGCATGAAGTTTGACAGCAAATGGGAAGCAGAAAGATACGGTCAACTATGGAAGATGCAGGAGAACAATGAGATAAGCAAACTTGAAAGACAGGTGCGCTTTAACATTGTCATAGATGGTCAAAAAATATGTGCATACATAGCCGACTATACCTATTACAAGCCCAATAAAGACGGTGTAGATGAATTTATTGTAGAGGACGCAAAGGGCGTTGAAACCGATGTTTTCCGCCTAAAAAAGAAGCTCATGCTGGCCGTAAATGGCATTGATATAAAAATTTCTAAAAAATAATTGTTGACACTTGTTTCATCAGTTACTAGATTGCTTGTAAGTAGTTTAACAGCCTACGAAACAAAACATGAGGTAAAGACCGATGAATACAGATGTGTCATCTGTATCGGCAGCATCCTTGTCAGAGCTTGTTATGATGAAGTCAGAGCTTGATAGGGTCATTGTCGATGCACAAGAAAAAATCAAATTCATTAAAAGCGAGCTTGAAGAGCGTTACTTAGAACGCGGTCAAGAAACCTTGCGTCAAACAGGCAGGGATTTTGGTAGCGTAAGCTTTAATGATGGTGATTACAAAGTTAAGCTTAACTTGCGTAAGCGTGTTGAGTGGGATGAGGGCAAGCTTCTAAATGCGTTGAACCGTATGGACGAAGATACTGCTCGTCATTATGCACAAGTAAAATATTCAATTACAGAATCTAAATATAACGCGGCACCGCCAGAAATTAAGTCGGCGCTTAGTGATGCTCGCACTGTGCACTTGCAGGGCGTGTCTATTGATGTTGAGGAGGATAAAGATGCTTAACATTATTACAGCCGAACAACGGCTAAACGAAAAGAAGGGCCACAAGCTTGTTGTCTGTGGTCAGTCAGGGGTGGGCAAGACTTCTCTTGCTCGTACCCTCGACACATCCAAGACATTGTTCATGGATTTGGAAGCGGGTGATGCGGCTATCGAAGGTGTAGCTATTGATGTTATCCGCCCACGCACATGGACAGAGTGCCGTGACTTCGCGGTGTTCTTGGGTGGTCCTAACCCTTCTCTGGGCGAGGACGCAACCTACAGTCAGGCACATTACGATTATGTGTGTCAGACATACGGAAACCCAGCAGATATTTTGTCTAAGTATGACACAATCTTTGTTGACTCAATTACCGTAGCAGGGCGCCTGTGCTTCACGCATTGTCAGAACCAGCCTGAGTGTAAGTCAGACCGTACTGGCAAGCTGGATACTCGCGCGGCATATGGTATGCAAGGGCGTGAAATGATGTCATGGCTATCTCATCTTCAACACATCCGCGATAAGAATGTAATCTTTGTTGGCATTCTGGATGAAAAGACAGACGAGTATGGGCGGCAGACTTATGAGTTGCAAATTGAAGGCTCAAAGACTGGACGCGAGTTGCCAGGCATTGTGGATGAAGTTATCACGATGGCTCTTATGCCAGACGATAACGGAAACCCATATCGCGCATTTGTGTGTCAGACACTGAACCAGTGGGGATACCCAGCTAAAGACAGGTCTGGCAGATTAGATACTTTAGAAGAGCCGCATCTTGGCAAGCTTCTAGAGAAGATGAGTGGTGGTACACCACAAAATGAACGTCCTATGGACTTTGTAAACCCAAGTGAAATGAATGGAGCAGAAGAAAATGCTTAATCTTAATGAAATCCAAACTGGTAGCGAACAAAAGCCTCTAGAGCTTATGCCAGACAAAACACCTGTTCGTGCAATCATCAACCTTTTAGGCGGTGACGCAGAGATGCCTGAGTTTGGTCAAGGCTATCTGTTCAAGAAGTCTATGTCATCAAGCGCAGTGTATTGCCCGATGGAATTTACCATTATCGGCGGTCAGTTCGACAAGCGGCGTGTATGGCATAACCTGTTCGTGCATGGTGACAAGCTAGACTCTAGCGGCGTTCCTGTAGCCCGTAATATTGGCCTTGAAACACTTCGGCGTATGGTTGACAGTATTCATAACCTGAAGGGTGCTGACATGAGCCCAGAAGCCCAGCAAAAGCGCAATATCGCTGGCATTCAAGCTCTGCAAGGCATGGAATTTTCCTTCTTGGTTGGTGTAGAGCCAGCGCAGAACGGCTACGATGCAAAGAACAAAATGACCGTTGTTCTTACACCAGACAATAGCGACTATGTTGCTTCGTCTGTTGGCGCGGCTCCTGTGCAAGCAGCGGCTCCTGTAGCGTCTCCTGCGATGGCGCCAGCAACCGCAGAGGCTGGTGTGGTACCAGCTTGGGCGCAGAAATAAGGTTTAGGGGGCAGGGGTTTTTTCTTTTTCCTACCCTGTCCCCTTCTCAAGAATTTTCTGGAAGTCAGGATTACAGCGAAAGCTGTGCGTCTCCAGAGATAGAGGTGGCAAGCGAGCGTGGTTCTCTATAAGCATAGAACCTATTCCAGTTCACCTTGAAAGAAGGGCCCGGCTTTGTTGCTAGGCCGGGCTCTTCTTCCCTTAACATAGCAATATCAGAAGGGCCGCCATACAAACGGAAGGGCGGTATGGATAGACAAAATGCCTCTAACAAGCATTGTATCAAAACAACGTCAGATTAGTTCTGCCATGAGTGTAAGCGAACAGATTGGTAATTTGGAGTCGCTTATTAAATCACCACCACAAAACTCTCGCATCATCGAAGTATCGCCAAAGCTGGCTGAGTATATTCTTGAGCACCTGAACATTGGGAACCGCAAAAAGAAAACTCAGAAGATTGCTGTTTATGCAAAAGATATGGCATCAAACAATTGGTCCCTTACAAATGCCACACTGGCCTTTGGTTCAGATGGGCACCTGAAGGATGGCCAGAACCGATTGAGCGCATGTGTGAGGGCTGGAAAGCCATTTAAGACCCATGCTATCTTTGGCATTGAGCCTGACAGCTTCATTCATATGGATGTTGGCTCAAACAGGTCAAACATGGATGTGTTCACTATTATGGGTACGCCGTATCCATCATTGACTGGCGCCGTTATCCGCCACATCGTTGCGTATAAAGAATGCCGCGCAAACACAAAGCATATTCGCATGACGAATGATGATTTGAGAAACTATTATAATGAAGAAGTGAATACCACCCTGCTAGAGCTTTCCATTAAGTTAGCGAAAGTGGCAAAGAGGAATACACTTATTCCTGTTCCGCCTCTGTCAGCTTTGTTTTACATTGCCTCAGATTCTGGTGACTTGGAAAAGGCCAAAAACTTCTTAGATGATTTGGCGGCTGGTTACGGGAAAGGCGTCCGCTCACCTGTTCGCAAACTTCTTCATACATTAACTGAAATCAGAGTGGCAAACCGAAACAAGGTAATGCCTGACGTTATGACTATTCTGCTTGCCCGTACTTGGATTAATTACAAGAACGGCGTTCAGTCAACAAACAGTGACATGAAAATCACATCGACAAGTGTTGTGCCCAAGTTCTAGGTTATATACACTTGTTTCCAAGTTAAAGGCGTACTAACGGCGACCTCATGTTTGGCTGTTAGCTCGTTTGGGTGGCACGAGTGCCGTAAAGCCACCCACCCTTGCATTCAAAGTGGGATTTAGGATGCTATATAATAATGATTTTAGCCACGACCTTTTAGTAGGTCAGGTTGCCGAACAATTTCTCGGTGACTTGCTACAGAATAAAAAGGTAGAGGTGAAGCACGATAAGATAGCTCACAAGTCTGGGCGCGTGTTTGTTGAATTTGAATGTCGCGGCAAACCGTCCGGCATAACAACAACGCAGTCAGATTTTTGGGCTTTTGTTTTAATTACAGGTGTGGTCATAATTATATCAAAAGACAGGCTCACAACATTATGTAATGAGCAGTATGAAAATGGACATATCATGCGTGGCGGGGACAGAAATGCGTCCCAGGGTTTCTTAATTACTTTAGAAGATTTGATACGGAAGTTATAAAATGCCAGATACAGAAAAAACATTAAGAAGAAAAAGGCAAGAGCATTTACAGCGCATGAAAGAATGGGACGATATTTGTCCTGATGGGGCCTTTGTTGATGCTGATATAAAAGAGGAAATTACAGGCAAATCTAAGCAAGTTACATATGAAGATTTGTGTCAACGTGCAAGCTCACTGGAGCAGTAGATGAGAGTTGAAATCAATCTAACGCTATTCTTTGAGGACGAAAAGTCCGAAACCATTGATGGGTTTTTGAGCGTTGATGAGGGCGCCGAAGATGAAGAAATTCTTGACGCAATGGCAGTTTTTATAGAGGATTCGGCAAGCAAGCATTCATTCAGCTTTACATCTGGTGTAGCGTGTATGTTTGTTGGAGATGATGAAGTGTACCATGTGACATTTCAGAACCCAGAGTTGCAAGTGGAGGGCACAGAATTATGCAACATAATAATCCCGGACGGGATAACAGTTCACTAGAAGAACAGGACAATCTATCTAATATGGCCCGTTTGTTCGGCGATATTGGTTGGGAAAAGCGCCTATGCGACCTAACAAAAGAAGAGGTGTTGGGAGTGGTAGCTTATGTTCAGAAAATGAAGGATATTAGAGATGAGTTTACAGAACAAGGGCTTCTTGAATTTGAACAGAGTGTCACCAGTTCTAACGCCCAAGACGACTTCAACGACCCCATACCATTCTGATGCTATAGAGCTAATAGCTTACAACATAGATAAGGCCATATGCGACAAGAATGATGAGCAGCCAAAGCGAAAGTATTTAGGCGGCTCCTCTCTTGGCAGTGCCTGTTCAAGACAGGTTCAGTACCGTTACATGCAAACACCCACAGATGAGGATAAAGAGTTTCCAGCGCGGACACTGCGTATCTTCGATATGGGGCATTTCATTGAGGACTTGATTGCTGGCTATTTAAGGAACGCAGGGTTCGAATTAAAGACGCATGACAGTCAAGGCAAGCAGTTCGGGTTTGCTGTAGCTGACGACCAAATTAAAGGGCATATAGACGGCGTTATTACTGCCGGGCCCGTGCCGATGCGCTACCCGTTTCTGTGGGAGTGTAAGTCAGCCAACAGCAAAAAGTTCAGTGAATTTGTTCGGAAAGGCGTGCATGAAGCTAATCCTGTATATGCAGCACAGGTTGCTTTGTATCAGGCTTACATGGATTTAACGGAAAATCCGGCCTTGTTTACCGTGATGAATAAAGATACAAGTGAGATTTATTACGAGCTAATTCCGTTTAATAAGGATTTGGCGCAGAAAACAAGTGACAAGGGCGTGGAAATATTGAAAGCTACAAAAGCTGGGGAAATGCTACCGCGTGTTGCCGCTAATTCAGATTACTTCGCTTGCAAGTGGTGCGAGTTTCATAAAACGTGTTGGGCATAATAAGAAAGACCCCTGACAAAAATGCCAGAGGCCTCTCAAGTGTGAAACGAAACCAATGCAGAAAAAGGAAAACAATTAGTCTCAAGGTACAATATAATGAGTGTGATAAGGTTTGACAATACTAAATCTGGTACGGCGCATGATTTAGTCGAAAAAATTAGCCGCGATGTTCCTCGCTCAGTTCAGGTGGAAATACTGCTTGAAACATATCCTAATGGGAAAGTTCGTGGGGGCGACTTCTTTATCGGGTCACTAGCTGGTGAAGCTGGCGAGAGCCTGAAAATAAATATCAACCAGAACAGCCCAGACTTTATGCGTGGGCAAGACTTTAATGGCGGTGAGGGTGTTGGCGGTATCGTTAAAATCCTGATGGCAGCACGGGGGATGCGCTTGCCTGAAATCAAAGAATTGTTCGGAAAGTATATCAGTGATGATACGGTTCCTCGAGCTCCTATCAACCCAGCGTGGCGTACAGAAGGCGGTTTAAATCTTAACAAGATACCAGTTGGCAATGGCGTACAGCAACAGAGCAACAGTACACCCCCGCCAGAGCCTACAGTAGAAAAGGTTCGCATTGATATAAATACAGCTCACAACGGGCAGTGGGATTATATCAGCAGAGACGGCGAGGTTTTAGTATCTGTTCGGCGTTATGATATTGACGGCAAGAAAGAGTTCAGACCTTGGGTTCCAGGTGTGTCATATCCGAAGGCGCCTGATGTTCGCCCGTTGTACAACATTCCGTACATCTTAGAAGAGCAAAGAGTTGTGTGGGTGGAGGGCGAGAAGTGCGCTCAAGCCCTGATAGATGCAGGCATACCAGCGACCTGTACCCTTGGCGGAGCAGGCGCCCTTACCCGTAAGAACGTAGATAAGTTTGACTTTACGCCACTTCGGGGCAAGGACCTGATTATCTGGCCTGACAATGATGACGCCGGAAAGCGTTTATCTGAAATTGTTCGGGAAGTAGCGCTGGATGCTGATGCTAATTCAGTGACTGTACTTAATCCACCTGTGGATAAGCCAAGCAAGTGGGACGCGGCAGATGCCATTGATGAAGGCTTTGATGTTGAGGCGTTCATTGAGAAAGGCTCGGGCAACACAAGGCGCAGTATTAACCTTCTTAACGATAGCCTGCTGGTATCTCGGTTTACTGGCGATGCGCCTGTACAAGAGTTTTTGGTTGACGGCACGTTTCCTATCGGGGTTCCGATTATCTTCGCGGCGGCTGGTGATGCTGGTAAGGGCATGATGACTCTCGACCTAGCGATGAAGGTTGCGGCGGGCAGGCCAATGCAAAACGCTTTCGGGGGAATTGTTCGGGAATTCGGTGATGTTGTTATCTTCACAGCAGAAGATGATGAATCTGAGATGCACAGACGTATTGAGCGATTAGATGAAGCGGGTCTGCGTTTTGATTACCCGAACAAATTGCATGTGGTACCGCTGCCAAATGTTGGCGGTACATTCCCTATCTTGCGCGAATCAATGGGCGACTACAGCGAAACTGATGAGTTCAAGAAGATATATGAGCAGTTGATTCAGTTGGAAAACCTGAAGCTTATCGTATTTGACCCGTTAGCATCTTTTGTCCATGCAGATGTAAATGCTGACCCTGCGGCTGGTGCGGCTTTAACGGGACTGTTAGCTCGCGTGGCAACCGAAACAGGCTCGGCTGTTATTGTATGTCACCACATGACCAAGGTTAAGGATGATACCGTAATCAGTAAACCAGAGCAGGCTCGTAATTTAATTCGTGGTACGTCTGCATTGGTTGATGGCGTGCGTTGTGCGTTTGCTATCTGGCAAGTGGATGAGAAAACAGCTCGCGGTAGATGCAATGACTTAGGTATAGAATACCAGCGCAATAGATGTTTTGATGGCGCTATTGTAAAGTCAAACGGACCTGCAAACCGGGATATCCGAAGTTTTGTTCGGAGTACATTGTCCGGGCTACTGGAGGACAGAACCGAACAAATTCGCAACTTGGGGCAAAGCAACCAGGCATCACTTCGTAAAGAGGCTATGTTCCGTTGGATTCAGGAATGTGAAGCGGGTGGTCGGGCCCTGTGTCAGCAAGGGGGCGCTGATAGCATAATTCAAAGACTGACGGACCATGATGCGCCTGCCTCCATTCAAAGTATTGGTCAGTGGACAATTGACCAAATTGTTCGGGATTTAATTGCGGAGCGCCGTATTGAAAAGTTTAGGTTTACTACTACGGGTGGGCAAAAGTGGCTCGGCACCGTGAATGGCGTTATGAGCCGTGGTGAATATGAGGCAACAACAGCTAGGGACAATGTGTGATGTTAAAAGCAGACGGCTTTGACGAGGCTATCATCGGTCTTTGTAGGATTGCAGGCAGTAAAGATGTTATAGCTTATGACTATTGGAAGTGCCTAGACATTCTTATGAGCCGTGACAAGATGACTTCAGATGATGCTGTCGAGTTTATGGAATATAACGTCTTAGGGGCATATGTAGGGGAAGACACCCCTGCATTTATATACGAAAAGGAGGATATACTTTATGACGATGAAAACAGCAGCTCAAATGACAATTGAGGAATTTAAGGCGGAGCTTTCAAAAATTATAGAAAATGTTTTCGATATCCCTAAAGTAGAACGTGATAAGAACAATCGTTCTTATCTTGGAAAGCAGTTTAATAGACAGGTATCAGGCGTGTTTGCTTCAAAACAAACAAAGATTGCGATGCAGCGCGGTAATAATGGATATGATAAGGGAAAGTATGATGGTTGATATTAGAGACTACGAAAGCATGAATCGGGCCTACTTCTTGGATAAAGCAGAGGAGCTTATCAACGGTCCTCGGGCCCATGAGTACGGAGATGCTCGGGAGAACCACCAGCGTATCGCAGATGTTTGGGGGATGATTCTGGGAATCGACATAGAACCCGAACAAGTGTGTGCCTGCATGATTGGACTGAAACTGGCGCGGCTTGCTAATAGCACGCAACAGGACGACACATGGGTAGATATCGCGGGGTATGCAGCGTTAGGCGGGGAAATATCTCAAGGATAAAAAAACAGGCGAGTTGTTCGGGGTTGCCCGCTCGCCTGTTTCTAGCAAAGACATCGTAACTTGTGACATATGCTTAGACATAACATATGTAACGGTCTGCCCGAACATTCAGACAGAAGAATAGGTTAGCACATGGCTAAAAAATATGGAAGCGGTTTAACGCCAAAAGAGCGCAGGCAAGCGCAGGCATATCACGAATTTATGAAGCAGCGGAATCCGCAGCACCAGTCAGAAGATTTGTTCGGGCTGGAGAATCATCACACGCGCCATGTAAATAAAAGTTGTTCGGTTTGCGGGCATCATTGGGCGTGGCATAGTTCGGATGACGGGAGTACATGGCAGTGCGCGGAACACAAAAAATAACCGTAAGACTCGGACATCGGGACGGGCCCTGTCCATCGGGGTACGAAAATGCTATATTCGTACAATTTGATGGACATCACGGGAGAGGTGGTTATGGCGCGTGGATTCAAGACCCCGAACAATTATACGCCTGGCAGCAGGAATCCGCTGGCCCGAACAATTCGAAGCACGGGATTCAGAACCAGGATTGTTAAGAGTAAAAAAGGAAAAGGTTCGTATAAAAGGAAAGGGCGGTTTCAAGACCGCCCCTTTTCGTTCCCGTATTCTTCTGGTGCTTTGCCCGTGGGAATGTGGTTGTTATATGATTTTCGAGGCGACCAATAACGCTGTTCAACATGTTGCCCATAGTCCATTTGGTCAAACTCTTCATCTAACAGCACGATTTTTTCCCATGCCACTCTCTCTACCCAATATGTCATGCTGGAAATAACTCCGCCCATCTATTTTTCTGCTTGTCTGTCCAGCCGTAAGTGTCCATAGCTTGCCGCATGATGCGCTCGGCTGTATCTGTCCATAATAGAGCATTCTGTCGCGCCCATACCCATGCCCATAACTCAGCAGTGAGCCTTGAGCGGCTTTGATACTCGCCAAGGATGTGACCCAACTCATGCAAGGCAGAAACATAGTAGCCTGTATTCTTAGTCGGCCTGATGCAAATTTCCCGCGTTGCTGGACGCGCCCAATAACGTGGCACCGCATCGTGCATGGATTGATACGTTACTTTAATATTGTTCTCAGCGCAAAGCTGTTGAACGTGTAAGGCCATTTCAATTCGTTTCACTGTCATTTCCTTTCCTTTCAAGAAATATGTTTCTTTATGCTTGACAAGGTAAACTATCTTTTGTTATCATGTCAACAATAAAAGTGAAACTAATATCAGAAAAGGAAACACATGATGTTCACGAAAATGAAAAAGCCTATTTATAAGGACTATGACAAGCGCCTGTATCTGGCCTATGGTTCTAATCTTAATCTGTCTCAGATGGCATACCGTTGCCCTACTGCAAAGCCTGTGGGTGCAGCTATGATTTACGGCTGGGAGTTATGCTTTCGCGGCGTAGCTGACATTGTTAAGTCAAAAGACCCAAACATGGTGTTACCTGTAGGCATCTGGGAA
>Ga0208434_1000300_pt1 | contig 25635 bp, 13 predicted proteins | sample 13_taG_FD_184086 | JGI IMG/M metagenome (GOLD analysis project Ga0208434, IMG submission 184086) | Marine viral communities from the Subarctic Pacific Ocean - 13_ETSP_OMZ_AT15268 metaG (SPAdes) (version 2) | ecosystem: Environmental > Aquatic > Marine > Oceanic | place: Pacific Ocean | collected... | reverse complement strand
AAAGTAGACGGAACGAATGTAGACTACAAGTCTTCAGGAAATAATTCGGGTAGCCACTCTTTTTCAACAGGAAATACAGAAAGAATGCGCATTACTAGCGCAGGTAACGTAGGTATTGGTACTACTAGTCCTGACTCTTTATTAGAGTTGTCTTCCGCAACATCTACAGACTTCCTAAAACTTACATCAACAAATTCCAATGCATCTCCAATCAAACTTATTTTCGAAAAAAGCACATCAGAGCAAGGCATAATAGAGTACAATAGAAATGGAGATTTAGAAATATACAACACTGATGGGGACGGTGGTGTAATGATTGATGGGTCAGCTTCCGCAGGTGCTGATTTTTATGTGGCTAATTCTGGCAACGTTGGTATCGGGACGACTAGTCCTGACAGTAGGTTAGAAGTAGATATGGGTGATGCGTCTGGTAATAGATTAGGATTTACTGGTGATGGTTCAACAACAGGAACAGCGTTATGGACCAATTGGACAACAGGCGCCTCTTATTTAGATTTTAGATTAGGTGGTACTAGCGACACGTATACTAAAATGCGCATCACTAACACAGGCAACGTAGGAATAGGTACTACTAGTCCTCTCAATAAATTACAAGTCACAGATGGTTCCATAGGCATTGACTCCCAGTATGCTATAAGAGACAATAGAAATAACACAATACTTCTCCAGTCAGCCAACACTACCGCTTCAAATAGAACATTGACGATTGGCAATGCTACTTATAGCAACATTATAATTCCTAACGGCAACGTAGGTATTGGAACAACTAGTCCTGGTGAGTTGTTACATCTTGAATCTACTGAACCCTTAATAAGACTTGATGATACAAATTCAGGACTTCATTACATATTTGGTCAAGATGGAGATGGTTTTAAATTTACTACTAATAATTCAACTTACGGTAAATATACTTTCGACACAAACGTAGGTATTGGTACTACCAGTCCTGGTGAAAAGCTTGAAATAGCAAATGCTGGTTCTGTTAATTTAAAGCTAAACAATACTTCCGGTGGATTAGCTATGACAATAGGAGCGCAAGCAAGCGCTTGTAGAATAACAGCTGAAAGTGGTGATGATTTAAGATTAGGTGCAGGAGGTACAGTTGACACGCTAAATATCAACTCCTCAAGCAACGTTGGTATTGGTACAACTAGTCCAACAGAGAAGCTAACCGTAGAAGGTAGGGTGCATGTAAGCGAGGGTACTACCAATAGAAGTATTCAATTGAGAGATGACGGTCTATACATAAGCAGAACTTCAGACGGAGGTAATGTATCACAGATCAGAGCGTCAAGCAACGGTAATAATATAGACATTAGAAGTCAAACTGGAATTAATTTAAACATATCCACCAACAACGCATTAAGGATAGACCAAAGTCGAAACATAGGAATAGGAACCGGTTCAACCCCATCAGCAAGACTACACATAAAAGGATCTGGTGCAACGTCTGCTACAACATCTCTGCTAGTACAAAATTCTTCTACAACTGAATTATTTAGAGTAAGAGATGATGGTAACGTAGGTATTGGGACGACTAGTCCTAGTCAGAAGTTGGATGTAGTTGGTAACATTAATCTAGATGGAGATAATAGGCATATATATTTCGGCGGAAGTAATACGTTTATAGGGGAAAACTCTAATTCTAATAAACTTGAGTTGAGAGGAGGAGGAAGCTCAGGATCACAAACAGTATACATAGATAATGCAGGACAGTTAGGTATTGGAACTTCTGTACCGAGTGAAAAATTAGATGTAGCAGGTAGTATAGTAGTAAATACAGGGCAATCATTAAAATGGGGAGCAGGAGCAACGAGGATAGTAGGGGTTGACGGGTCATATATTTCATTATATCCAAATAATTCAGAAAAAGTAAGATTTTTATCTAACGGTAACGTTCTTATAGGTACTACTACAGACAATGGAGACAAGTTACAAGTAGTTGGTAACGCAAACTTTTCTACGGGTGTTAATGCACAAGGATCGTCAACAATAGATTCACTAGGCTTCCACGCAATAAACCCAGTATTTGGTCAACCTAATATACAGCTGCCAGATTTTACGGACGTACTTTATAGAGCAGATAGAAGATTTACTATAACTATAACAGGTGGGACTAATAATGTTGTGGGTATGTTTAATGGAAGTTATGCATCCGGCACAACTTTTGCTGCAAACACTACACATACTGTAAATATAAACGTAGCAGGTCAATCTGGAGTTCCAGCTAATGGATATACTTATCCTCAAGGATATTTATACTTTTCTTTTTATAGCGGTCTTCACGCTTATACTAGTTTAACTGCAAGAGTAAAAGCAAATGGCGTGTGGAGAAATTGTACAGGTGCAACAAACATATCAACTAATGCTATTTACGAAGTATTAAGGCTTACTGTGCCTAGCAATAACTACGTTACAGATATAGAGTTTACTTTAGTAACTGGCGCTAGCAGTGTTCAAATAGCTTTAATGAACTATGTGTCTAGTAGGCACACTAGCCAAATGGAATTGCCTTATTTGGCTAAAACTTTAGACACTAATCGTTTATTTGGTAATGTAGATGTATTAACAAATGCCTCTGCAGATCAAAATAGATTAAGTGGTACAGGTAATTCATACTTAGCAGCAAGTACAGGCAACGTCGGTATTGGAAATACTAATCCTAGTCAAAAACTTTCAGTAATTGGAAATATAAGCTTATCAGGCGTTGTGCTATTTGATGACAATCAAGGTATAAATTTCGGTAATAGTAATGCTAAAATCTATGGTTCAAGTGCTGATGGAATAAAGTTCAATGCAGGCGGTTCGGAAGCAATGCGCTTAAATCAATCAGGCAACGTAGGTATTGGAACGACTGGGCCTTTAGCTAAATTGCATGTTAAAGACGGTAACACTTTATCTTCGGCTTTAACAAACACATCTGCGCTTATAGAAGGATTTAGTCAATCAATACTTCAAATTGCTTCTCATAGCACGGGTTATTCTCAAATAGCTTTTGGAGACCAAGATGATGGGTTTGATGGAGGTTTTATATACAGTAATGCTTCAAGATATTTATCTATCGAAACTGCTAATGCAGAAAGAATGCGTATCACATCTGCTGGTAACGTTGGGATTGGAGTAACTAATCCTAGCAGTAAATTAACAATTGAAACAGAAGCTGGAGATGGTACTATTGAGCTTTTAGCAGTAAACGCAGCAACTACAAAAAATAAAATTATATTTTCAGAAGCTATACTTGGAGATGCAAGTTTCTTTATAGAACACGATGGAGCAGGAGCAGGCGCAGATAATTTGCTTAAAATACACGGAGATGGATCAGGAGGAACTGCTAGTGGTATAACTATTAGAAGAAATGGACTAGTTGGTATTGGGACGAATAGTCCACTTGGCAAATTACAGGTAAATAAATATACTGTTGCATCACAAGGAAACCAAAATGTTCACGGTGAGTTAAGTGTTTTTGCTAACAGCGGAGATGAGTCTTTGTTTTTAGGGGTAAGAAATGCTTCATACCCAAACAGAGGTTGGGCATTTAATCCTATTGCTAGTGGGGTGAATTCTGATTTACAGATTAAAGAACACGGGTCGACAGGTGTAAGAATGACTCTAAAAAGTGGCGGCAACGTCGGTATAGGAACTACTAGTCCTGGCTCAAAGTTAGAGGTTGTTGGAGAAATAAGGTTATCTGAAGGCTCAGATTATACTAGCATTTCAACAAGCGGAGGAGATACTATTTTTGGTAATGTTTCATCTGGTGCAAATAATGTAAGGATATTTAATGGAGGCTCTGAAAGAATGCGTATCACCTCAGGTGGCGACGTAGGTATTGGAACTACTAATCCAACGGAAGTTTTAACTGTTGATGGGAATATTAGAGCTGTTACGTCTGGACAAACAATTTTAAAAATAAGAGGTGGGGGAGATTCACAAGATTTAAACTTAGTTTCTGAAAATCAAACTTTTACTATAAGCAGGGGTTCTACCGAACGTATGCGTATCACCTCAGGCGGCAACGTAGGGATAGGTACTACTAGTCCTGCTAGCAAGCTACACGTTGTTGGAGCTGACGGCACTTATCAAACAAGAATAGGACACTCTACTCAAAGCTTTTATTTAAAAGTAGACGGAACGAATGTAGATTACAAGTCTTCAGGAAATAATTCGGGTAGCCACTCTTTTTCAACAGGAAATACAGAACGTGTTCGTATCACTTCAGCAGGAAACGTCGGTATTGGAACGAGTAGTCCTCAACAGAGGCTAATGGTTGCATCGCCGAGTGATACAAGTGTAGTATTGGGAGCAAGTTATTTATCAACAAACAACAATAACTTTTTTGAAGTTGGTATTAATGCAAACGATGGTTATTTAAATTTAAAAAATAGCGGTGTTAGCACAACTGTTCATATAGATTCAGATGGTAATTCTTATTTGAACGGTGGCAACGTTGGTATTGGAACGACTAGTCCTTCAGGTAAACTGCACGTGGAAGGTCAAATCCGATTGTTTAAAAATGGAGATGACGCCTTAGCAACCTCTGGTGTTTATATAGCAAACGCCGCTAACAACAGAGCTTACAATTTTCAACAAAACGCGGATGGTAGCAGCTTAAATTTATGGGCTTATGGAGGTTCTAGTTGGGCAAATAGATTAACCGTACAGGCGGATGGCAACGTCGGGATTGGAACGACGTCACCTTCCCACAACCTACACGTAGCTAGTGCGGGAAATGCAGAAATCCTAGCCCAAAGAACTTCGGGTGCAGGAGTCCTAATTCAATCTCAAGCATCAGTAGGTGTTGTAGGAACAAACACAAACCATAGGTTAGATTTAAAAACTAACGGAGGTACTAGAGTAACTGTTGATACAAATGGTAAAGTTGGTATTGGGACAACAAGTCCGGGTCATTTATTAGAAATCAGGGGCACAGGAGACGCATTAAGTGTTGGTAATGATACTAACACTTTGACCTATATGCGCTTTGCTAACGAAAGAACAATGATTGGTTACTCTGGAGCAAACGCTGTCGTCCAAGGCGGGTTATCTAAAGGTATTAGGTTCAACGTAAATAATAATACTTTCAACTCTGGTAATGCTATGGCTATTGACACCAGTGGCAACGTAGGTATTGGGACGAGTAGTCCTAATGCCAAGTTGGAAGTAGCTGGCGACACAATACTTGGAAACGCTTTGACAGACAAAGCTATAGTACATGGTCATCTAGGAATAGGTCATGATGCTTATCCTAAAATTGCATATCCGGGGCAAAACGCACTATGGGGAGAAGCAAATAATTCTACAGTAGGTCAAGTTGTGATTGACTTACCGGGTACGCTTGCCAATTATGACATGGCGTATATAGAAATAGACATATACGAATATAATAGCACTAACGCTACTAAGCTTATAATAGGTGGTCACAACTGGAATAGTGGCGGGAATAGTAATACTAGTGCCACCATGTGGCATCAAGCTGGTGTTAAGGTAATAGGTGATAATCCTAAGTCTGTTTATCTTGGTTGGAGAAATGACGGGACTAACAATAGAAGAGTAATTGCAATTGGAGAGACAAATTCAACTTGGAGTTATCCTACTATTCATGTAGCTAAAGTACATGGAAACGATGGTTACACCAGTGCTATTGATTGGGTTGGTGATTGGGCTATGAATTTAACTACAAGTGGTAGTTTTTTCACGAAAAGTCCTACTACTAATTTTAACGCATCATCTTCAACTACTTTCGTAACTCATGGTAAAATTAGTTCTAATGGAGCAACCTTTGCAGACAACGTTGGTATCGGAACCACTAGCCCAAGTCAAAAATTAGAAGTAGCCGGAAATATAAAGCTAGGCGATAGCAATAAACTAATACTAGGTACAGGTTCAGACCTTGAAATATATCATAATGGATTAAGTGGTAATAATAATATAGACAATATAAATGGAGATTTATATATGTCTCAATACGCAAATGACAAAGATATTATTTTCAGAAGTGACAATGGTTCAGGTGGTGTTGCTGAATATTTTAGAGTTGATGGTGGTATAACAAAAACTGTGTTTGTAAGAGATACTAAACACCTGGATACTAAAAAAGCTTTATTTGGTGATCAAGACGATCTTCAAATATACCACGACGGTTCTAATAGTTATATTTCTGAAATAGGAACAGGAGATTTAAGGTTTATACAAAATGTTGATGACGGTAAAATAAGATTTTACAATGACAATGGTAGTGGTGGAATTACTGAATATTTAAGAATAGATGGTAGTTCAGAAGAAACTTTATTTAGCAAACAAATAAGAGTTACTGATAATATAAAAATATCAGCAGGTAATTCAAGCGACCTACAAATCTATCACGACGGTTCTAATAGTTATATAACAGATACAGGGACAGGAGATTTATATATAAGAGGTTCAAACAGCGTTTATATAGGTAATAATGCAGGAACAAAAACTTACATTTCAGGAACTGATGGAGGTGCTACTAAATTATATTATAATGGAGCAGGAGCACAACAAAAACTTGAAACTACAAGCGCAGGAGCTAAAGTTACAGGTGATTTAACTATTACAGATGACCTCAATATAAATGGTAATGAATTAACATTTACAAATGATGCTGCTAGTACATATATAAGAGCAGCAGATGCTTTATTGATTCAGTCAGATTATAATACTGGGGAAAATAAACCTATTTATTTACAACCCTCTGCTGTTACAGAATTAACTATTGCAACAGGAATATCAACTTTTGCAGGTGATGTAATTGTTGGAGATGATTTATTAGTACCTAAGATTAGACTTGAAGATATAAACGGTACTGTAGGTTCTTTATTTAAAATATATGCTTGGGATGATGAATTACAATTTACTAAAAGAAATTTATCAACTGAAGCTCACGCAGGAACTTTACTCGCTTTAAATTACAGTACTAACGCTGCAACTTTTGCAGGAAATATAAACTTTGGTGATTCACATTTTATAGGTGATGATGCTGATGATAATTTATTAATACAAGGATCTGCTAGTGAAAATGTTATTGTAAGATCAGAAGATGGTTTATATTTTAGAACTGGTGGTAATAACACAAGGCTAACCATAAACAGCTCTGGTAACGTTGGTATTGGGACGAGTAGTCCTACAGATAAATTAACAGTAAATGGAAATTTAAGTATTTTTGCAAATAAAATATATAATGGCTCCGCATCAAATTCTGCTGGTGTAAGTTTTCCAAATTCTACAACTAGAATAGACGGTTATAATGGTATTACATTTCATTCTTCAGCAACAACGGTTGGTTCGCAAAGTGAAAGAATGCGTATTGATTCTAGCGGTAGACTTTTAATAAACTCAACTTCTACAGCTTTTAGTGATAAGCTTTACGTAAATGGAGATGCCTATACAACAGGAGGTTGGAGAGTAGGTACTGGAGCAACCTACGTAGGTAAATTAACAAATGACAGTGGTATACTTACATTGATGAGCGATGGAAGTAGGGATGTACAGATTGGTAACAATGCCAACCCGTCAATGTTGTATGTAGATACTTCTGCAGCAAACGTAGGTATTGGGACTACTAGTCCAACTAGTAAACTTCACGTAGTTAGTACTGGAGATGAACTTGCAAGACTAGAAAGCGGCAACGCAGACGGAAGTCCATATATTAGCTTTGTACAAAGCGGAACCCGTAGAAGTTACATTCAACTCCATGATAGTGAAAACAATCTAAAACTAGCCTCAGAATACGGTATTATTAGTTTCATAACCGGAGATGCAAATAACGAGACCGAAAGAATGCGTATTACTTCTGCGGGCAACGTAGGGATTGGAACGACTAGTCCAAGTGCTAAGCTTAGTGTGGTGGGTAGTGGTGAAAATGGAGGTATATTGTTTAATAATTCAGGGTCTCAAGAGCATAGGTTCTACTCAAGTACGAACAGTCAGTTTAACACTATAGGCTCAAGCACACCTATTTGGAATTGGGCTCAGCATACTGGTGTTGGTGTTACTCCTAATTATAAAATGACTTTAAATAATACAGGTCTAGGTATTGGGACTACAAGTCCTGTAAGTAAATTAACAGTTGTTGGAACTACAACTTCTGCAATTACGGTTCAAAGCGGCTCTGCTATTAGTGGATTGCAAATTTTTAACAATTCTACTACAGACGAGGCAAATATTATAAATTATTATAATGGACCGCTTATTTTAGGAACGAATAATGTTGAGCGTATGCGCATTGCTGGAAACGGCAACGTAGGTATTGGTACTACCAGTCCTGAAGATTTATTACATATATCCGCAGACAGTCCAGTGTTGAGATTAACAAATACAGTTGATTCTGGTAAAAGTAGTATTGAATTTTGGGATAATCAAAGCGGAACAAGCCAAGCTGGCGAAATATTCTATGATGATAACTCAAACTTATTTGGGTTACAAGGAAACGGAAACGGCATTGTATTTAGAGCTAATAATACTTTCCCTGGTTCTGAACTAATGAGATTAAACAGTAGCGGCAACTTAGGAATCGGTACTACTAGTCCTGATTTTACATTAGACGTTGAAAAAGATGTTGATACTTGGGTTTCAAGAATATACAATACAGGTTCTGATGCAAACGCACAAGCATTATTAATCCGTTCAGATGCCACATCTGCTCACGATGCTACGGTGCTAGGTGTTTATGCGGATAGTGGGTATAAGATGGTTGTTAAGTCTACAGGCAACGTCGGTATAGGAACTACTAGTCCGAGTCAAAAGCTTCACGTTGCTGGATCGGCACTCATTAACGGCACTATATACTCAGGTGATGGTAGCATATCAACAAGTAACAGTTTACAATTACAATATAATGCAGTAAGTGGAGACGGTGTAATAGCATCAAAATCTACAGGAGGTAACACAACTTTAGCTTTACAGACATCCGATTCTGGTGCAACTGCTACTAAATTATATATTACTTCTGCGGGCAACGTAGGGATTGGGACGACTTCGCCTGGTGCTAAGTTAGATATCTCGGACTCAATACCAACTCTTAGAATAACTGGGACAAGAGATGCAAGTTGGACTATTGGACAAACGATTGCTTCTTTAGAATATTTTAGCAAAGATTCTTCTGGCTCTGCTGCTAATTCCGTGAGAGCTAGTATAAATTTAGTCAATGAAACTAGTGTTTTCGGAAGCACTACTGGTTTAGCTTTTTCTACAAAAGGAGATGTCTCAGGAGCGCCTTCTGAAGCTATGCGCATTAATGCATCCGGCAACGTCGGGATTGGGACAACTAGTCCTCAATTCCAACTTCATGTAAATAGTGATTCATCTGGAACAAGTGCAATAGGCGTGGGCAACACTGGCTCGGGAGCGTCTAGAGTATATCTTGACGCCTCTAACGGAGATTTTTCAGGTAGTGATTATATGTGGATAGGTCAAAACAACGATCTAACAGGTGAAATTTTTATGGCTCAAAACGCTGGTAGCTTTTACATTAAGACTCAACCAGGAGGCACATCTACTGTACAACTTGCAGTAACTCAAGCTGGCCAAGTTGGAATTGGAACAACTAGTCCTGGAGCTAAATTACACGTTACCGATTCAATTAGAATAGATACAGGAGGCTCTGGTCCAACCCAATCACCACAAGCACAGTCCCAATCACCAACGCAAGCTATAATTAAGAACAATCCCCCACCAGGTTCTGCTGATTTTTACTTATCAGAACCTGACGAATGGTTGATGGTTGATATAGGCGGAACAAACTACGTACTACCAGCATACGAAGCATGATAAAACTAACACCCGAACTAAGAAAAAAAATAGAAGATCAAGGTAAAAAACTAATACCTATAACTTTAGAACAACTTAGCAAAGCTAAAAAATTAACAAATAAAAAACAAAAAAAATGATTAATTACAATTGGAACTGTAAAACAGTAGACGTAAAACCTACAGAAGGAGATTTAAGCAACGTAGTGTACAATGTGCATTGGATAGTTGAAGCTTCTAAAGGTGACATTAGTACAACATCTATAGGCACTAAGCAGATAGAAGTAGATGAAGATGTAGACTTTGTAGACTTTGAAGATCTAACAAATGCAACAGTAGTTGGCTGGGTCAAAGAAGCTATGGGTGAAGATGAAGTAGATGCTATAGAGGCTGGTTTAGCTGCAAGTATTGCAGAAAAAGAAAACCCTACATCTGTAACTATGACTATAGAAGACTAATATTAGTAAAAAACGTGAAAATAGCGTAATAATATAGGAGTAAACAAATTAAATTTTATTATGGACTTAAAAATTAAAGACGAACAATTAACAAAGCTACAAGCTTTAGTAAACCAAATTAGCCAAGCACAAATGGAGCTTGGACAAGTAGAATCTAGAAAATTTGACTTAATAGCAGCTATCCCTGCTTTTAGAAAAGACTTAGAAGTTTTTCAAAAGGAGCTTGAAGAAGAGTACGGCAAGGTTACTATTAACGTGCACGACGGAACAATCAAGCAAGAGGAAGATGGAGCTGATAAGGAAGATTAGTATAGGTAAAGATTATAAGAACGAAGCAATGCATTACTCCGTAGGTCAAGAGGTCTACGGAGGACATGTAATAGATTCGATACTTGAAGAAGATGAAAAGTATAGGATTTACATTACTAAAAATAATGAGGTTTTGCCATGGAAAGACTTTAACAAGAACATGGCTATTGCAGTTGAATATAATTTAGAATATTAATGCACGGTTGGGATAGTTTTATAGTGTCACCTGTAAGATCAAGATACGACAACACTAAAAAAGTTGGCGATGTAGATCTTATATTAAACACCGAGATATTTACTCATAAGAACGTAAGCAACAACGCTATAGTTGTTGGTTTGCCAAAGAATAAAAAAACTGATATACAAATTGGTGATGAGGTTATCATACACCATAATGTATTTAGAAGATGGCATGACGTCAGAGGCAAAGAACAGAACAGTAGAAGCTTTTTTGCTGAAGACAAGTACTTTGTCAGTGACGATCAGTTATATATATATAAACACAACGAAGAATGGAAATCACTAGACGACTATTGCTTTGTAAAACCTATAGCTAATGATGATACGTTTTCTTTAGAAAAAGAAAAACCATTAGTTGGTATAGTTAAATACTCTAATGATATTTTAGAAAGCGTAGGTATAAAAGTAGGAAACAAAGTAGGTTTTACACCTAGAAGCGAGTTTGAGTTTATTATAGATGGCGAGCGTGTTTATAGAGTAATGACATCACAAATTACAATTAAATATGAACACGAAGGAGAAGAAAGAGAGTATAATCCAAGCTGGGTATAAAGCAGTTGAGGAGCTAATTAAAGTAGCGCAAGAAAAGATCATTACAAATACTGAAGATGATGTTTCTGCTGACAGACTTAAAAATGCAGCTGCTACAAAAAAGCTAGCTATATTCGATGCCTTTGAAATATTAAATCGTATTGAAAACGAAAAAGCTGTTTTAGAAAACAAACCTGTGGAAAATAAATCTGTAGCGTTTAGTGGCTTTGCTGAGAGGAGGAGTAAATAATGTATCAGCAGAGTTTATATAAAATAGTTGACGATCACGTATCTATTAATTCAATAAAAAGATTAAACAAAGCTAAACGCTGGGAATATGGCTACAACAAAGAACACGACATTGTTGTAATAAGTAAGACTGGTAAGATAGGTGAAATATACGAAATACAAAATCTAAAAATAGCTTTACCACCAATAAATAACGCTCATAAGTTTAAAAGTGATAAATGGGAGGTGACTCCTTATCCTAAGGAACTCAATAGAGTAAAAACTATATTTGACTGGAAAGAACTACCAAACGAATTTAAAAACGAATATATAGATTACATTGAAAGCGAATTTAAGAAAAGAGAAGAAGGTTTTTGGTTTTACAACAATGGTAAACCTACTTATATTACTGGTACTCACTACATGTACCTTCAATGGTCAAAGATTGATGTCGGTAACCCAGACTTTAGGGAAGCCAACAGGTTGTTCTACATATTCTGGGAAGCATGTAAAGCAGACAAAAGGTCTTATGGAATGTGCTATCTTAAAAATCGTAGATCAGGATTCTCATTTATGGCGTCAGGAGAAACTGTTAATCAAGCAACTATTAGTTCAGATGCACGATTCGGAATACTGTCCAAATCTGGACCAGACGCCAAGAAAATGTTCACAGATAAAGTTGTACCAATATCAGTCAATTATCCATTCTTTTTTAAACCAATACAGGACGGGATGGACCGACCAAAGACCGAGCTTGCGTACAGAGTCCCCGCTTCTAAACTTACAAGACGGAACATTACTAGCACCGACAAACCTGAGGAGCTCGATGGACTGGATACAACCATAGATTGGAAGAATACTGGTGATAACAGCTACGATGGTGAAAAATTAAGATTATTAGTGCACGACGAGAGTGGTAAGTGGGAGAGACCTAATAATATTTTAAATAATTGGCGAGTTACTAAAACTACACTAAGACTTGGTAGTAGGATCATCGGTAAATGCATGATGGGTTCTACTAGCAACGCGTTAGATAAAGGCGGTAACGAATTTAAAAAACTTTACAATAGTTCAGATGTTACAAAACGAAACAGAAACGGACAGACAAATTCGGGCCTCTATTCTTTGTTCATACCTATGGAATGGAACTACGAGGGATTCATTGATTCTTATGGACTACCTGTGTTCGAAACACCTGAACGAGAGGTTATTGACCCACATGGAGATGTAATAGATGTAGGCGTACTTAGTCATTGGCAGAACGAAGCAGAAGGTTTAAAGTCAGATCAAGACGCTTTAAACGAATTCTATAGACAGTTTCCTAGAACTGAAGAACACGCTTTCAGAGACGAAACTAAAAATAGTATATTTAATTTAACTAAGATATACGAGCAAATAGATTACAACGAAGAAACTGTTGATTTAAATGTTGGTAATTTTCAGTGGTTAAATGGAGTAAAAGATACTAAGGTAATGTTTTTACCAAATCAAAAAGGTAGATTCAAAGTGAACTGGGTGCCACCAGTACATATTCAAAACAAAATGGTATTGAAGAACGGTGTAAAACACCCTGGAAACGAGCACATAGGAGCGTTTGGGTGTGACTCTTACGATATATCCGGCACAGTAGATGGTAGAGGTTCTAAAGGTTCTTTACATGGACTTACAAAGTTTAGTATGGAAGACGCACCAGCTAATGAGTTTTTCTTAGAATACATAGCAAGGCCTCAAACTGCCGAAATGTTCTTTGAAGACGTACTTATGGCTTGCATATTTTATGGCATGCCAATATTAGCAGAGAATAACAAGCCAAGATTACTTTATTATTTTAAAAGAAGAGGTTACAGAGGCTTCTCAATGAATAGGCCAGATAAAGTATGGAATAAATTATCTGTAACAGAAAGAGAGATTGGTGGAATGCCAAACTCAAGCGAAGACATAAAGCAAGCTCACGCAGCTGCTATAGAAATGTATATCAACGATCACGTTGGAGAAACAAGCCAAGGCTTTGGGTCAATGCCATTCAACGATACTTTAAATGATTGGGCAAAGTTTGACATAACTAAAAGAACAAAATTTGATGCATCTATTAGCTCTGGCCTAGCGATTATGGCTTGCAATAGGCATTTGTATTCACCAAAGCAAAACATGGAGAGAAAAAAATTAAACTTAAGTATAGCCAAATATAAAAATAAAGGCTTTAATTCAAAACTAATAGAAAGATAATATGGCTGAGTCAGTTACATCGCATTATTTTCCTAGTCAAGTTGTTAGTGACATAGAGAAAGTCTCGAAAGAGTATGGACTTAAAGTTGGTAAAGCTATTGAGTACGAGTGGTTCAAAAGAGACACTGGTACAAATAGATTTGCTAGCAATCAAAACAACTTCCACAAACTACGTTTGTACGCTAGAGGAGAACAATCAATACAAAAATATAAAGATGAGTTGTCGATTAACGGCGATTTAAGTTACTTAAACTTAGACTGGAAGCCTATTCCTATTATACCTAAATTCGTTGACATAGTAGTTAACGGAATATCAGAAAGAACATTTGATATAAAAGCATATTCACAAGATCCATATGGAGTTTCTAAAAGAACTAAATATATGGAGGATATAATTGCGGATATGAAAACTAGAGATCTTAACGAGTTTGCTCAAGAAGCTTTTGGTGTTACTATAGCAAGTACTCCTCCGGAGCAACTACCAGACAGCGAAGAAGAGCTTCAGTTACACATGCAGCTAAACTACAAGCAGGCTGTAGAAATAGCTGAAGAACAAGCTATAAACACTATATTAGAAGGTAACAGATACGAGCTTATAAAGAAAAGGGTTAATTATGACCTAACTGTAATAGGTATAGGTGCTGTAAAAAATACATTTACAAAATCTGAAGGAGTTAAAGTAGAATATGTTGATCCAGCTAATATTGTTTATTCGTACACTGAGTCACCATACTTTGATGATATATACTATATAGGTGAAATTAAAACAGTACCTATAAACGAGCTTAAAAAAGAGTTTCCAGATCTAACTAACGAAGATCTAGAGAAAATAGGTAAGCAAGGTTATCAGTCTACAGGTTTCTACAATAGAAGTCTAGCTGAGTCAACTAACTTAGATAGAAATCAAGTTCAAGTATTATACTTTAATTTTAAGACTTACGCGAACGAAGTATACAAAGTAAAAGAAACAGCTACAGGCGCTAGCAAGGTAATAGTTAAAGACGATCAATTTAATCCACCTAACGAAGTGCTAGAGGAGAGGTTTGGTAAAATGTCTAAGCAAATAGAGGTTTTATACGAAGGAGCTTTAGTTTTAGGTACTAGTCAGCTATTAAAGTGGGAGTTAGCTAAGAACATGATGAGACCTAAAAGTGATTACACTAAGGTTAAAATGAACTATTCAGTAGTAGCTCCTAGAATGTATAAAGGTAAGATTGAGTCTTTAGTTAGTAGAACAACTACTTTCGCTGACATGATACAGCTTACACATTTAAAGCTGCAACAAGTAATGTCACGTATGATACCTGATGGTATATACTTGGACGCTGATGGCTTAGCTGAAATAGATTTAGGTAACGGAACAAACTACAACCCGCAAGAAGCTTTAAACATGTTCTTCCAAACAGGTAGTATAATTGGTAGATCAATGACTGCTGATGGAGACATGAATCCAGGTAAAGTACCTATTCAAGAGATACAGAGCGGCTCAGGAGGAGCTAAATTAGCTTCACTGATACAAACATACAACTACTACCTTCAAATGATCAGAGATGTCACCGGATTGAACGAGGCGCGTGATGGTAGTACACCTGATAAAAATGCCTTAGTAGGTATACAAAAAATGGCAGCAGCAAATTCAAACACTGCTACTAGGCATATACTGCAAAGTGGTTTGTTCTTAACAGCTGAGTTGTCAGAGTGTATATCTCTAAGGATATCTGATATTATAGAGTACTCACCAACTAAAGATGCTTTTATACAAAAGATAGGTGGTCACAATGTAGCTACGTTAAAAGAGATGGGTGATTTGCACTTGTATGATTTTGGTATATTTATAGAGCTAGCACCAGATGATGAGCAAAAGCAAATGCTTGAAAACAATATTCAAGTAGCGTTGTCTAAAAACGGTATAGAGCTAGAAGATGCTATAGATGTTAGAGAGATTAAAAACATAAAGCTAGCTAATCAAGTATTAAAAATACGAAGAAAAAAGAAGGCGCAGCAAGATCAGTTGATGCAGCAACAAAATATTCAAGCTCAAGCGCAAGCAAACGCACAGGCGCAGCAAGTTGCAGCCCAAGCAGAAATGCAGAAAAATCAAGCAATGGCTCAAACTACAATTCAAGTAGATCAAAGCAAGATGCAGATGGAAATGCAGAAAATGCAGCAAGAAGCTATGCTTAAGAAAGAGCTTATGAATCACGAGTTTCAGTTGAACATGCAGATTAAGCAAATGGAAACTGAGATACTAAAAGAAAGAGAATCGCAAAAAGAAGATCGTAAAGATGAAAGAACTAAAATTCAAGCTACACAACAGTCTGAATTAATAGATCAAAGAAAAAAAGAAAGTCCACCTAAAAACTTCGAGTCATCGGGTAATGATATAATGGGTGGCGGTTTTGGATTAAATGCTTTTGATCCAAGATAACACAAAACTATACAATTTTATAATATTTTATTATGGCTAAAAAAAAGAAAGTCGAAGCGGTCGAAGAGATCGTTGACGTAAAACAAGAAGAGGTTGTTGAAGAAGCGCCTCAAACAGAAGAACCTAAAGTGAAGAACGAAGTTCTTGAAGACGGTACTATTAAGGTGGATCTAAGACAAAATAACGAAGCAGATACAAAAGTAGACGATGACGTTGTGAAAGTAGAGATACCATCTAGCGCTACAGAAGAACCTGCAGAAGAGATTACAGAAGAACCTGTAGCGGAAGAACCTGTAGAGGAGATGATAGCTTTAGAGGAGGTAACAGAAGAAGAGGTTGTAGAAAAACTAGAAGATGATATAGAAGAAGCTATAGAAAAAGCTGAAGAAGAAGGTACTAGGCTTCCTGAAAATATACAGAAGGTAGTTGACTTTATGGATGAAACTGGAGGAACTTTAGAAGATTATGTTGAATTAAATAAAGATTACTCAAAAATGAGTGATAATGATTTATTGAGCGAGTACTTTAAGCAAACTAAACCTCACTTAACAGACGAAGAAAGATCTTTTGTAATGGAAGACCTTTATTCCTACGATGAAGAACTCGATGAAGAGCGAGATATAAAAAGAAAGAAATTGGCATTAAAAGAGCAAGTTGCAAATGCTAAAAACCACCTAGACGGGTTAAAGTCTAAATATTACGATGAAATCAAAGCTGGTTCTAGGTTGAACCCGGAACAACAAAAGGCTATGGATTTCTTCAACCGTTACAACAAAAATCAGACAGTAGCTGAAGACAACGCTAAGTTTTTTAAACGCAAGACTAATGAAGTTTTCTCTGATGGATTCAAAGGTTTTGAATACAATGTAGGAGACAAAAGATTTAGATTGAATGTTAAAGATACAGACAGTGTTAAAGACAACCAAATGGACATTGGAAATTTTGTAAACAAGTTCCTTAACAAGGAAACTAGTAAAATTGAAGATGCTAAAGGTTATCACAAGTCTTTGTTTACTGCAATGAATCCAGATGTAGTAGCTAATCATTTTTATCAACAAGGAAAAGCGGATGCTTTAAAAGAAAGTATGTCTAAGGCAAAAAATGTCGACATGTCACCTAGAGGTACTTTAGCAAACGAAAACATTCCTGGTGGTATGAAAGTTAGAGCTGTACCGTCTGGAGAGTCATCTTCTGATTTTAAAATTAAAATTGGTCAAAACAGATCAACAAACAGAATTACTTAAACTTTTAAAAATTAAAAAACAAAATTATGGCAATTAATAATACGGGTGCTGTTTTAAAACACGTAACCCCAAGACCTACTAAAGACCTTTTTGGAGACAACTACTTGTCTTTCAACGGAGGCAGCACAGCAGGAGACACTAACTCATTTGCAGCTCAATTCTTACCAGAAATCTATGAGAAAGAAGTTGAAAGATACGGAAAACGTACAATCAACGGATTCTTAAGAATGGTTGGAGCTGAGATGCCTTTGGCTTCAGATCAAGTTATTTGGTCAGAGCAAGGAAGACTACACGTGGCATACGATGCTGCTGAATCTGGAGCTGATACAGTTCAAGTTAACAGCGCAACTGGTAACACTATCACTCTTCCAGCTGCTCACTTAGTTAAAATTCATGACACAATTATCGTGTCTAATGCTCTTAGCACAAAAGTACTTAAATGTCTTGTTACAGCAGTTACAAACACAGGTGTAACTGTAAAACCCTACACTCAAGCTACACTAGCTACTTCTGGTAGTGCTGCTTTCGCTAATGGCGAAGACCTTAAGCTTTTTGTGTATGGTACTGAGTACACGAAAGGATCTTCTGGAATCACAGGTTCTATAGACGCTTCTTTTCAACAGTTCTCAAATCGACCAGTTATCATGCGTGACAGATACCAAGTTAATGGTTCTGACACTGCTCAAATCGGTTGGGTTGAAGTAACTACTGAAAATGGTGCTTCTGGCTACCTATGGTACTTAAAGTCTGAGCACGAAGCTCGTTTACGTTTTGAAGACCAAATTGAAATGATGATGGTTGAAGGCGAAAAAGCTGCTCAAACAATGGGAACTAATTTCTTAAATGTACAAGGAACAGAAGGTTTATTCGCTGCTGTAGAAGCAAGAGGTGTGGTTTATAGCGGTACAGATTTTGATACTTACAGAACTGGAGCTTCAAGTGCAACTGGTGTACAGTTCAGCCATACTGGCCTTGACACTTTTGATACTATACTACAAGAGTTAGACAAGCAAGGTGCTATTGAAGAAAACATGATGTTCTTAGACAGAGCTACAACTCTAGAAATTGACAAAATGTTAGCTTCTCAAAATGCATACCAGGTTGGTGGTACTTCTTATGGAGTATTCAACAACTCTGAAGATATGGCTTTAAATTTAGGTTTCTCTGGATTCAGACGAGGTTCTTACGACTTCTACAAGTCTGACTGGAAATACTTAAATGATTCTACTACTAGAGGATTAATCGGAGACATTGAAGGTTTGATGGTACCTGCTGGTACTTCTACCGTTTACGATCAGTCTTTGGGTAAAAACATATCTAGACCTTTCTTACACGTACGTTACCGAGCTTCAGAAGCTGATGACAGAAAAATGAAATCTTGGATCACTGGATCTGTAGGTGGAAACTATACATCTGATGCAGACGAAATGGTAGTAAACTTCTTGTCAGAAAGATGTCTATGTGTACAAGCCGCGAATAACTTCGTATTGCTTAAAGCATAAACAATAATTAATGTAAATAATTACCCTCGTTTAAATAACGAGGGTAATATTTACCCTTTTAAAATTTTTAAATTATATTATATCATGAAAATAACAAAACCCAAAAATTGGGAAATCAAAGATCGAGTCTACGTACTCAACAACGAAGCTGCCCCTGTAGCTTTAGTAATATCGTCTAAACATAGTAGAAGAAAACCTATGTTATGGTTCGACGAAGAAACTGGAACACAAAGAGAACTAAGATACGCTACTAATCAAAACTCGCCTATAGTAGACGAACAGAGAGGGCAAGCCACTTTAGGCCATATTGTATTTAGAAACGGACAACTTAACGTGCCTAAAGAAAATCAAGCATTACAATTAATGCTTTCATTATATCACCCAAAGCGTGATATAACGTACTCAGAGTTTGAACCTCAAGTTATAGCTGATAACCAAGTGGATTGGATAGAGTTAGAGATAGAGGCGTTGAACTTAGCGCAGAGTCTAGATATAGATGCAGCAGAAGCTATACTTAGAGTAGAGCAAGGTTCCAAGGTATCTAAGATGAGTTCTAAAGAAATAAAAAGAGATATACTAGTGTATGCTAGAAGCAATCCTCAAGCATTCATAGAACTAGCGCAAGACGATAATGTTCAACTAAGAAACATTGGAGTCAAAGCCGTTGAGGCAAATATTATAAAACTAGCTGACAACAACAGAACGTTTAAGTGGGCTAGTAACGGTAGAAAATTATTCACCGTACCATTTGAAGAACAACCCTACTCTGCATTAGCCGCATGGTTTAAAACAGATGAAGGTGTTGAAGTATTCAATGCTATTGAAAAGAAACTAAATTAATAGTCACTTATAGGATGTGGTCATCTGTATAGGTGGCCACAAACTATATAAAAAGAAATTATGGCAGTAAATATAAATACAGTTTATCTAAGAGTTTTAGCTATAGCCAACAAAGAGCAAAGGGGCTATATAACTCCGCAAGAATTTAATACGCTTGCTAATCAAGCTCAGTTAGATATATTCGAGCAGTATTTTTATGATCTTAATCAGTTTTTAAGATTACCAGGCAATGACACAATTCACGCCGATCCTGTCGATATGCTCGAAGAAAAAATAGAAAAGTTTTCTATATTTAACGCACCTGCAACAAATGCTAACTTAGATGTACTTCAAGTTTACAGACTTGGAGCTGTTTTTGCTAGAGTTTCTATAAATGGTGCTACTCAAATAATAGAAGCACAACACATGAGTCACAGTGAGTTAAGGCAATATCTAAGTTCGCCATTAACTGCTCCAGCTAAAACTAGACCTATGTATACTATAGATAATAACTCTATAGTAATGCACGGAGATGGAGTTGACGGCACAAATATTAATTATATAAAAAAACCTGTAGATGTATACTGGGGATACAATATAATTAATGGAGAAGCACTATATAATCCAGCAACATCAATAAACTTTGAGCTTCACGCTTCAGAAGAAACTGAATTAGTTTTAAAAATATTATCGCTTTCTGGTGTAGTAATACGAGATCCACAACTGTATCAAATAGCTGCAACAGAAGACGCTAAAAACATTCAACAAGAAAAACAATAAGAAATGGCATTATTCAAGGGAACACAACAACAATACTACGATAACAGTAAGACGTTTACAGGTAATGGTTCAAACAAAGCCTTTGTTTTAGGTTTTAGCCCTGCGCCATTATTAGAGTCTGATATAGACGTTTTCGTGAATGGCACGGAAGTAGACAATGGAGATTACGTATACGCTTCAGGAACATTAACTTTCGATACTGCTCCAGCGAGTGGAGCTTTAATATTAGTAAGAGAAATAAACGTTGATGATCAGCTGGGTAATTACCAATATATAACCCTACAAGACATAACAAACAACTTTAGAGTTGCATACGTCGGCGAAGGCAAGATAATATCTAAAGTCAAAATACCAGACATAAACTTTCATGCTCAAAGAGCAATGCAAGAGTTTAGCTATGATACTTTAAAATCTGAGAAGTCTCAAGAGATAGAGCTACCTCCTTCTTTGAAAATGAAGTTACCTCATGACTATGTTAACTATGTTCAGTTTTCTTGGAAAGACAACGCAGGTGTAGAGAGAATAATATATCCAGTGAGGAAAACTAGTAATCCTAGAGCAATACTACAAGACGGTAGTTACAATTATGTTTTTGGTGATGATAATAAGCTACTTACGGTGGAAGATTCAGAAACTTGGAAAGCGTTTAAAGCTAACTCTGATAATGATAACACAGTGGAAAATGTAAGTGGACCAGATACTGATGCTACTTTAGCTGAAGGCAGAAGATACGGACTAACACCTGAGCATGCACAATTTAATGGATTATTTTTTATAGATAATTCTAGAGGCTACGCTTTTTTTAGCTCAGATCTTAACGGCAAAGTAATAACTATAAAATACATAAGTGATGGCCTTGGAACTGAAGACGAAATGCGAGTTCATAAATTCGCTGAAGAAGCTATATACAAATACATAGCACACGCAATATTAGCATCTAAAGTAAATACTCCAGAGTATATAGTGGCTAGATTTAAAAGGGAAAGAAGAGCTGCTATAAGACAGGCTAAATTAAGATTGTCTAACCTGAAAATAGAAGAGATAAATCTTGTGATGAAAAACAAATCTAAAATAATTAAGCATTAAGTATGGCAGAATTGAAAAGAACGTTTAGCGGAGGCGCTATGAACAAAGACCTCGATGAGAGACTATTGCCTAACGGTAAATATAGAGACGCATTGAACGTTCAAGTGTCTACATCTGAAGGTGCTGACGTTGGTGCTTTACAAAATATACTAGGCAATAAATTACCACATGCAGCTAGTATAGCTTCTAATTTAGGTGATTTTCCAAAAGTAATAGGATCTATAAGAAGAGACGAAACTGAGTGCATATATTGGTTCGTTGTTTCTAACGATAAGGATCTTATAGTAGAGTTTAATCAGCTTAAAGGCGAAGCAAAACCTATTATAGTGGATACAAGAAGAGTTTTAGGATTTGATAGAGAAAACTTAATAACAGGCATAGAAATACTAGATGACTTTTTGATTTGGACTGATGATAAGTCAGAGCCAAAAATGATAAAGATAACAGACTGGAGAGGCTATACAAATAACGCCTGGACACACACACAGGTTGATGGTGGAAACTTTGAAGAAAAACACTGCACGGTTATAAAAGAAGGTCCAACGAGTGCTCCTAAATTAAGAATGTCTAACACTACTAGAAGCGGACCCATTTCCGCCAGACTTAACGCTCCGTTAACTATACCAGCAACAGGTGGTTATTCATTTACGTTTCTTGATGTAGACGGTAGATGGCAGACAGTGCCTACTGGAGAGTATACTGACCAAGATGGTGACGGGACTGCTGATGCTGCGAGTGCTATCCTCCCAAACCCCGTAGATAGCCAAGTAGAATTTAGCGGAACTGCTCCAGACTTTAGAGTAGGTGATAAGCTTAAGGTAACTTTGCTTGACAAAAACAACGAAGACACCGACGAGGAAGCCGCTGTTATACTGTCTGTGCTAGAAACTTACGAAACAGCACCTAAAGTCTTTAAAGTAAACGTAGACGCCGTAGATGTAAACATAGAGCAAGGAATACAAAACTGGAAGGTAGAGTTAATACAAAAACCAGCAATGTTTGAAACTAAGTTCGTAAGATTTGCTTATAGATACAAATATAAAGATGGTGAGTACTCTACTATATCTCCTTTTAGCGAAGTGGCTTTTTTAGGTGATGAGTTTAATTATGACCACAGAAAAGGGTATAACTTAGGCATGGTTAACCAACTAAGGAAGCTAGAGATAGTTGATTGGGCTATTCCTACATCTGTACCGTATGGAGTTGTGGAAGTAGATATACTTTACAAAGACTCTGTATCTAACAATATATATGTCGTTGAAAGTATAGACGCAACAGACACAAACTCCGAGTTTCACGATATAGGAACTTATCCTGATCTATATTTTGGTAAGCTTGAAATTACGTCTGAGACTATATATAAAGTAATACCATCTAACCAAATACTTAGACCGTATGATAACGTGCCTAGAAAAGCCAAGGCAGTATCTGTATCTGGCAACAGGTTGTTATTTGGTAATTATTTAGAAAATTACAACTTAAAATATGAGGGTAAAGATATATCTTTAAAATTTGCAGTAAGCGTAATAGGTAGCGATGCTAGAAAAGACAGACCTAGTAAATCTATAAAGTCTCAAAGAACATACCAATTAGGCGTAGTATTTAGAGATAAGTACGGAAGAGAAACTCCGGTTATAACAGACAAGACAGGCTCTATAACTTTGAACAAAGGTTTTTCGTCTACAAGAAATAATTTTAGAGTTCGCATAGAAAGTCCAGCTGGAATGCCAGATGGTATGGAGACTTTTAAGTACTATATAAAAGAAACATCTCAGCCGTACTACAATGTTGCAATGGATAGATATTACGCTGCTGAAGATGGTAATTTATGGATTGCTTTTTCAAGTTCTGATAGAAACAAAGTTAACGAAGAAACATTTTTAACATTGAAGAAAGAGCATGACTCTAACAACTTCGTTAAAGATGAGGCTAAATATAAGGTTTTAGCAATAGAAAATGAAGCACCTGATTTTATAAAAAACGAAAATGTATCTAAAGGTGTGTTATCACAAAGCGTACTCGGTGGAACAAAAAATATATTTAAAACCGCAGAAGGTTATCCTTTATCGGGCAATAAATTCATAGATATACGTTCTGATTTATGGCAAAGCACGTATGGAGGCGTAGGTAGTAGCGTATCTTCAGGCACACCAGTGCATCAATTAAACGATTTAAATATTGTTATATTTTCTGATAGAAACAAAACAAAGAACTATGAAATAGCTAGTATCCAGTACTTTGAAAACTTTGGTCTATATAGACTAAATTTAGAAAAAGTTTTAGACTTAGAAGACGTTTCTTGGATGGCTATTTATGACGAAGACAATCCTACAGTTTCTATAGAGATATTTCAAAAAATAACTAAAGCCAAGCCAGAGTTTCAAGGAAGATTCTTCGCGAAGCTGCAAAGAGACGTTGTATTAGAAAGTTATATAATTCCTAAAAACATACCAAACTCAGAACTTTTAGTTAAAAGCTCTCAAAAAATAATACAAGCCGGCCCTAGCATGCTTGGTTTTAACAGAGAGGACTTTTGGAGTAAATACAGGGCTCAGAGCTACAAAGACACCTCGGATCCAGCTGATCCTCCGACATACGAATGGGTGATAGCAGATCCTGATAAAGGAGGTAATAGAAACTTAGGTTGGTTTATAAATAGAACGCAGTTTGCTGAGCAAAGGTTTTCTAAATCTGCAAACGCGGTAGATGACAAATATTGGGAGACGAAAGGAGTAATAAAGAAAGACAAAAACTCTACCTCTAACTATTCTAGAGAAGTGTCACCAGGCCACGGTGTTAAGAGTGGGTGGGATATTATAGAAATAGCTTACCAAGGCTGGGGAGAATACGATAGTGGCTATACTGAAACCGCTTACAACAAGTTTGCAGACCCAAACCAAAGCTCTGATTATCGCCCAGAGATGAATGCAATTGTCGGACAAATCATGAGAAAAGGATCTAAGTTTAGATTCTCCGGAGCTCCAAAAAACAGTAAAAATATATATACTATAGAGAAATATTGCAAGCATTACCATGTGGCTTGGGGCAAAGGAAAAGAACCTACGCAAAGAGTAATTCAATTTACATTAAAACTAGACAAACCCATAGATTGGTCGCCGGAAAATAATGGTTTTGTTGACACGAACGCAAATAGAGGCGAAATGCCAGCTGACAGCCTGTTTACCAATCTTGAATTTATAGCAGAGTTTGAAGAGGAAACGAATGAATTTACATCTGAAAATCCTGCAGTTTTTGAAACAGAACCTCTTGAAGTAGCTGAACTAGATATATATTATGAAGCTAGTGGTGCTTATAGTAAAGATTCTTTTGGTAATTCTCAAGGATTAATATACTCTAATTGCTTTACTTTTGGAAATGGTGTTGAGTCAGACAGAATTAGAGATGATTTTAACGCACCTATATTAGGGAAAGGCGTTAGGGCTTCAGCACCAATAGAAGGTCAATACAAAGAAGTACGTAAAAAATCTGACATTATATACTCTGGCATATACAACTCAACGTCTGGTATAAACAATTTAAATCAATTTATACAAGCTGAACAAATAACTAAATCTATAAATCCATCATACGGATCTATACAGTTAATGCAGTTTAGACTAGGTGATTTAGACGTTTATCTAGAAGACAATGTTGTCAAAGTTCTAGCAGACAGAGATGCTTTGTTTAACGCTGATGGTAGTAAAAATATAGTATCAAGCACGAACGTGTTAGGAGCAATCCAGCCTTACGCTGGAGACTATGGTATAAGTAAGAACCCTGAGTCGTACGCTAGATATGGAAACAGAGCATACTTCTCAGATAAAAATAGAGGTGTTATACTAAGGCTTTCTGGCAATGGATTAACGCCAATATCTAAATATGGTATGGAAGATTATTTTAGAGATAAACTATCTGTATCAAACATAAAGGTTGTAGGTAGTTATGACGAAAATAAAGATGAATACAACCTTACTTTAACAGGTGGTGTTGATTCTA
>Ga0208434_1000299_pt1 | contig 25669 bp, 18 predicted proteins | sample 13_taG_FD_184086 | JGI IMG/M metagenome (GOLD analysis project Ga0208434, IMG submission 184086) | Marine viral communities from the Subarctic Pacific Ocean - 13_ETSP_OMZ_AT15268 metaG (SPAdes) (version 2) | ecosystem: Environmental > Aquatic > Marine > Oceanic | place: Pacific Ocean | collected... | reverse complement strand
GAAGAATAAGCTTGCCGTGGTGTTTTGTATAGTGTTTGTAATCGTACCTTCATACCCTGTCGTCCCCTCAGTAGGGTCTACCATTGTATGCGACAACATAACATTACCTGAGGCGTCGCTGAATGCTAATGGGCTACCATTTAGTGCCACATAGTCGCCTTGCTTTGTAAACTTAATGTTTGCAGGGGCCATATCCCTTACATTAAAGAAGCTGCTGTTTACGCCTATTGCGTTCCTATAATTAAACAAGGTGGCCTTGTCGTCGGTAAAAGCAAAGAGCCTGTATACATTATTTATGGGGTCTACAAGATTGTTTATAGTCCTTTCTGCCAACACGTCAAACCCGCCAGGAGAGCCGCCTGTAACCTCATTTCCCGTCACAGGGTATGGGTTGTTCTTAAATGCACGTTTAAATTTCCTTAAAGTATTGTTGTCCATCTCTGGATAAGTCTCCTTTAAAAACTTTACGTAATTATCCTCGTTAACCTCCGCATTACCATCAAGGAATGCTAGCTTAGAAAAATGAAACGTTGATGTGAATGTAGCCTGTCTAAACACCTTAGAGGCATCTTTATTTTCAAGGATGCCATCTATAAGTGCAGGTGTATAGTTTAACCTTCGATAAAACATTTCATCATCAGCTATAGAATTTACAAGTGCTCTCTGAAGGTCTAGCTTCTCAGCACTCATGGTATTACCAAAATCATCCAACATTGGCGTCCCATCTTCTAGCGTGTAAACCTCTCCTAGGTCAATCACACTAATGGCCTCTAATAAGTTTTTATAGTAGTCAGTTACAAATATTCTAGCAGCTAACTCTTCGTTAAAGTCAGCAGTAGAGTCTGCGAGCATTTGTTGGTTTTTAGCGCCTTGAGGGCCGTCAGTTAAAAAGGGAAGATATTCATCAATCATCCCGTAAATACCAAACAAATCTTTCTTCCTTGCACTCTTACCAACCTCAACCCAATCTGTCCCTTTAAACTCCTCCACAAAGGCGTTATACGCATCCGTGCCAGACATGTTTCGAGCCTCGTTAGGGTCCATCCCTCTTTTTATTAAGAAAGACTCTACGTCTCGCCTGAATGGCTCTGTAAAGCCGCTACCTGCGTTTTCAAGCAGGAACTGAGCCCTGTCCCTTGGGTCTTCATAATCAGATGTAATTCCGTTTATTACCTCAAAAGCGTTAGAAAACTCAAGTTCGTTTCTTAGAAGTCCGTATGCTGTTGCTTCATCAAAAATGGCGTCATCAGACATCCCCCTCACCGCATCCATCAGCTGTGTACCGTCAACCCCAAAAAGAGAAACTAAGTTTAAATAGTTTTCAATCTTTTTACTAGTTTCTTTTAGGGCCTTTTTCTCCCTCCTATCAAAGCCTTCCAAGGCTAACTCTCTAGTAGCATTCTCCTTTAGAATGGATTGTTGAGCCTCTGCAAGCGGAATCTGCTTGTCCATATCTTTTGAGCTCATGAATGTTATAGACCCCTGCGACGGTGTATATGCAATGTAAGAATCATCCCCATCCATAAGCTGTTCTATCGCAGAAACCTCCTCAGGATTCTCAATTAAGGATTTTGTTTCAGGACCCTCCATCCCCCTATGAGCAACTCTTACTGAACCAAGTATCTCTTTCTTAGCTCCTTCGTCTAATTTGTTAAAGTCCTCTGATGAAATATATAGCGTCTCTCCTTCGGTTTCCCACGGGGCATTATTAGAAATATCACTAGACACAAAATACTGCATAGCACCTCCAGATATAGCAGCAATCCTAGCCCTTTCATTAAATAAATCAACGCCTGACGTGCCTATGCCCTGTACAATGTTATTGGTAAGCCTTTTGCTTTTTCTTCCATTTTCAAATAAATATTGGCCAGGCAAAAATGTATTTGAACTCAAGCTGTATAACAAAGGGTTACTTGCAACCACTTCATCTGTTTCTGGGTCCCTTGTATAATATTCGCTCGAAACCCTTCCCTCAAAAGACACAGGAACATCATATGAGCGAATCATAGGGCTTACTAGATTGCCCTGAGTAAACCTAGGCTGGTCAGAGCCTGGGTAATATTGAATAAGCGGAGATGTGCCTATCTCGCCATTAAAAATATCCGTTGATGGTTCTACTTGGAAATTACCCTCTTCGTCTTGATAGAAGCCAAACCTAGGCGAGGGATTATACTGTGTAAGGAGGTTTATTTGAGCTAGATTTTTGTCTAATCCAGTAGTTGCTTGCTCAAAATCCCTTTTGGACCTTTCCTGAAATGAATTGAATGCCGCTAAATTAGGGAACCCCTTGCCATAAAAAATATCATTAAACTCTTGCTCCCTGTTGTTGATGTTTTCGTTAAGATGAATCATCTCAGGAGTGTTTATTAGGTCAAAAACACCCCTAGCAATGCCAAACGCTACTTTGTCCGTATCGACAATTTCTGGTTCTTCATCAAGCCCTGCCTTCCATCTTTGATATGCATCAGCCTTAAACTGAGTCTCCCTGAACCTTGTTATGGTCTTTAATCTATCAAGGGCAGGAGAGCCGCTAAATCCTCTAAAAATAGGCCTCGCAGGAGCCTCCTCTTGGGGCTCCTCTTGAGTGGTCTCTACTTGTTGCTCTTCTTGGTTCGACCCCTCCTCTCCTTCTCCAGGAATATTATTTAAGTTGTTTTCTTCAATCATTTCAAGAATTCATTGTAATCTTCCAATATGATGTTGTCTAGCGAGGCCTTGCCACTCCTGTCATCAGATAGCCTAACAATTCTTTTACCTCCTATATCGACTGTCCACTCCGCACTTGCTTCATCAAAATTAACCTCAAGAGTTCCATCAAGCTGTTTTGCTAACTGACCATAAGCTTCACTCAAGATTGCTGTTCTTTTGGCTTTTAAGCTAGCAGATTTTTTTGATGATTCGTTACTTGAGAACGCAATATCATAACCTAATTCAGAGGGTGTATTCTCATAATCGCTTACTTGTGCCACATAGTCGCCGTAAGGTTTTATTGAAATCCCATCAATTCCCGTAGGAATGCTGCTGCTCTCTTCCCCACTTTTTTCAGGAGGAATACCCATTATGCTTACAGCGTTGGGCGTCATTTGAGCATTACCGAATCCTCCACTATCGAATTTTTCACCAGCTAAACTTAAATTCTTACTAGCCGCTTGCCCTGCTGCCAAAAGCCACTGGCGATATCCTTGAGGAGTATCAAGAGGGTATGGCTGACCCTGAACAGTCCCAACAGGAGCACCACTAGAGTTATCAAATCCAAGCTCAAATCCAGCTGCCTGTGCGGCCAACTGAATCGCCCCTTGGTCTCCTGTGGAGTAGGCTAGCTCCATTTGTTTGTAGAGCTCTAATAAATCTTTTTTCTCTCTTCTTTCAGAGTCTGTTCGTCCCTGAGTAAACTTAGTTACCTCTTCTGTCTGAACATCTATTGCATCCGACAAGAACTCAACAGCCTTAGCTCTAACATCTTGCCAACCCTTACTATCCATAGCTGGAACGAGGTTGCCCCCTTGGTTTATGAACACAAGCGCATTGGGGTCATCAATTTTCGACTCGTCCGTGGTGTATCTATCAAAAATATCTTCGCCAAGATGGTCAGAATACATTGATTGTAGCTTGGAGGGGCTGTCAACTATTGAGCTAATAAAGTCTGTTTTCGCAGGCTGATAAGCCTCGTTAAACTTCTCACTAGTTGTGTTTAATCTAATATTCCCCTGGGTTGCCTTCCCTACCTCATCAACAAATGCTGTTACATCAGAAAAGTAGTCATATGCGGTAAACATCTGCTGACTCATATTTATCAGATTACCCATCGACTGAAGGCTAGTAGTCTCGTATGGCTTATTAGGGTCTCCAGTGGTAAATACAACTCCGCCTGTCCCATCTTTACCTATAACCAACTCTGTGTTTCCGAAGTCCATATATCGACCTGTAAGGGTTGTAAGCCACTCATCGCCACGACTCAAGATAGAGCCCCCATCTATTGGGTTTCCTTCTTCATCAACACCCATTCTCATTTGCTCTCGCTTAGTAACAGCCTCATTGTATTGAGTGGTGTAGTTCTTAAAGTTTGTTATTGTGCCCTCTGTATTCTTAAGGTTTCTCTTAAACTGAGCAACTGAAATCTGTCCACTCTTTAGAAGTTTCTCTTGAGTCAGTAGGTATTGCCTCGCATTGTTGGCGCCCTCAAACATCCAGTTATTGAAGTCAACGTCCATCCCGACGTCTAAGTTGTCCATATTGGCAAGCGTAGTAGATATGTTCTTATCTATCTCTGCTTTTGCCGCCATTCTACGGTCACGCTCTATATTGATAAAGTCTACGAACTTACCCGTAATCTCTGACCAATCTACTACGTCCTTGCTTACATCTCTAGGAGACCTAGTGAAAAAGTCTAGCTGTTGATAATCTTGATTTATTGCCACTATGCGTCGGTTTCTGATTTCTGCGATATAAATTGGTTGTTATACGCCTCTGTTCCATATAGAGGGAAATCTGGCGCTAAAGCATCTGCCGCCCCAAATAATCCTCCCACACCTGCTGCTAGGTTTTTCTGCCTAGATGCTCTTAATCCTTCTGCTCGCTCTCTTAAGAACTGAGATTCGCCACCATATATACCTGCCTTCTGTTGTGCCACCTGCTGCTTCTCTTGAATTACTGCCTCATCTCTAGCCTGTATCTGCTTGGCTTGCTCAGCCGCTAATGCGAACTGCTGATTTGCCACTCCACTTTGAATGGCCTGTGCGGTTGCCTGAGCAACCTTTGGACCTCCAGCTTGCGCTGCATCAATTTGCTGTGCCGACGCCACTTGAGTTTGTCTCTGCGCCTCATTAAAAGCTGTGTTGTCGATTCTTAACTCTTCTGATTCTAGCTTGCCAATCTCAGCAAGGGATTTGTTTTGCAGCCTCTTGGACTTCATCTCATCCTGCTGAGCCTGTCTCTTGTCTTTTATTGCTCTAGCAAAATTTACGAGTCCCCCTATGACAGAGGACGCAGCCCCAATAACAGGCATTGCCGTACCTACAGCACCACCAATCTTGCCTAGTAGGCCTAGAGCTTTGCCTGCGCCTCCTAAAGCTTGACCTGCGCCACCACTACCGATGTTGCTTGTAAAACCAGTTAATGCCCCTCCAAATTTTTGATTATAAAGAAGAGGGTTTGTATTCTTTAAGTAATCCTGATAAAGATTGCCGCTCATCCCAAAGTTGGGGCTTCCAGAACGCGGATTAAAGTTTCCAAATTTGTTAAACCCGTTTGCCATATAAAAGTATATTTTACAAATATACTAAAAACTACGGCTTACTCTCCATATAGTCGGCTTCTACAGCGTATACTTCAGCTCTAGATGTTGTGTTTAAACTTAGGTCTATCTCCATAATGTGACCTGTAATACCAGCAGACTCATTCTCACTAGGCCTTGCAGCAACGGATATGTAGTCTCCAGGCGCAGGAGGAATCGGTGGAGTTAGGCCTGAATAGTCAACAAACAACTCTATTGCAACCTTGTCTTTTCTGTTGATTATTTTGGTAATATTCCCGATTTCACCTCTGTTTACGTAGACTAAGTCATTGAACCTTATAGATGGGTTTATTGGGAATCCTAACTCATACTGAATAACAGTATTAGATGCTGGGTTCTCAGGCGTGTATCCAATAGCACTTGTCTCACCTGTAGGCGTGCCTCCAAAGTAACTTACTGAAGCGGGAGCCGTACCTACACCCTTAAAAAACCTAACGTTATCACCATACCCAACCTCTTTTATATACGCAAAGTGTGCGTTCTCTTTTTTAACAAAGGTCACTGTAGTGCCTGAGTTCATATCAGTCTGTAGGCTAGTGTCAAGATTAGAAGACGCCTGAACCTCTGCCAAAGCCCTAATGGCCTTAAATACCTTAGATGTTATGGGAGTCCCATTGAAACAAGTCTTTACCCTTGGCGTTACATATGGCAAGATTGATGAGTCTCCATCTATAGACTCTTCCATATAAAATGTAGCTCTCCCGTTTGTGTCTGTATTGTGAATATTTAGGTTGCCATTCTTAAACGAAAAAAAATCGCTATTCATCCCAGTCATATACTCAGGATAGAACGAGTAAAAGGAAACCCATCCGCCCACATTGTCATCCGATGATGTTGGTGTATATGTAACTGTATATGCCATTATAGTTCTGTTAACATGATTAGTAATTCTTCCTGAGGGAACATATCACTCTTACCCTTATTGGTGTTAGAATGCGATAGAAGGCCCCTGACGTGTCCGTAGTAGGCTTTCTCGTTCCATTCAAAGGCATCAGCACCTTTTTCTTTTATAAGGGCAGGGAGGCCTTCTCTGACATCTATATTATCTCTGTCTGCAATAAACAATATTAGTTTACGCAAAGACTCAATCTGAGCGTCAGAGTATCTATGCCAATTCTTATACCCTTTGAATTCCTTTGACAACTCGACCCTATGTTCTTCGTGAACGGTGTGCCCAGCGTATGTCTTGCCATTCTTTAGGTATCCGAAGTTACACACCTCTATACCTACACTATTTGTATGCATCTCCTGAAATCCGTTCCTTCCTAAATGCCAAGCATATCCCCCATCAGGAATACACTTAACAATCTCACCGTCGTACTTGAACTCATCGTTGAATATAGATGGGCCACCCAAAACAAACTCGGTTGCAATTCTTCCTCTGCTATCTCTCCCCCAATGGTCAACGGTTCGATATGGGTTATGCCATCCTGCTGTGTGGTGAAGGAACAGGTACTCCTTTGGGGTGGGGCCCCTAAAGTACTCACGCTTTGGAAGCGCATGGTAGTTAATAACAATTCCGTGTTGACTGTCTAGTGACTCTTGAATGTCTGTAGTCAGTCCAAACAACTCAGCCCAAGTCTTAGGACCTACTATGCCATCTACTTCTAAATGGCTTTCAACCTGAAACCTCATTACAGCAGACTCTGTTATAGGGCCAAAAATCCCATCAGCCTCAATACCTAGTTCTTTTTGAATAGCCTTTACGTCTTCGCCTTGATGTCCTTTTTTTATTAGCATATTAAGGTGTTACTGTTGTTATTATCCCATTTGAATCGACTACTATACTAGACACCCCAGTAACTCCAACTGTATTGTAAGTTCCAGCCGCAATCTTTGTTACTCCGTTGGAGTCTGTAAACACATGATTGTAAAGAGCAGGAGTTCCTCCTGTCCCTCCGCTAAATGTGGAGTGATATACTGTGATAGGGCCTGCAATTTGAAATGATGGTAGTGCAGCAGGGCATAAAACATCTATATTGAATAACTGAGACTTAACCAAGAAAAGGTTAATTAGCAACCTAGATGGCGTCGCATTTGTCTTAGGAATAACCATCACATATTCAGCTCCTCCAGTCGCAGATGTCACCTCTCCACTATTGACCACTAAGTTTTGCGTGCCTCCTAAGTTATAGTTTGTTCCATCCCACTCTTTTATTGTGAAAGGTATGGTGGCACTACCCGAAGATGGTAATGGAGCAACAACTCCACTATGAGAGAAAAACTTCTCTACAAATCCATCGAGAGACGATGTATATGAATTGTATGAGCTACTACCCAGGCTAGATATCATCATTCCTGCGTGGTCAGGAGTTGAAGATAAGTTGCCAAAAAAGTCTTGATTAGGTCTTAATCTTACAATAACTGCGCCCGTTGTAGTGTTAAGCTCTACAGGAAACTTATACAGCTCCTGCGCTAGGGATACGCCATCACCCCCCTCGCTAAATGTGCTACAGTCCTCAGCACAAGTGGGGCACGTAACAATATCTGCTAATGCTCCTGAGTTTACGTAGTAAGCAACTCCATCTCCAAGACTATACAGTCCGTCCGAAGCCGATGTAGTCATATTAGGAGTTGTAAACACTCCCGTAACCTTGTTCTTGTCATCTGCATCTATATAATAAATTGATGTTGAAGAACCTGTGCAACATACGTCATAAAGGTCGTCATCGAAAGAAGTTACAGGCGACACCTGGTTAAATGTTCCTGTTCTAGTGTTCCTTAAATCCCAAACAAGGTATAAATGGTCTTCCCCAGAAGCTCTAGAAGTTAAGTTAAAATCTCCAAAATACCCATTACCCGCACCTGTTGCTGTTACCGTCGGTATAGTGGTTGCGCTAGACAATATAGTCTGTATATCGGAAGAAGTGTACTGCGTGCTTGAAAGTAGGTGTTTAAAGTCGTGCCTAGTGCTCGTAGTCATATCATCCAAGGTAAATGACTCACTGTTGAAAGCTGCCATCCTTATGTCATCACCAACAGCAGGAATTATTCCATTGCCAGGTAGCCCTGCTGTTCCGATAAACTCACTAGCGAAAGCGCCAATGCCTGAGCCACAACTAAACTGTCCACCCTCAGAGGCTATGTACCCTCCTGATTCAATTCTAGACGCATTGTAGTTTACTTGAGAGCCATTATCCTCATCACTTGTAAGCATTATGTAATATACATTCAGCCTGTCTGCTGATGGACAAGGGGCTGTAACCTTAAAGCTTCCCATAAGTCCAGATGGGTACGCCATATTTAGGTTAAGCCTTGTTGGCTTTGCTGACGTCTTAGTAAATGTGTAAGTAGTATCGGTAGTTATTGGAGAACCACTACCACCCTTAGCAACGCCATTCCACGTAATGGTAGGAGTAACACCAGCGGCAGCAGCCTTTGTTATTTCATATGGGTCTTCTATCGTGAATATGCCAGCACTTAATGATATCTCCGTCTCAGAAGTCACTGCGGCCACGTTAGTTATTTGACCCGTTCTCTTGTTTCTCAACTGACACGCAGTTGTGACTCCGCTAGTTACAAAAGTAGCGTTAGTGTCGATAAGCTTTAATGAATCTGCGGCACTTATAATAGTATAAGGTTGGCCTTGCGTTATGCCTATTTTTGAGGCGAACCCTAATTGTGTATCAGAATCAATAGTGGCAATCGCTACAGCGGTTTGTGTTGAGTCAACTCGGACTACATCTCCCACCACCACTGATGTGGTAAAAGTTTGAGACTCGTCAATAAGCTTATTGGTGGCTCCTGTATCGGTTGCCGTTCCCGTTGACTTTGGGCTTGGATTGCTAGTTACAGTGCCATCAGCGACAAAGTCTCTTATGTTTTCAATGTCAACCTCAATCGCTATATCGCCAACAGTATCTCCAACTTCTACCTCAGTGTCAGTTGTGCTACCTCCCTCAGAGATTTCGCTATCAATAAATCTATTTATGATTATGTTGCACGGCTCTACAAAAGTGGGTGCTGGTAAATTACTACCCGTGCTAGATAAGACATACTCCTGAGAATGCTCGTCATACTCTCCCAAAGTAATCTTGTTTATAGAACTTTTTAGAGAATCCCTAAAGTAAGACTTCATACCTACGTTGGACACTATCGCTATCTGGTCGTTCTGACCTCTAGCACCCGTGCCTGAAACCCTAATTACAGCACCTCTTTTGGCATCAGTAAAATAATAGTCATATCCATACTTAGCGAAGCTCTCAGCGTTTCTACTAATACCAAACTCCTCTGGCCTTGGTAGTTGATTCCCTAAGAAGGTGTTTGACTTGGCAAGTAATTCGCTCCCCTCGTCATCTGACAATATGTTTTTAGATACTAATATTCTAGATATCCTATCCTCTTGAAGAGCCAAGATATCTTCGCTTCTGTCAGCCAATACCATTATCTCTCCAAAGTTCTTATCAAGGTCTTTGTAGTTTATATCCGCTAGATTAAACTCATTAAGAGAGTTATAGTTCGTCTCATCATTAAAAAAGCCACTATACGTCATTGATGCAAACCTGTCAGCTTCCTTGTATTCTGTATCAACTTCGATAGATACTCGCTCCCCTAAGAAGAACTTGTGAGAGGCTATCCTGTCTCCTATGCTTAATGACTCTACGCCATTGTAGAATGTGTAGCAATTGTGGAAGTTTAGGTCGCATATAGCGTCTGCGCTAGTGGCGGTGTTTTGGTCCTGAGTGTTTCCCTTATGAACTAGTTTTCCTGCGCCATCAGTAGATACATCAAAGACCTGATTACCTTCATAGTATATCTCTGACGTTATTTCCTCAGGCTGTGTTTCAAATGCATAGAACCCTGAGTTTCTTATAATTTCAACCTTTGCGGTTGTTTTCATTTTTTTAGCTCCCCTGCATCCCTCTGCACCTGCCTGAGCAAGCAACACCAACCTGCCATTAGAATTAGTTATAAACTGAAACCTATGCTCATTGTTTGTTTCTCTAGGAATGCCATTTGGGTAACTTGGACCAGTAAGTGTCGTAAGTATGCTGTTGGAAGAAGACGTCCCTGTATTACCATAGTACCTAGCAGGAAGAGTTGCTACCCCTGAATCAAACTTAATATCTTCCCAATTTAAGCCTCCATTGTGGCCATCAAAAAACTCTTTGAAGTTGGCGTAATCAACTTGAGCCACAAAGTTGTCTATTCTAAACTCGTCAACTATCTCTTCGCACCTAGCGGTAGTACCCTCCCTTTGGTGAGTTATTCTTAGAAAAACCCTATCGCCTGAGTTTATTGGAACGTCATCTGAGCTATTAAGGAATAATTCTATTTCTATGGGGGGCTGCTTATATGCTTTTGTTTTAACCGATTCTGGGTTTATGGAATAAACAGCAGTCCCTGCATTGTCTACGCTCATTGAGGCTCCAGGCTTTATGGACATATAAAGCCCTTGAAGTGAAGTAGAGTTGCCTGGTATTTGGTTCTCTCCAAATGCTTCAATATCTAAAACAGTAACCTTAGAAAGTTTATTTAAAGTTCCCGAAGAATCCGACTTAACGGTGAGCACATCACCCGTCTTCATTTTGTTTTGGTTATCACCCTCTAACTTGAAGTAGCAAGTTCCATCGGCACTATCTACATATACCACATCAGAGAATATAGAGTCATAGTCTCCTCCTGAGCTTTTCAAAAAGAACTTGTACTTACTAGCCCACAAAGGTGGCTTCTGTGTTATAGGAACCCTAGCTCTAACTATATTGATTTCATCACTACCACTCGCAGGGACATATGTAGTATTGTTTTCTGAAGTGAGTACTGTAGTGGCTCTATTGTGTTCGTCCAAATAAACAATGCCAAGGTCATAATCCCTGTTACTATGAAGAGACTTGCTACCATTTCCCCCTTGTGAAGAAAAGAAGTCAAGAGCGGTTACATCAAAGTATTCGTAGTAATCTGCACTATCGTGATTTAGCTTGAACATAGGAAAGCTAAAAGACACCTCTGTGCTTCCAGCAGTACTAGAAACCTCTATCTGCCTTGTTTCAACAAGACTACTAATGCTCGTTCCAATACTATCAATGCCATTTGCTATTACTGAAAGATTACTTCTGCTTCTTGAACTTTCATAGGCACACATATATTGGTCTGTGAATGTAGTTCCACCATTGCAGAATGAATTGTTATTTACGGTTTCTGTTGTTATTATGTTACGTATGTTGGTGTGACCTTGAGAGGTTATGTCAAAGCCTAAAGCATCTTTAAATTCACGACTAGAAAATATTTCATGAACCGAGCTATAGTCTCTAGGCAGTGTATACCTCATCTCAAACTCAAACTCATTTCCTTCGTCAAGAGTCTTTACATATGTAGACACAGAGTTGTCCCTGGTGAAAATGAAAACAAGGCTCAGCACATTGTTTTTTGATAGATTGATTCCATTAAAGTTTATAGTAGCCTTACCTTCAACTGACCTACTAACAGATGGCGTTTCAATGTCATACGATATTGTATTAAACGTGGTCGGCGCAGACTCTTTAAAAACAGCCGACGTTGTTGTTCTGCGCTCTGAAGTGTATGCTATCTTAACATCATTGCCATCCTCATCGGTCAAGTCCCTTCCATCATTATAGTTTCCATATACAAGCCTATTACCTGATATGGTCTGTGCCTTTGCCTTTAGTGGCACATTATCATATGCCCTAGCCAACTGATTCGATGGCAGCGCAGCATAGGCCTTACTGTTATCAAATACAATTGTTTTGTCAGTATTGTCGGTATAGCCAAGGTCTGCTTTGTCGTATGTTTGAATAACACTTATGGTATTAGTATCGCTTATCTTATAGCACAATTGAATCTTATCAACGTTACTGGGTCCTGTATTGAAAGTTACCTCAGCAGCGTTAAATCTATTTTCCATTCCGCCATTGTCATAGGAAGAGCGATTAAACTCAAACTCCTTTGCGTTAAAAGCCAACTCACTAAATGAAGACAATGCGCTATACTCTCCGTCTCTGTATCTATATCTATATGCGAATGCAATCAGCTTGTCCTCAATGAAGTTCTCCTCAGCACCCGTCTTTACCATATTGATTGATGGTGGTAGTGCTGGTGGCTTCACAATGACACTGATGTCATCTTCAGTAATATTATCCGAAAACGGACTCCCTGAAGGGAACTGATAGTGCCTTGTTACATTGATTCTTCTAGGAGGGTTTAAGTCGTCAGTAAAGAACAACAAGTCCCCAATTTTATTTACTCCCGTAATTAAATATTGAGGATTGAAGTTTAATACGCTAACCGACATGACATGATATACAAGTTGGTCTGTATTCATATTGTAAGACACAATCATGTCTACCGCATCGGTAGTCTGCCCATCAGTATTTGTGCCTCCTGGGTCATAAACAAACCAATATATGGTTTCTTTAGTGTCGTCGGAATAAGCCCCAATACACTTAGCGCCAAATGACAATCTTTCCCCCGCAAACTCTAGTTCGGTTAGCCTCCTGCTTCCTTTTGCATTTTGCACAGCGCCTATATCGTCGTTATTACCAGGGCTATTTACCCTGATATTCATAGCGTCAATATACTCACCTTCGGGTAGGATGCGCTTATCGACGCCCTTATTCATGCGCCCTTTAAGGAAAGACCTAGTTTCTTTCATTATTTAATTATGTTTCCCTGTGCTCTTAAATTCATTAGTAGTCTGCCAGGATGAATATTGCTCATTCTAATCTTGGCGTTTCTAAGTAGTGTAGATTTGTCTCTTTGAGACCTTTTAACCACATACTCCTGAATGCCCACCCTAGAGTTAACTATCATATATTTTATGTAAGCGTAAATATATTCCTCGAACAACTTGTTCACACTCACGAGTGAATCATCTCCACCCTCCATGCCATCAGATATATATTCAAGAATGCAAGTTTCTCCACCCATTCCTGATGAGAAATTTATTACGCCACTCTTATTGTCAATCCTAAACGTAGGGTTTGAGTTCGCCGTCTCTGAATTTAGGCCATATCTCGCCCCAATTGGGAAGTCAAAGTAATATCTGTTGTTTATAAGATATCCCTCTTGACCGTGATACTTGCTACCCTCGTTTAAGTATATACTTTTATTTGTTTTGTTTATTCTTCCTACATCTAGTCCAGACTGCTCAGGCTGAATAATATTACCTAACTCATCAAACAATATGCTACAGTCGTTATCCTGAAGATATGCCTTTGCACTATTTATCTGAATATTCTCAGTGAGCGGATATAGGCATCCGTCTTTAAACATAGATATTCTAACCCAATTTACGTAGTCGTTAGGCAATACAAATCTTAAGTTTTCGCAAACATCTAGCTCCAAAGCTTTAATCTCCTTGAATGCATCATAGTTTAGTTCTTGAATGCCACGCTTGGCGTGAAATATAACTTGAGCCCTAGACACATTAGCAAGCATCTTTTCTTGGCCCGTATACATCACCATAAAGTTCTTTACGATGTCCGATAGGGATACATACTGATAAGACCCCCAGTTAGCGTTTTCAGGACTAGCTCCTGCATTTTCATAATATTGGTATCCTGTCAAATATGCCATTACTTATCTTGTGTGTCTTCAATTGATGCTTGCCCCACCGTATACTGATAAATTTGCTCGTCCCTGATTGAAACACCAGCCAACTGCAATATCTTATTTACAAGTAGCGGAAGCTCTGATTCAGGTAACTCAAAGTCTTGATATCCAGGCTCTGAAGGGTTAAATAAACCCTCAGCAAATCCTGTCCACGCAGGGTCAAGTGGTTCTCTAATATATTGTGAAATTACACTACCCTTATTGGTTATACTATTGGGATACATAATTACGTTGTTCCCCTGCATTAAGCACGATGGGAACATAGTTGTGGGCTTCGTTAGGTTAGACGAGTCAAGAGACCAAATCTTTGATGGGTCTTGAATCTCAATCTCGGCATATTTGCTTGGATTGAATATTTTATATGTCATAGATAATCCGCCCCCTAAATCTTTGAATATGTCTTCTGTAAGACCTAACACGGTATCAGTGACGGATGTTACAAAGGCCGTGTCAAATGTGTATGTGTTTACTACTAAGTCACCAACAGTTGCTGAGGTGGTAAATGTAGCGCCAGTATCAGTAAGCGTGGGAGCCGATGGTGTTGCACTAAAGGCTGTCTGTGTGCCAGAAGCATTTTGCGTGTTGTAGTATACCAACTTATTAAGAAGGTATAGGTCACTAGGTTTATCAAAAACGTGACTACCACTACTTGTGATATTGCCCAAAGACTTAATCTCTGAGAATATCTCTATAACCTGTCTCTTGCGCTCTGCTAGGTCTCCATACGCCTCATTTGTTGAAGCACTTACCGCAGTAGACTGATTGACCGCAACTCTTTTATTAAGTCTATTTACTTGGTCATTATAGTCATAGAAAAACTCCTTAAACACATCCATCTGAGCATGTCTTGCATAGTTATTGAAATCCTCTGGTGGTATGTATCCGTAGTTGTTTTTATTCGCTATAGCGAGTACAGTTTGACGAACCTCGTTAATCATAACGATAAAGATACAAAATAAAAAAGGGGTCGAAACCGACCCCTTTAGTTAGTTGAGTATTACTCTTTATTAAGAAGAATAATCTAGGTGAAGATAACCAGCTCCAGTCACTGGATAAGTCAATCCTCCTAGAGATACAATCGGCTCTGTCCAAGAATGCTCTAATGCTTTACCTATAGCGGCAATGACTTCGTTTGCAAAAACCTTTGTCTTAGGTGCATCAGATGCTGCGGTTGCCACCAACTGAAGTGCTGCTACTTCTCCTGCGCCCGCAGCTGCATTAGTTTGCAATGGAGCGTCGAATAAAATATCAACTTTGGTATCAGTACTATTAGGCCTTACGGCTATAACCTTATGGCAAGGAATTAAATAATCTTGACCGCCAACGGCTACTTTTAAAAATTTAACCATGATAAAAAAATTTTGGTTGTTAAAAAATACTCTGCAAATATACTAAGAAACTGCAACTGCTGCTGAACCTCTCTGTATAGCCACAAAATCTTCTGAGCCTGGAGGAATAACAAAGTCTGCCATTACCTTGGTGGCACTAGATTGCAAGTGTGTTTCTATCTGATTGATAAGAGCATCTAGGAAAAGCCCTGCCTTGGTTTCGTTTGGGTCATTACCTTCAAACACAATCGTTAACATAGCCCCGCCCGTATACTGAATCTCAATACCATTATATATCAGCCCTAAAATTGGAGAACCTGAAATGTCTACATCTCTAGCCCCTCCTATTTGAACTATAGATACAATATCATTACATCTAATAATGTTATCTCTTCGAGTGTCCTTGTCGTATACTTGGTACTGCTTGCTTGCTGGTATCGCGAATGTAGACGTTGTGTTTAGCGTTAGAGTTGTAGCTGAATCTCTAGTAACCACTTTGTCAAGCGAATACGCAGGGCCATTGCTGCCACCTGTTGAAATTAAGACAAAGTCCCCAGCTTCAACGGGAAGAGTTTCAAAATTAACAGCGGCTGAGCCTTTTAATTGATTATCAGCCCCAGGAGCGGCAGTTGTATCTGCGGCCTTGGCTACAGCTAATGAGTTTATACGTAAATATTTTTCCATGACGCAAATATAAGCAAAAAAAAGAGCCCCGAAGGGCTCTCTAAACAATGATATTTATTATCCTTCTATTTTCGTCAATTGTTTTTCGAGTGCATTCATAACCTCCTCGTCTTTGATAAGTAAGCCAAGTACAATATCCCTTGGGTCTTCGCCATAAGGAACGTTAGTTAGCTTTTTCTTATTGTTTGGGAGATTATAGTACACCTCTTTGTTTTTATTTCTAAGAGATAGTAAGCCATTATTAAATAGTCTAGCCACTAAATCTTGAATCTCAATAGTAGAATCTTCCATAGACTCTAAGAATGCTTGAGGGTGTCGCCTAGCAAACATCAACACGTCTCTTTTGATTTCAGCTGAAGACATTGAGTCTACTCTTAGACCGAGATGTACCCTAGCCACGGTTTCCATTGTAGAGATATCCATTTGCTTCGCAGCGATAAGAGCATCTACCTCGTAGTTTATAATGTCTAGTTCTTCCTGAGCATCTCTCTCTGTATTAACTTCTTCGAACACTTGCCCATTGCCTGGGTGAAGGTCAAGAAATTTCTGTAATACAGGATTTGTTTCAGAAACAGTTAAGAACCCATTTTCAAAAACAACAGGTTGTAATATGGCATTGCCATCCTGTTCGTCCTCAAATGGGCTTTTTTGATTTGAAGCGTATCGAAGCGCTCTGTTAGTTTTTCCGTCGAAATGTAGAAGTGGCTTTCTGTGAGTATTTCTAGAAGCCAAGATAAAGCTTAACGGTGCAGCCTTACTCTTTAAAACGTATATTTTATTTTTCATTTGATTTAATTTAAAAAAGGGGGGAGTTGCCTCCCCCCATAAGGTTAAGGAATATTATCCTTTGAAAATAAAGAAGTTGTTAGCTCCCATTACACATACCGCTCTTTCAGAGAGGAAGTGTACTTGCATAGCATCTAAGCTCGTTCCAACACGGCCATCAACCATACCAGCAGAACCAACAATAAACGTTTTGTATCGTCTATTCTCAGTTTCTGATGCACGGTATCTAACGTGTAAGAATGGTCTAGTAGCGTTTTTACCAAGAATTTGGTCGTAAACAGTTGTAGAACCCGCAGGAACTAAAAGTCCGTTCACGCCACCACCTGTAAGACCACCTCTCATTGTTGGGTCATTCAAGTATTTCCAGTCAGTCTTGTAGAAGTCATAACCTCTGCGGAATCCTGAGAATCCAAGGTTTAATGCCATCTCCTCGTCGTTGTCGAAAAGACCGTAAGAAGTACCTCCTGCACCGTAAGAGTTTTGAGCAGCAAGCATATCGTCAATGTCGAAAGAGAATTGTCTGTTTAAGAACAATACGTTCTCCTCGATAGACCCTTGCTTGTCAAGTCTCTGAATAACAGCGTCAAAGTCAGAAAGTGTAGTTGGGTTACCACCACTCCAAACATTTCCTCTGTTTTCTACAGCGTGGAATACACCCTCAGAACCAGCAGTTGTTTTACCAGCAGCAGCATATCCAAGAGCAGCTTCTGCTCCAGAACTGTCAGCAGCAGGTACAGCCTCAATCATTGCAGTCTCCAAGTAGTCTTCGAAGCGAAGTCTTGTTTCGTGCTCTGATTTTAGATACCATAAGTATCCTGTCCCTCCGTCTTCAGTGCTGATTTCAATCCATCCAATTTGAGCCATGTCAGAACCAGATACAGTAAATCTGTCTTTGATGATGATTGGCTTGTTTTCGAAAATCAAACCATCAGACTCTAAAGACTCAACCATTCCGTCTGTTCCTTTTTGGAACTCAGAACCATATACGAAAATTGAACAGTTAGTGCTCGCTGGAACAACTTGAGCTGCTTCGTAGTATCTAACACCGATAGTACCTAATGTATAGTCTACAGTAGTGATGACCGCTTTGTTTGATAATGAAGAACCAGGCGTATTGTCTGAAATCATGATTGTCTGCCCTTCTCTAAGTGCTATCTGACCATCAACGAATCCTAAGCCCGTCAAGCTATCACCAATAGTCCATGTAACTACAGTAGCAATAGTTGCTGGTGCTTGAGCAGTAGTACACTCAGTGTACTTTACGTGTAGACGACCCTGTTCAGCCCACTTGATTAAGTCAGAGTTAGTTGGCATCTCTGCACCTACCATTCTTAAAAAAGAAGAGATAGTACGGTTGCCATAACGCTCGAACTCAGCCTCGTAAACGTCTGGTAAATACTGATTCAAAAAGTTGAAGTCAGTTAAATAATTTGATGAGGTTGCGACCCTCTCTGCACTAGGTTGTAAATTAAAACCTGGAGTGCTCGCTAATGAACCTGCCATTTTTTATGTTTTATGATTTTTTAATACTTTTTATCCTAAGTCCGTTGCCTCGATTTTGGGCGACGCTACGAACGTTGAATCCCCCTTTACTAGAAAACTGTGGAGCTTGCTTAACATCCATGTTGATGTTTTTAGCACGCCTTGCATCATTTTCTATGGCCTCAGAACGCCCCTGTTCATAAAAGAACTTGGCGAACTTTTCGGGATTCATGGCCGCAGCTAAAGCTTTATGGTATCCGCGGGCGTCCTTAATCATGCCATCATCATCTAAGTACCTCGATACGAAGTTGTTTAGACTAGACTGGTCATTCATAATTTGACTCGCTTCGCCAGGTGAGTAAGTATAAGAAGCTTCTCCGATATTAATTTCAAAACCTTTGAAATCATCATTGAAAATATCTTTTGTTTTCTCATTGAAAAACTCTGTTTGGCGCTTTGACCGCTCCTCATAAGTTTTCGCCTGATTAACATACTCTCTATAAGCCTCCATCTCTTCGCTAGAAATTGCATCTGCCCTTGACTCAAGTGGCGCATTATATTTCTCTCTCTGAGATTCGAAATGCTTTTTAGCTTTAGCTAATTCTCTTTTCTTATCTACTTGCTTTCTTTTAGACTCTTTACTGTTATTATCCTCAGTGTCGAACCTATCAGAAATAAGTATGTCTATGTCTGTATCGTCTAGGTCGGGCTCTACTTCCTTGTAATAAGAAAATAAAACTTGGTCTTCCGTTAAGTCATCCGTACTGCTATTAAGCCTCAAAAAGTCCTCCATGGTCCTGCCAGTTTGTTTTTTGTACTCATAGTACGCCTTAACATCCTCTGGCAATTCCTCAGATTGACTTCTCTCGGCGGTTAGCTCATCGAACGATTCGATTTTCTTACCATACCTTTCCGATATATATGAAAGAACGTCTTCGTCACTAAGTGACTTGTCTTCTTGTTTGGGCCCTCCTTGTTGTGTATTAGATTCTTGTGATTCAGCTTGAGACTGCTCGGTCTCGTGCTTAGCCAATAATTCCTGTTCCACTTCTTGCTTAGACTTCTGTTCTCCAGAGTCTAAAGCCCTTACTTTGATTTCCATAGATTAAATTTCGTGTAAAGTTACTACTTTTTTATTTTGGGGCGAATGGGTCTCCTACACCCTCTGCAACTTTGTTAAGGTCTTCAGACTCCTCCATAAAATCAATAGGAGCCCCACCCTTCTTTCTTTGGTCAATTAACCTTGATTGCTGAGTGTTTTGTCTGTCGATTCTTTCATCCTTAGCCTCTTCCTTTTCTTTGTTTCTTTGGTCAAGACTTTGCTCTTTAACCATGGCTATCTGATAATCGTGTTGAAATTGTTGCTGCATTAACTGACTCTTTATTTGAGCCTCGTTCTTTAACTTCTCAATTTGAAAAGCCACATCTGCCTGAAGCTCTCTAAGAGTAACTTGATGCTCCATAGATAATTTTTGCTGAGCGCTTTGTGCTGCCTGCTGTTGAGACTGCATCTGCATCTGCATTTGCATTTGCTGTTGAGCCATTTGCTGCTGTTGCTCAGCCTCTTTATTTTTCGTTCTTTTTATCTTGAGAAGTTGATTCGCAACCTTAGTGTTGTTTATCTCTCTTATGTCAATAGCATCCTCAAGGTTAATGTCATTCTTACTTAACGCCATCTGAATGTTTTGCTCAAGCATTGCTTTTTGCTCCTCATCTGGTGCGACTTGTATGAATACACCAAAGTCACGCATATACAGGTCTTTGATGTCCTCCAACATAGAGACATTATACTTCCCTATCTGCATTGCAAACTCTTCTGCAAACTCATAGTACTCAAGTATGTCTGCTATTCTGCAAGATATCGCCTGAGACAATCTCTTTATAATAAACATACTAGACTCCATAATATGTCTAGTGGCAGTGTTTGAATTAGCAGCGGCTAGTTTCTGAACTCCGACTAATGCGTCGGGGTCAGGGCTTGAGCCATCTCTAGCTTCATTCAGACCTGTCACACTTCGAATCATATCTAGGTAGTAATTGTAATTACCTAGCAATGCTTGTAATTTGCTTTGACTGGAATGACCTGTAATGGGTTGAATAGGTACTCTAGCGTTGTTAAACTCCCCATCTTGAGTGTACGACCTGCCAATAACAGAACCTGTTTGAAAGTATAGCCTTAGTGCATCTTCAGGATTATATGCCGCGCCTGTTCCTAGGTCTACTTCGCTAAGGCCATCCGCATCAATAAATACTCCGTCAGGAGTCATTCGATTCATAACCTGCTGAATCTTTAGGTGTGTAATCTGAATGAGGTCAGCGTATGGAATCATACGTCTAACTAGTGATTCTACATTACCCTTGTACATTCTTGGGGCAACGGCAACATAGTTAGATAAAGCGTGCTGAGATGCGGATGCTGGCCTAACCATGTTTTCCATCATATCCCATCTAAGAACAATATCAGTACCCATAACCATTACGCCATCATACCAAACATCAATAGTCTTTTCGATTACTTCAAACCTTCCCTCCTCTAGCATCTCTGGCGGAGGATTAAACGCAGAGTCCTTTTCTACCATCTTTACAGCACCACCTTCAGATATTTTTTTCTTGTACTTAAATGTGTTGGTTGTCTTGTAGTTGAAGTACAACAAAGTAGCGGTATCTCTGTAAAATGAATCACTCTGATGATACTGCTGAACGTTATAATAATTATTCCAATTTTGACTGTACTTGGATATTTTCTCTAAGTCTTCTTGTTTCAAAGAAGTGTCAATTTTGACAAGCTCAGTGATTGGAACTGTCTTTATCTCTCCCCAATAGAAACAATCGTTAAAATTAGGGTCTTCCGTGTAACTATGAATTACGTTCGCAGGGTCTACATACTTAACGTCAACTCCAGACCCAGGGTTAAACTCATGTTTTGCAACCGCCATCCCTAACACCGCCAAGTCGTAATCTATACGCTTCCTAGTGTCATCATAGTCGTTGTCTTCAAGAATGGTATTAATCGCCGTCTCTTCAGCAATCTCTATCGCAGGCTTGTAATTCAACTGAAGGTGAATGTTTAGCTCATCATCGTTTGCGGGTATCTGCTCAGGTTCTAAGTTAAATGTGTCAACACCAAACTCATCTTTTATCTTTTGAAGAACAGGCTGAGCAATCATATCCGCCTTAACCATCTCTTGGTATGCGTTCTTTTCATCGGCAGACATTGCGTCCTGCGCTTCTGCCTTAACGGTAAATGGTCTACTAGACATACCATTAACCACAATGTCAACAAACTTTGGAAGTATAGGTACAGGTGTCCAGTCTAAGTTTAGATAGCTAAGGTCTCCATCTACGGCAAGTTCTTTTTTGTACTTAGCCACCGACTGCTCACCACGAGCATATAGTCTTAGTTTGTGGAAGTTTCGATACCTATCGTAATACCTACCATTGTTGCCGTCCCTTCGAAACCATTCATATTGAATTGCTTGACCTATTTTTAATCCATACTCCAAACTAGCCTTTTCCTCGTCTGAGGCAAACTGACTAGGGAAGTACATTGACGGAATGTTTACTTTGACATCTTTCATTTAGTTCAGCAATTCGCTTGTGTTCCCTTTGTTATTATACCTTGCAAAGTTAATCTTTATTTTTGATTGCTTAACCTCTGGTCTATATAGGTGTCTTTGATTAGCCATTATAGCCAATCCAGAACTAATCGACGCATCGTATTTTGTACGATTATTTATATCAAACTTAGCCCAGTCTTCCAACGTAACTATAAAAGGCATAGAACCCATATCGCCAGCCTCCCTATGCTCACCTGTAGTATCTAGGCCTACGTGCTTTTCAATATAAGACTCTATAGCTGCTGCGTGAGACTGCTTTATGTCCTCAGATGAGTTAGGTATGCCGCCTAGCTCTTTCTCGGTCTTAGAGAGCTTGTTAAGGGCCTTGTCGGGTCTATTCATAGAGTACCCCCTGTATCCTCTATTCTTAAAGTGATATAATAGTCTTGGCTTGTTATTCTCCGCAAGTATTGGCATTCCATAGAATATACATGCCATAAGCACATCCTCGAAGAATATCTCGGCGGTCTGTGGCCTTGCTATATACTCCAAGAAGAACTCGTTGGATGGCCCTTCGTCCATGTGAAACTTAGTGAGCCCATGCAGTGAGCCATTTGAAGAACCTCCACCAACAGTACCTGATATGTCATAGGGGTCACATCCAAAAGAGCCCATATGCTCATTACCTGGTCTTTTCCTCCCGCCCTTCTCCACAATCTTGTTTTGAAGATGTTTAGGTGGAATCCAGGACGCCAAAAATCTACCCCTACTATCAGGACTCCAAACAACCTTGCTATCAGGCCCATCCTTCCAATAAAACTTACCCCTCGTAACATAGTGGTCTCTTATAACCGAGTCGTTGTAGTCTATCTGCTGATATATCTTGGTTAGGTTGAATATGGATGACTTACTCTCATCCCTAAAGGCGTGAGACTCTGTTCTAGGGAACTGACGATAGAACTCGTTCAGGGCATCTGCGTCGTTCTTAAGGGACTTTACCTCGTTATCCCAATATGTGATAGCACCCGTAGATATCATCTCTCCGTCAACACCCTCTAAGGATGTGGTGGGGTTTTCAAACACAGGCCACCCAAACTTATTGATATACCCCTCGAAGTTCCATTCCATTGGAACGAACAAAGAGTACAAGCCACTCTTAGTTTGACCGTTAGGGTTTCTAGTGGAAGGGTCAGAGTCCGTGTATAGTTTCTTAAAGTTATTACCCCCTTTATTTAGTGCGTTGCAAGTAGAGCCCATCATGCACTTACCAACGACACGACTACCTAGCCTCAGGCAGGTCTTGGTCACACGCCAGTTGTTTAAAATATTCTCAGGCTTTTCCCACTTACCACTCTCGTCGTGTACTAGTAGTTTCAGTTTCTCACCATCGTAGCTGTTGTCTGCTGTGTTCTTCCAGTCAATGGTGGTGTCGAGGCCATCCATATCATCGTCCATGACCTCGTGCATGTTCTTCTTAGTAATCTTAGATGCAGGAACACGAAAAGCTAACTCTGTCTTTGGCTTGTCCATACCATCCTGAATAGGCTTGAAGAAGAAAGGATAGTTATTGGCTATTGGTACAATCTTATCTACGAATAGTTTCTTAGCATCACCCCCTGTCTTTGACAGCACTCCAAGCCTAGAGTCTTTAGCCAGCGTTCCAAGATTAACAGACTCTGACGCCCCCATAAACGAGAACCCTGACCGCCTAATCTTTAGGTAGCACATACCAAAGCACCTCTTATCCGCCTTGCACGCCTCCCAAAATATATAGAATATCCTATTAGCCTCCCTGAAGTCAGGATAGCCAACGTCAATCTTAGTCCACTGCAAGTACATGTAGTGCGAGCCTGTAAGATAGGTTGGCTTGCCGTGGTTCATATACCAGAAGCCACCCTCCCTATTGTCGAACTCCTGCTCTATGTAGTCAACCCACATCGATTTAAAATCGGATAACATCTCGTTCCATTGGAATATTGACCTTATTCTCTTTAACTGTTTGGGGTATTCCTTACGCTCCCAATATTGCTCGTCCTTTTTGTTGCTTCTTGAGTGCACCTCTTTGGGTGCTTTTGGTAAGCCTATAATTAGGCCATTAATGTTATACACCTCCCCTAGCGTACCATCACGAGAAATAATTATGATATCATACTTTTCGTCGTAGCCATACACCCAGCTTCTCCCCTTGTTCTTTTGCCTTATTACTTGCTTGGGAATACCTGAGTCTACAACTCGATATAAGCTATTTTGACCTTCGTTCAGCAAATCCTCTATTTGAACTTTTAATCTCGTTAAGTGCCTCCTTCTCCGCCTCGATTCTTGATAGTATCTCAAACGCATCGAATATGGCTAGCTTCTTTGACGCAGCAGCATTCTTTAGTCTGTCGGCTGCTAGCTCATCATCAGGGTCTGGCTTAATGATATTCTCCTCAGCCACCTTGATAAGTTGCTGCACAGCCTTGTAGCCCGCATCAATAATCTTTTTCTTTATCTCTGAAGTGTTTATTGTACTTGTCTTGCCAACTCCAGTCTCCTGTTTTTTCGTATTGCTCATAAATCCATACTGCGTCAGGGCATCTCTGCCATCTATACTTTCCTTTTATTCTTTTTAGTTTGCATCCGCACTGAAGCCACCTTTCTATCTTTTCCAATGAATCGTAATGTTTTCAGTGAACATCCTATAAAGCTTCTCTTCGTTTATCCTAAACTCATATTCGCTATCAGGACTGAATGATATTCTGTCACCAACCCTCAAGCCCATTTCTAATAGCTCATTATTAATATAGCGAATCTTACCCACAAGAGGTTGTTCCGAGAAAGAACTAATCAACCAATTGTTCTCAGGAGCAACAGGCTCTATAAAACAATACTTGCCTGGAGCCTTCCATCCATCTCCATTATCGTATAGGTAGAATTGGTCGTGGTCAACTAGGAATAAGTCATCCTTGAAGAAACTCTTGCCGCTTCGATGCCTACCCTTCATGTCGTGATAGGTTCTAAACACATTGTGATGAACTAAGATTGTATCTCCAACCTTAACGTCTCCCTCATAATTAACTGGAACTGAGACAACGATTGCCTCTCTATTTGTAACCGTATGGTCTTCAGGAGATATACTTATAATAAAATCAACGTCACCTATGCTTTTAGTGTTGTTGTATCTCCGTCCGCCTTTAGGTTTTACTAAAAACGAATGAATTGATTGCATTTAAAAATTTATATTATATTCTATTGACACAGGCATTGCAGGCCCAAAGGACTTCCACAATAACACTTCATTGTTTTTCTCAACCCAAACCTTGTGCTGATTATCATCAGCCTGTATCAAATGTATTTTATATCCACCGCCGAGCACCTCTTGCCCCACGATGTAGTGCATCGCACTACTCTTGTAGTCCGCTCCTATTGAAATTTTTCTTATTTGCATTAGAAAGTGCTTATGGCTACTCTCTTCCAAGTGTCTGTAGCGACACAAACATAAAAGTGAGTAGAATCAAATGCTATTTGTCCAGCTGTTCCTGTATCCGAAGCACTTGATGGTACGGAAGAACTGATAATTAAATTAGAGCCAACGTAACTAGTTATATTAGCTATCGTAAATGTTTTGGTAGCGTTTGAAGACCCTGCATCAGTTCCTATTACATAGTCAGCGGCATCTGGCGTTACCGATGCGTACTTCGAAGTATCAGATATCTTTCCCATTTTTTACTTTTTCGTATGTTCTCATTCCGCTTAGACCAAGCATTGTTACAAGGACGGTTATTAAGTGGTCCATCTGCACAGGCTCTCCTAAGCGTTCCGTGAAGATAACAATAATATCTCTAGCGATAAAGTTGTATAAAAGTGCCAACCCGCAAACCCAACCTATAGTTGGTCTCCAGCCAGCACGAAACATCTCCCAACCTTTACTCTCCAGAATTGAGCTCGTAAAGTCTTTCATCTAGTTTGTCGATTTTATTATTCATTAAGTC
>Ga0208434_1000298_pt1 | contig 25681 bp, 29 predicted proteins | sample 13_taG_FD_184086 | JGI IMG/M metagenome (GOLD analysis project Ga0208434, IMG submission 184086) | Marine viral communities from the Subarctic Pacific Ocean - 13_ETSP_OMZ_AT15268 metaG (SPAdes) (version 2) | ecosystem: Environmental > Aquatic > Marine > Oceanic | place: Pacific Ocean | collected... | reverse complement strand
CCCTAGATGAACAATGGGTTGATGTTACAAGACGTGAAACTATTGAAGGCGCTGAACAAGCAATTGATAGCTCTGTAGAACACTACACTAAAAAGCTAGAATACTTGAAAGGACCTAAAGTAGTAAAAACTTTTGAATAACATTTTTATAATATAATTTAATTTAATCTAATATGTCAGACGCAATAGTCAAGAATCTTAACTTCGGCGAAGAAGCCAGAGTTAATGTATTTAAAGGAATAGAAAAATTAACGCATGCTGTTAGTTCTACATTAGGAGCTAGCGGTAAATGCGTTATGTTAGAAGATCATACTGGAAGACCGATAATTACAAAAGACGGTGTAACAGTAGCAGATTCAATAATATTAAGAGATCCAGTGGAAAATATGGGTGCAACGCTTTTAAAAGAGGCCGCGCGTAAAACTGTACAAGAAGCAGGTGATGGAACTACAACAGCTACGGTGTTAGCACACGCTATATTACTAGAAGCTTATAAAGTAGTAGATAAAGCAAACTCAAGACAATTAAAAAACGGTATTAATGAAGCCGTTAAAAAAGTAGTTAAACATCTAAAGTCTCTGTCTGTTGAAGTAAAAGGACAGATGATAGATCAAATAGCTACAATATCAACTAACAATGAGCCTGCGCTTGGTCAAATAATAGCAGATGCTTTTAGAGCCGTTGATAACACAGGTGTTGTAATGATGGAAACTTCGTCAGACGGTAAGACATATGTAGAAACAGTTGACGGTGTTCAATACGAAAAAGGTTTAAAAAACTCTCACTTTGTTACTAATAAAGCTACTAAGACTGCAGAGTTAGAAAAACCACTTATTCTTTTATTAGAATCACCGGTTGATACAATAAGACAGATTCAGTCTGTGCTAGAGTACGTAATAAAAAACAACAAACCTTTGCTTATTATAGGCGATTTAGAACAAGGTGTTTTATCAGCTCTAGCTATGAATAAAACGAAGGGCAATATTAAAGTTAATGTGATTGACGCACCTACGTATGGTATAAACAAGCAGCAAATGCTACAAGACTTATCTATGCTTACTGGTGCTACTATTATAAATGAAGATCTGGGCGACGATATGAATATGATACAACCAGAGCATTTAGGTACATGCTTGAAAAGTGTAACATCACATGAAGACACAATATTACAAGTAGAGGAAAGCACAGAAGAAATTAAAGAAGTTATACAGGGTATAAAAGATAAACTTTTAAAAGAAAAAAATCCTGGTAAACTAATTAAACTTGAAAAAAGATTAGCAATGCTATCAGCTAAAATAGCTATCGTAAAAGTAGGTGCTAATTCAGAAATAGAATTAAAAGAAAAAACAGATAGAGTTGAAGACGCTATTTGTGCTACTAAAGCTGCTATTAAAGAAGGGATTGTTCCTGGTGGTGGTATTGCTCTATTAAACGCTGCTACAAATATTAATGCTAAGTCTATTGGTGAAACAGTTTTATTGGAAGCTATCAAAGCACCATTTAAAACAATACTTGAAAACGCAGGTGTTGAAAACGTAGAGACACCTACTCGTAAAGGACAAGGCTATAACGTGGTTACGGGAAAAATGGTAAATATGATCAAGTCAGGTATTATAGATCCACTGCTTGTCACTAAGAGCGCTCTTCAAAATGCAGCTTCTGTAGCAACAACAATATTGTCTACTGATTGTGTAATCAATAATTTAAGAATAGATGAAAGCAATAGGTAGGAACTTAATAATAAACAAAATAAAAGAAGGAACCACCAAAACAAAAGGTGGTTTACTTCTTGCAGAAAACCAACGTGAAGATATACGTTATGTAAAAGCAGATGTAGTTTCTGTTGGAACAGAGGTATCAGGTGTAAATGAAAATGACACTGTATACTTTGATCGTCATGCTGGTCATAAAATTGAAGTCGGTGATAATTCATACCACGTGATTAAATCTGCTGACGTAGTTGTTGTAGTATGAGACTAGACGCTAGTGACATTAGAGACTTAAACCTAATGAAGCACTACCGCATCATAAGAAAATGGGCTTGTAAAAACAACAATTTAAATGATGCAGATCTAGAACTTCTTATATATCTTGACTGTATAGATTTTTTTACTAAAAAAGATTTTGAAATGGGTGTTTACTCATACAGTTGGGATAATCGCAGATGGAACAGACTGTTAAAAGAAGGTTGGATAGTTGTATGGAGGCACAGAAATAGAACAACACAGAAATACCATATATACAAAGTATCTTTCAAAGGTAAGCAATTAATAACTAGGATATATAAAATTATGCTAGGCGAAGAAGATATAAATACTGGTAGACGCAATAAGATAATTAATGGTGACACATATACTGATAAGGTTATGACTAAAGCCATTTATAATGTAAATAAAGATAAAGACAGATAATATGGAAGCACCATTAGAATTTAACGAAGGTCTTAAAAAAGCTTCAGCTGAGGGTAAGTTAGATAATAATCCTAAGTTTAAAGCGGCTGTTGACGCTGCCCCAGTTAATATGAATTATGATTCACCTGCCAAGCAAGTGCAACCTATAGTAGATCCTATTACGGGTATGCCAGTGGTTCCGGTGCAGTCAGCTAACAGTGTGTTCCCACCACAAACACAGCAAGTTGCGGGACAGATGTTTGGTCAGCAAATGCCTGGTATGTACGGTAGTGCATTAGCTAAAAAAGGTTGTAAATATAAAAAATAAGTTATGGACAAAAACAAAGCTATTATAGCAAATCCTAAATTAGAAGGACAAATAGGGGAAAACGCGATATGGGACGGACCATTAAGTAAAGAAGGTTTTCCAATGGGTGTTGGTAACAGCAATGGTATTACAGGTATGGAAGTATCTAAATATCCGTGTAAGTATCAAGCTGGGCCTATTACCTTAAAGGCTAAAGTATATAAATAATGAGTTCAAAGTTTTCCACACCTTTTATGAATAAATCACCATTGCACGGAGCTTATACTTCTGGAGCGGATGCTCAAGTGTATATTTCTAATAGACAAGAAATAAAAGATCTTCAAAACAAGATTCTTAGTTCAACAATGAGTGCTTTAGAACCAAAAGATAAAAACCCTTGTGATGATCCTTATATTTTTTCATACATGGAAGGAACAACAAGAAAAAGATGCCCTGAAAAAGGAACAACTTTTTTCGCGGATAAGTTAAAAGAAATGCAGTCTAATACTTCTACGGGATAAAGTAGAGGCTAGAAAAACTAAAATATAAATAAAATGCACAAAGGACATTACGGAAAATATAGTGGAAACTCTAAGTTTTCGCATGCTCATACAAAGGTTACTAAGGATAACTATGAAGCTACAAAAAAAGATGACGAAGCTCATATGACGTATTTGAAAGAAGATATTGATTATGACGCTAAGCATGGATATAATAAAGAAAAAATGACCGCTGACGAAAAACATATTTCAAAGTTAGCTGGTGATTTAAAATATGATAATAAAAAATTTAAAAAATAACATTATGCCTTACGGAAAATCACCTGCAGAAATGGGACACAGTCCTGCGAAAATGGAATCTGCTAAACAAGAAAAGAAAAATCTACTTACTGAAAATCCAATAGATGACAAAGGATCTGCTTTAGCTATGAAAGGATCTTGGATGTCTAAGCATTGCAAATCAGCTTTACATATGGGACATAAAGATTCACCAGCTAAAAAGCATTGCATGTAAAATAAACAGATTAGGACTGTATAAACCTAGCCAAACACAAACACAAACATTAACAAAAACAAAAACAAAAACAAAATGGCAAAATTTATTAAATTCCCAATTTTAAAATCTGGCGCTTCTCAACCATTAGGACCATCTTTTGATGTGCTAATCAACGTTGAAAACATAGCAACAATTGCATGTACAGGAGCAAGTGGAGCAAATGCTAAAACTTTAATTATAGGTTTTAAAGAATCTGCAATTAGTACACCAGATGCAACAAACCCAGAAAAAGCTACTTTCACTGTTCATACAGGAATAGATGGAACTGGAAATCCAACTTTAACAACTGGAAAACCAAACGTAATTTATGATGCAGTTGTAAGAGCACTTACTGCTAATCCAGGGGGAGTTGTTTCTACAGTTAGTCTTGGAAAAGATCAAGCTGCTACTCCAAAGCAATTGTATTTTAGTACAGTAGCATATTCTTAATATTATGAAATCAAGAGGTTTAGGAGACGATATAGAAAAGTTTACTAAAGCTACTGGTATTAAAAAAGTAGTAGACACAATGAGCGAGGGGTTAAACATCCCTTGCGGTTGTGCTGCTAGAAAAGGAGCATTAAATAAAATGTTTCCTTATAAAAAATAATATATGGCTTTTAAACTTACAAATCCTCCTTATACAATGGACAATACTCCAATATATCACGTAGATATGGAAGATGGTGTTATGGGTAAAGCCAATAATAATGGAACAATTATTATAAATAAAGATGTAGATCCTTCAAAAACACAAGATGTTATAAATCACGAGATGGTTCATATAGATCAAATGAAAAGAGGTGATTTAGATTATGATGACAAGTATGTTTACTGGAAAGGTAAAAGATACTCGCGAGCACAAATGCAAGAAGGTAATAGAACGCTGCCTTGGGAAGCTGAGGCTTATGAAAAATCTTAAATGAAAAAAATCATACAATGGTTAAGTGGTGGCGTCATTAAAGAAGTAGGTGATGTTATTGATAAACTTACTACTACTAAAGAAGAAAAACTTCTAATAAAAAAACAAATACAAGAAATATTAGAGAAGGCTGATAGCGATGCTCAAGAACAAGTTAGCAGACGCTGGGAGTCGGATATGAATTCTGATAGTTTCTTATCTAAAAACATACGCCCAATGGTACTTATATACTTAACAGTTATATTTACCGTATTATCTTTTTTCGATGGTAACATTGGCGGATTTTCTGTGGCTGATCAATATATTCCTATATTTCAGTCATTACTTATTACAGTATACGGCGCGTACTTTGTAGGCCGTACTTGGGAAAAAACAAAATCAATTATAAATAAAAAATAAATAAAAATGGGACAATTTGGTAATCAACCTGATTTCGCAACTAACGATATTCAAGCGGTAACACCAACTAACACTATAAGTTCAGCGACAAATTTAGATTCCTCTATAATATATATTGGAGATAACACAACTGCTGGCGATGTTTTAGTTGTTATACCTTCTGGAGTAACTGGTGGTTTTGGAGTTAAAAATTTAGTAACAGTACCTTTTGGTCAAGCCGTAGGAACTGGTTATACTACCGCTGGACCTTTAGCTACAACAACTTCTGGTAGTGGTACTGGGTGTACGGTTGGTATAACTGCTTCAGCAGGAGCTATAACAGCTATTACAATAACTACTCCTGGTGTTGGCTACGCTGCTGGTGACACTATAACAGTGACTCAAGGTGGTGCCGCAAATGGGACGTTTACAATATCAGCTTTAAAAGTTTTACCTCCAACCGCAACTCAATCAGTTGCTTTTCACGGTTTACAAGCTGGTGGATTTCTACCTGTGACAGTTGACTATGTTTTAGCTTCTAATGCAACAGATACAACAAGTGTACAGAAACTAATAGGAGCAAAGTAATATGGCGCAAGGTATAGGTATTGGAATAGGTATACCCCGTGGCTTAACAGGAAACGCAGGTTTCCCAACTGCATTTGACGAGATATTAGCTGAAAACGGAGATTTTATCATAGCCGAATCCGGTGCGTATCCAACGTATATGATAGTAGAAACTGTAACAGCTTCAGAACTACTATCAGCTTTAGAACTAAGATCTAGTTTCTATGAAAATGTAGGTGGTACAATTACAATTCTACAATCATTTGAAAACTGCTAACTATGAGTAATCTTTTAAATAAAGCAAGCATAATAATCACCCCAACAGGGTATGATACTAGTGAATTACTAGCTATTAAACCAAGTAATGGAGACGGTGATTTAGATTTTTCAAGAGCTTCAACAGCGACGCGCACTAACGCGCTTCAAACGATAGAAAATGTAAGTATAAATGTTCCAAGAATAGACTATACTGGTGGTGTAGGTAGTATTTTATTAGAGCCACAGAGTACTAATTTATTTCGTTATAGCGAAGATTTTTCTAATTCATATTGGACTAAAAGCAACTCTACGGTAAGTTTATTTTCTGAAATAAACCCACAAGGTAATTCATCTACATATAAATTAATAGAAAACAACACCACATCAACACATATGTTAAATAAGAGTTTTTCGATAACTGCAAGTGTTGATTATACTTTGTCGTTTTTTGTTAAAAAAGCAGATTACGATTATATACAATTTGGATTTGGTGGAAATTTCGGAAACACACATTCAAATATAAATTTAACAAACGGAAATGTAGAATCTGAAAACGGTCAAAATGCTAAAGTAGAAAATTTTGGCAATGGATGGTATAGGGTTTCAGCTACTAAACAAGCCTCTAACACTATTGGTTATTGGTTTGTAACATTAATTAATAGTGCTAGTGCACCAAGAAACCAAAGTTATCTAGGGGATGGTGTTAGTGGTACTTATGTTTTTGGAGCACAATTAGAACAACAATCTTTCCCAACCTCATACATACCAACTTCAGGCTCATCTGTTACACGCTTGGCAGAAACTTTAACTAATAGCGGTAACGCTGATTTGTTTAATGATTCAGAAGGAGTTTTGTATGCAGAGATTGGTGCATTAAGTGGCTCAAGTGTTCAGTCGCAAATAGAATTAGGTGATGGCTCTGATTCTACACAAATAAAATTAGGTTGGAATAATAATAGAGTAATAACTTCAATACAATTGAATACTACATCAGTATTAAACTTTCAATACAATACTGGCTCTGATTTATTAGAACAAGAATACTATAAAGTAGCTATTAAGTATAAATCTGGTCAATCAAGTGTTTTTATAGATGGTGTAGAGGTAGCTACATCTAGCACGACTTACACAAATACAGACACGATAAGTCAATTAGGATTTCAGCTTTGGTGGGGTGGCACGCCTTTCTACGGCAAAACAAAATGCGTAGCAGTATTTAAAGAAGCTTTGACAGATGTACAACTTCAATGTCTCACAAGTTAAAATAATATAATGAATATATATAAATTAGTATTTGACACAGAAGCTATAGGTAAGCAGGTTTTAATAGATAACAATGTATGGGAAGAAGTGACTGAAGAAGGTGTTACATCTATGCAATATATAAATGGAACAAAAGGTGTTGTTAATATAGGTAAAGTAGTAAAAATACCAGGAACTTACGATCCAGATGGACATGAAATAACTCCACCTGTTTATTACCCAGGTTGGGCATATGATTTTATTAGTACTGATGTTATAGATTTAAGTAAATACGAAGTTTATCCAGGAGATAAATCAGTGCACTCATTTGCAGGTTATCCTAGAGGTGCAGAAATACCAAGAATTTAAAATAAAATATAAAAAACAAAATGGCGAATATTAAATTTTCACAATTTACAACAAAAACAGATCCAGCTAATGTAGATTTTTTAGTAGGATATCTAGGTGGAGACAATGTAAAAATAGACCCTGCTAATCTTGGAGGCGGTGGAGCTTCTGACTTAAACGGTTTAAGTGATTGCTTGGTTGATACAGATTCACTTTATATTGCAGAAATACCAAGTGGTTTAAGTGGTAATCCACAAGGTAATACTGTAATGGGTATAGATGCTGGAGCCGCTTTAACAAGCGGTACTAATAATACTTTTATAGGTAATGATGCTGGGCTTGTTGCTACTACAGCTACAAATAATGTTCTTGTAGGTTTTCAAGCTGGTAAAGGTATAACTGATACTACAAAGCAAAACAATGTTGCTATAGGCCCTAATGTATTTGATATAGCAGCTGGTCAAAACTCTGTTGTAATAGGTTATCAAGCTGCTAGAGTTAGTAGCGTTACAAGTGGTGTTTATATCGGTTATCAAGCTGGTTGGGCAAATGCTGGTGCTGGTAATGTTGGCGTAGGATACGAATCTTTAAACGGAGGCGGTGGTATTCACAGTGTTGGATATGGTTATCAAACTGCAAAAAGCAATACAGCCTCTGGACACACTTCAATTGGTTATCAAGCTGGTTTTTCTCAAACTTCTGGCGTGGAAAACACAAACATTGGTTATCGTGCTGGGTATGACAATACAGCTAGTGGATCTAGAACTTGTGTTGGTTATGAAGCTGGAAGATTATCTACTGGAGCTTGGAACACTATGGTAGGTGCGTATGCTGGTAGAAAAATAACAGGTGCTGGTTGTGTAGCAGTTGGTAGAAATGCTTTATTAAATAATACATCTGGTGGTAATAATATTGCTATAGGGATGGAAGCTGGTAATTGGACTGCTACTGGTAGTGGAAATACTTTTGTAGGAGGAGCAGCTGGTAGGCAAAATTCAAGTGGAAGTAGTAATACCGCAGTAGGTTACGAATCGTTAAGATCAAATTTAGGAAATAATAACACGAGTCTAGGTTATAGAGCTGGTTATTCTAATACTACTGGTGTTGATAATGTTACGCTTGGATATGAAGCTGGTTATGCTAGTACTGGTAGCAATAATACCTATATTGGTACTGAAGCTGGTAAAGCTAAAACAAGTGGTAATGCTAATACTGTTGTTGGTTCTAGAGCATTAGACGCGGAAACAACTGGGCAAAGAAATACTGCTATAGGTTATCAGGCATTAGGTTCACAAGACCAGCAGGGTGCTTCAAGTAATACTGCAATCGGTTATCAAGCTGATGACGGAAACTTAACTGGATATTGGAGAACAAGCTTAGGTTCTGGAACTGGTAGAAGTTCAGCAAGTGGTACAAATGTTACTAATGTTGGTTATCAAGCTATGGAAAGTTCAAGTACTGCTTCAAATCAAGTTACCTTGGGTAATTCAAGTGTAGCTACTTTACGTTGTGCGGTTACTTCAATAACATCTTTGTCAGATGAAAGAGATAAGTCAGAAATAAAAGATTTAGGATATGGACTTGCTTTTATAGATGCTTTACAACCAAGGGAATTTGTATGGGATAATAGACCAGAAACGAATTCTGATGGAGAAGAATATTACTCATCTAACAAGGGTAAAAAAGACTTTGGATTTATAGCACAAGAAGTTAAAGAATTAGACAACGATACTTTAAGACTTGTTTATGATAATAACCCAGATAAACTAGAGTTAAGTTATGGTAAACTTGTTCCGATATTAGTACAAGCAATAAAAGAATTAAAAGCAGAAGTAGAATCATTAAAATCATAAATAATGTTTAAAAATATAATAACATCTGAAAACACAGACGATAGTCACAAAGCAGTTATCGTAGGTCAAGTAGATGGTCAATTAGCAGAAGCTGCGGATTCAGAGACTACAGAAGAAAAACTGCAATGTCTTAAAGACCATTTTCTTTGGTTACTGTCTAACGACTTCTATAAAGACGAATGTAGCGATGATCAAATAAGTGGGATGGAATCTTATTTACCTGCTGATTACGCGGATCAATATGAGGATTTACCTGAATAGTAGATTTGTTAAAACAAGTGTAACTATATAAATACAAAACAATTAAATTAAATCAAATGGCAAAAATTAAAAAAGAACAATTAGAAATAATTGTAAAACACCAAGAAGAGTTAAATTCTATAATAAATAACATTGGTATTATAGAAACACAAAAACACGCTTTGTTGCATAAGGTTGCAGAGGTAAATAAAGATTTAGAAGAACAGAAATCACTTATAGAAAAAGAATATGGTAAAATATCCATAGACTTAGAAACAGGTGAGTATACTGAAATAACTGAAGAAGTAGAATAACAATGAATTCAGTTATAAGAAAAATCAGTATTGGATCTGATTATAAAAATGACGCTATGCATTACTCTGTAGGCCAACAAGTTTATGGAGGTCACGAGATAGCGTATATATTATTTGACGATTCAGATAGCTCTTATAATATTCACATAAAGAAAAAAGACGAGGTGTTGCCATGGAAAAAGTTTAATTCTAATATGGCAGTATCCGTTGAGTATGATCTAGAGTATTAATGAAGAGTCTATATGATTTTATCGTTGAACCAGTTGGCGATAAGTACAGTAATACTGTTAATGTGGGTGATAAAAAATTAGTTGTAAATACTAATATAGAAAACTGGAAGTTTGTTAATAGAGTTGCTAGAGTTATTGAAACACCTGCAGCTTTTTCTACACCTATTAAAAAAGGGGCTATAATAATCATACATCAAAATGTATTTAGAACATTTTATGATATGAGGGGCGAAAAGAAAAAAAGCAGATCTTATTTTAAAGATGATTGCTATTTCTGTGCAGTCGACCAAATTTATTTGTATAAAAATAAAAACAATTGGAAGACTATAAATAATAGATGTTTTATAACACCTATAAAAAGTAAACAAGATCTAACGCTAGATAAAGAAGCAAACCTTATTGGTATATTAAAATATGGTAATAAGTCCTTAGAGGAGCTTAATATAAACCCAGGTGATCTTGTAGGCTTTACTCCTAATAGCGAGTGGGAGTTTTTAGTTGATGATAAGCGACTATATTGTATGAAATCTAATGATATTGTAATTAAGTATGAATACCAAGGAGACGAAGAAGAATATAATCCAAGCTGGGCAGAAAGCAGTCGAAGAATTAATCAAGGTAGCTAAAGAAGCTATTGTTGATTCTGATGATGATATATCAGCTGACAGACTCAAGAACGCTGCCGCAACTAAAAAGTTAGCTATATTCGATGCCTTTGAAATACTTAATCGCATCGAAGAAGAGGAAAATTTATTAAACGATAAACCTAAAGAAGTTAAAGAAGAAAGAACTTTTAAGGGTTTTGCAGAAGGTAGATCTAAGTAATGTACGAGCAAAGTTTATATAAAGTTTTAAAAGACCATATTAAACCTAAAGTTCTTAAACGAATGAATAGGTATAGTAAATGGGAATATGGATATAACAAAGAACACGATATTGTTATTATAAGCAAGACAGGTAAAATAGGTGAAATATATGAAATACAAAACCTTAAAATAGCTTTACCTGAAAAAAATAAAACACACAAGTTTGAAACTAATAAATGGGAGTACACTGAGTATCCTAAAGAATTAAAAAAAATAAAGTCTGTATTTGATTGGGAGGAATACCCATTAGACTTTAAAGAAAAATGGTATGATTACATCGATAATGAGTTCACCCGCAGGGAAGAAGGCTTTTGGTTCTATAATAAGGATGTGGCTACTTACGTTACTGGTTCTCACTATATGTACTTGCAGTGGAGCAAAATTGACGTTGGGCAACCAGACTTTAGGGAATCAAACAGATTATTCTTTATATTCTGGGAAGCTTGTAAAGCTGACTCACGATGTTACGGAATGTGCTATCTTAAGAACCGCCGTTCGGGATTTTCATTCATGTCTTCCGCAGAGACCGTCAATAATGCGACAATTACATCAGATGCACGGTTTGGCATATTGTCAAAGTCTGGCCCTGACGCTAAGAAGATGTTCACAGACAAGGTTGTACCAATATCGGTCAACTACCCCTTCTTCTTCAAGCCAATCCAGGACGGTATGGACAGGCCGAAGACAGAGCTTGCATACAGAGTCCCTGCGACAAAATACACAAGGAAGAAGCTCGAGAGCAACGAGACACTCAGAGAACTTGACGGGCTCGACACAACGATCGACTGGAAAAACACAGGTGATAACTCGTACGACGGGGAGAAACTAAAACTACTTGTCCACGATGAAAGTGGTAAGTGGGAAAAACCTAATAACATTTTAAACAACTGGCGAGTTACAAAAACTTGTCTTAGATTAGGTAGTAGAGTTATTGGCAAATGTATGATGGGATCAACGAGCAACGCTCTTGATAAAGGAGGTGATAATTTTAAGAAACTATATAACGACTCAGATGTTACAAAAAGAAACGCCAATGGACAGACTCGTTCGGGATTATATAGTTTGTTCATACCTATGGAATGGAACTACGAAGGATACATTGATTCTTACGGGATACCTGTATTCGCTACGCCAAAAAAACCTGTCACAGGACCACAAGGTGAAATAATCGATTTAGGTGTGATAGAATACTGGGACAACGAAGTAGATGGACTTAAACAAGATCAAGATGCTTTAAATGAATTTTACAGACAGTTTCCTCGTACGACTAAGCATGCTTTTAGAGATGAAACAAAAGAGTCTTTATTTAATCTAACTAAAATATACGAACAGATAGATTTTAATGAAGATATGAGAAATTCAATAAATATTACTCAAGGTAGCTTTCAATGGAAAAATTCAGAACAAGATACAGAGGTTATATTTGTTCCAAATAAAAATGGTAGGTTTAATATTAGTTGGGTACCACCGACCAATATTCAAAATAGACGTTACCAAAAACACGGTACTAATTATCCTGGTAACGAACATATGGGTGCTTTCGGATGTGATCCATATGATATATCAGGAACAGTTGATAAAAGAGGTTCTAAAGGATCTCTACACGGTTTAACTAAGTTTTCAATGGAAGATGCACCACCAAATCATTTTTTCTTAGAATATATTGCTAGACCACAAACAGCTGAAATATTCTTTGAAGATGTACTTATGGCTTGCGTATTTTATGGTATGCCAATATTAGTAGAAAACAATAAACCTAGACTTTTATATTATCTAAAAAAAAGAGGGTATAGAGGTTTTAGTATGAATAGACCTGATAGAAAATATAATAAATTGTCTGTAACTGAAAGAGAATTAGGTGGTATACCTAACTCTAGTGAAGACATAAAACAAGCTCACGCTTCTGCTATAGAAACATATATAGAAACATTTGTAGGATTAAAAGAATCTGGTTATGGTGATATGTATTTTCAAAAAACATTAGAAGATTGGGCTAAATTTAATATAAATAACAGAACAAGTCACGATGCTTCTATCAGTTCTGGTTTAGCTTTAATGGCATGTAATAAACATAGGTATTCACCTGTAAATAAAATAAAACTACAACCTGTTGATTTAGGAATTAAACGATATGACAATAGGGGAACTTCATCAAAAATAATAAGTTAAATGAATATATATACTAACTCAAATAGCGCTTTTCCTAGTCAAGTAGTAAGTGATGCTGAAAAAGCAAGCTGGGAATATGGCAGTCAAGTTGCTATGGCTATTGAAACTGAGTGGTTTAAATCCGGTAGAGTTAATGGTAACAGATACTTAACAAACTGGAATAACTTTAACACTTTAAGACTTTACGCTAGAGGTGAACAACCTATACAAAAATATAAAGATGAATTATCTATAAACGGTGATTTGTCTTATTTAAATTTAGACTGGAAGCCAGTACCTATTTTATCTAAGTTTGTAGATATAGTAGTAAATGGTATATCTCAAAAAGCTTACGAAATAAAAGCTTACGCGCAAGATCCTAGTTCGGTTAAGAAAAGAACTTCTTATGCTAGTAAAATATATGAAGATATGCTAGCTAAAGAATATATAGAAAATATAAAAAATGTTCTTGGTATAGATTTATATCAAACACCAAACCCTGATATAATACCAGAAACAGAAGAAGAGTTAGAACTACATATGCAGTTGGGCTATAAACAATCTATTGAAATAGCAGAAGAAGAAGCTATTACTACTGTTTTCGCTCAAAACAAATATGATCTTATACGTAGAAGATTAAATATGGATTTAGCAGTGTGTGGTATTGCTGCTGCTAAAACAGGTTTTAATACAGCTAACGGTATAACAGTAGACTATGTTGATCCAGCTTATATGGTTTATTCATATACAGAAGATCCTAATTTTCAAGATATATATTATGTAGGTGAAATAAAATCAATAACTATACCTGAACTTAAAAAAGAGTTTCCAGATATATCTGAAGATGAATTAAAGAAAATACAGGAGATGCCTGGAAATAGACAGTACATAACTGGCTGGGGTGGATATGATGAAAACACTGTACAGGTTTTATACTTTGACTATAAAACTTATCATAATCAAGTTTTTAAAATTAAGCAGACATATCAAGGTTTAGAAAAAGCTATAGAAAAACCTGATACATTTAATCCACCTGAAAGTGATAATTTCGAAAGAGTGTCTAGGTCTATAGAAGTATTATATAGTGGTGCTAAAGTACTAGGTACTGATACTATGCTTAAATGGGAATTAGCAGAAAATATGTCAAGACCATATGCTGATACTACTAAAGTTGAAATGAATTATTGTATATGTGCACCTCGTATGTATAAAGGTAGAATTGACTCACTAGTTAGTAAGTGTATTGGTTTTGCCGATATGATACAAATAACTCATTTAAAACTACAGCAAGTATTATCTAGAATGGTGCCAGATGGTGTATATTTAGATATGGACGGCTTAGCTGAGGTTGACCTTGGTAATGGTACTAACTATAATCCAGCTGAAGCACTTAATATGTATTTCCAAACTGGTTCTATTGTAGGTAGATCACTAACTCAAGACGGTGAAGTCAACAGGGGTAAAGTACCTATTCAAGAACTACAGAGTAGCAGTGGTGGTGCTAAAATACAAAGTTTAATAACTACGTATCAATATTACTTACAAATGATACGTGATGTAACAGGACTTAATGAAGCTAGAGATGGTAGTCTTCCTGATCGTAACACTCTTGTAGGATTACAGAAACTAGCCGCTAGCGCTTCAAATACAGCTACTAAACATATTAATCAGTCTAGTTTATATATAACTCTTAAAGTGTCTGAAAACATATCTTTAAAAATAGCAGATGCACTAGAGTTTCCATTGACAGCTGAATCTCTTAAAAATTCTATATCTACTTTTAACGTAAAAACATTAGAGGAAGTATCGGATTTAAATCTGCATGATTTTGGTATATTTCTAGAACTAGAGCCTGATGAAGAAGAACAAGCTAAGTTAGAGCAAAATATACAAGTAGCTTTACAAAATGGTGGAATAGATCTTGATGACGCTATAGATATTAGACAAATAAAAAATCTTAAACTTGCTAATCAAATGCTTAAAATAAAGCGTAAGAAAAAGCAAAAAGAAGATATGGCTATACAACAGTCTAACATACAGGCTCAAGCTGCTGCTCAAGCTGAAACAGCTGAAAAAACAGCAATGGCTGAAGTTCAAAAGCAAGAAGCTATTAGCGGATCTAAAGTTCAATATGAGCAAGCTAGAACTCAAATGGAGATACAAAAAATGCAAGTTCAAGCTGAGTTAGATGCTCAAAAGTTACAAATGCAGCATAAGCTTAATATGCAGTTAAAACAACTAGAAGTTCAAGCGGCTCAGCAGAAAGAAGCTCAAATAGAAGATCGAAAAGATAAGAGAACTAAAATACAAGCAACACAACAAAGTGAAATGATAAGTCAAAGAAAAAACGATGGCTTACCTATAGACTTTGAATCAGATCCTAATATGGGGATAAGCGCGTTTATGTAAACGCTATTTAATTATTTAATTATATTATATTATGTCAGAAGTAAAAACAAATGAACCTGTTAAACAGGAAGGTGAGTTTAAATTAAAAACAAAAAAGAAAACACCTAAAAAACTAAACCAAACTAAAGATAATATTACTAAAGTTAATATTAATCCTAAAGAACCTTTGATTGAATTAGAACCAGAGGTTAAAAAAGTAATAATTCCAAAACAAGAAGAAGAAAATGCCATTCAAGCACAAGAGACAAATGATAGCGATGTTGTTGTCGAAGAACCCAAAGACAGTGGCGACAGCAAAGCAGTGGTTGAAGAAGTACGGACAACCGAAGAAAAAGTAGAATCTCCAATAGAACTTATTGAAGAACAAGAAGTAAAAGTTGAAGAAACAAAACAGCCAGAAGTTGTTGAAAAAAAGCTACCTGAAAATATTGAAAAGTTAGTAGCTTTTATGGAAGAAACTGGAGGTACAATAGAGGATTACACTAGACTTAATGCTGATTATTCTAGCATCGACGATGTGACCTTACTTAAGGAATATTACAAAAAAAATAAACCGTACTTAGAAAGTGACGATATAGAACTCTTACTAGAAGACTTCATTATTGATGAAGACGTCGACGAAGAGAGAGATGTAAGAAAAAAGAAACTTGCATTCAAAGAAGAAGTTGCAAAAGCCAAAACCTTTTTAGAGGAAACTAAGAGTAAATATTACGACGAAATCAAGTTGAGACCCGGCGTTACTCAAGACCAACAAAAAGCTATGGACTTTTTCAATAGATACAACAAGCAGCAAGAACAAGCTGAGCAACAACACAAAATGTTTAAAGAAAATACTCAAAAGCTTTTTAGCGATGATTTCAAAGGTTTTGATATCAGAGTTGGTGAAAAGTTATACAAGTATAATATTCAAAACAAAGATAAAGTTGCAGAAAACCAATCAAACATTAACAACCTAATTGGGAAGTTCCTTGATAAAAATGGTAATGTTAGTGATACGAGTGGTTATCACAAAGCTATGTATGCAGCTGAAAACGTAGATAAAATTGCCGCTCATTTTTATGAGCAAGGAAAAGCAGATGCTGTTAAAGAAGTGGTAAACAAATCAAAAAACTTAAGTGATACCAAAGCTAGGTCAACTCAAGGAGATGTGTTTGTCGGTGGATTTAAAGTTAAAGCAATTTCAGGCGCTGATTCTACAAAATTAAAAATAAAAACACGAAAATTTAACTAATTAAAAATTATTTATTATGAGTTTAACTCCTCAATTTGGAACAATTGTCCCATCTCAAACCCAAGAGTTATTAAACAGTAACTTTATCAAGTTTAATGACGGTGGTGCTGGGAATACGGATACTTTTATCCAACAATACTTACCAGAAATCTACGAACAAGAAGTAGAGCGTTACGGAAACAGAACGTTATCTGGATTTTTACGAATGGTAGGCGCTGAAATGCCTATGACATCTGATCAAGTAATTTGGTCTGAGCAAAATAGATTACATATTGCGTATGATGGTGTTTCTGCTAATGGTGCTGGAACAATTCTTACTGTTGCACCTGGTGCTACACAAGCTACTATCACTAACGTTATTTCTGTAAATGATACAGTTGTTGTTTTAGATCCTGCTACAGGAGCTGAAGGAAAAGCAATTGTTTCTGCTAGTGTACCTGGTTCTACTACTGGACCTGTTGCTGGTACTATAACAGTAGTTCCTTTCGATGGTAACGCTTTTACTGTTGCTAATGGATTTACTGCTACAGGATTAAAAGTATTTGTTTACGGTTCTGCTTATGCAAAAGGAACTAACACTGCAGGTACTGGTTTAAATGCTGTAAGACAAAGCGTAGAGCCAAAACTTACTCAATATTCAAATACTCCAATCATTATTAGAAACCAATACGTAGTTAATGGTTCTGATATGGCTCAAATTGGATGGGTTGAAGTTGCTACTGAAGATGGTACTTCTGGATATTTATGGTATTTAAAAGCTGAGTCTGAAACTAGACTACGTTTTGAAGATTACCTAGAAATGTCTATGGTAGAAGGTGAGAGATTAGCTGCTGCTAGTGGTGTTTACACTCCTGCTTTAATCCCTGGTACTCAAGGTTTATTTGCTGCTATCGAAGAAAGAGGTAATGTAAACGTTGGATTTACTGCTGCTGCTGGAATCGATGCTTTTGACGATATCTTGAAAAACTTAGATACTCAAGGAGCTATTGAAGAAAACATGTTATTCTTACAGAGACAAACTGCTCTTGATTTTGATGATATGTTAGCTGCAATCTCTGGTGGTGCTGCAGGTGGTACTGCTTTTGGATTATTTGAAAACTCTGAAGAAATGGCATTGAACTTAGGATTCAGTGGTTTCAGAAGAGGTTCTTACGATTTCTACAAAACTGATTGGAAATACTTAAACGATGCTTCAACTCGTGGCGCTATCACTGGAATCAATTCTATTGAAGGTGTATTAGTACCCGCTGGAACATCAACTGTATACGATCAAGTATTAGGAACTAACATCCGTAGACCTTTCTTGCACGTACGATACAGAGCTTCTCAAGCTGATGATCGTCGTATGAAGTCTTGGTTGACTGGTTCTGCTGGTGGAGCTTTCACTTCAACTCTAGATGCTATGGAAGTAAACTTCCTATCTGAAAGATGTTTAGTGACTCAAGCTGCTAACAACTTTGTACTTTTCAAAGGAATCTAATAACGATTCAAACTTAATAATATCCCCGTCTTCGGGCGGGGTATTATTTTTATAACTATTTAATTTTATTATATTATGGCTAAAAAAGCTCAAGCAGAAAATATTGAGGTTGCACCTCAAAAAGTAGCAGTTAAAACTGCACCAAAACAAGAAGTAAAACCAGCTAAACCTAGTTGGGAAATTAAAGATAGAGTTTATTATCTAAGAAATAATAAATCTCCATTGACATTAACAATACCAAGTAGACATACTAAAAAACACTCTTTATTGTATTTTGACGAACAAACAGGTAAGCAAAGAGAGATTAGATATGCTACTAATCAAGATTCACCTCTTGTAGATGAACAAAAAGGTGAAGCAACTTTAGGTCACATTATATTTAGAGATGGTGATTTAAAAGTTCCAAAAGAAAAACAAAACCTACAAAAACTACTTTCTTTATATCACCCTTTAAAAGGTAAAATGTATGAAGAATTTAGTGCTGTTGAAGAAGCTGAAGATGATTTAGATATTTTAGATCTTCAAATCGATGCTTTAAATGCAGCAAGAAATATGGATATAGATCAATCAGAAGCTATTTTAAGAGTTGAGCTTGGTTCAAAAGTAAACAATATGAGTTCTAAGGAAATTAAAAGAGATATCCTTTTGTTTGCTAGAAATAACCCACAGCTATTTATTAGTTTAGCTAATGATGAAAATGTTCAATTAAGAAACGTAGCTATTAGAGCTGCTGAAGCTGGTATAATTAACTTATCTCCAGACCAAAGAACATTTACATGGGGATCAAATGGTAGAAAATTAATGAACGTACCTTTTGATGAAAATCCATACTCAGCATTCGCTGCTTTCTTGAAAACAGACGAAGGAGTTGAGATCTATAAATCTATAGATAAAAAACTATAAAAACAAGTGATACTAATACAAGGCGGTTTAGGCCGCCTTTTTAGTATATAAAAAATATAAACATGGCAATAAACGTAAATACTGTTTACAACACAGTGTTGTCTATACTTAACAAAGAACAAAGAGGTTATATAACACCTGATGAGTTTAATAAGTTAGCTACACAGGTGCAATTGGAAATCTTTGAAAACTACTTCGAAGATATGAACCAACAATTACGTGTGCCGCAGACAACTAATGAATATGCAAACCGTCAAAAAAATATAGATGATTGCATTTCAATATTTAAAACAGTATCCGTACCTACCTTAATAGGTGTTGGAAATGTTTTAAATTTAAACGTAACAAATGGAGGAACGGGTTATTCTAGCTCTACAAATATAGCTACTACTGGTGGCGCTGGAACTGGTTTAACTTTAGATACTTTCGTGGATTCACCTTCTTTTTCTTTAACTAATCAAGGCACAGGTTATTCAGTTGGTACAAATATAGCTACTACAGGTGGTGGTGGTACTGGTTTAACTGTTGATATAAATTCTGTAGATCCATTGACTGGAGCTATTCAAGGCATAAGTATAAACTCTCCAGGTTTAGGATATGCAGCTTCTGCTTTAATAACTATAACTACTGGAGGTGCTAATGCTAAAATAACGTTAAGTACATTGAGTAATGGTGTTATATCAAGAGTAGTGGTAAATAATGGCGGCTCTGGTTATGCAGTAGGAAACACTGTTAATATACCAGTAGGCGCAGCAACTGCTCAAGTTGCTTCAATAAATACGGTTTCTTACTTTTTACCCCCATCTAATCTCCATAGAATAGGAACCGTTATATATAAAGATGAAAAAGAAATAGAAAGAATAGAAAGAAACGATCTTTTACAAATCAACATGTCTTCATTAACTAAACCATCTACCACATATCCAGTTTATTTATACGAGCAAGCTTCTCAAGGGTTAAATGGGGTTAACACTGGACAATCACACTTATATGTTTATCCTACTACTATACTTTCTGATGTTTCAATATCATACATTAGAAAGCCTCAGGATGTTGTTTGGGGATTTACAATAGGTTCGCTTGGTCAATATGTATATGATTCTTCTACCTCAACTCAATTTGAACTTTTAAACACAGAACAAAACGAAGTTATATTAAGAATATTAGCTTATGCTGGTATTGTAATAAAAGATCCTCAAATAGTTCAAGCTGCTTCAGGGGCTGTTCAAGCAGAGGAAATAAATTCAAAAAGTTAATACATGTCCGCAATAACAGAAACAAATCAACAATATTACACTGGTGTACAGATTTTTGTAATACCAGCTACCGGTGCAGGTCAAGAGTTTACAGCTACATTTAATACAGATTTAGTTTTAGGGTCATATAATCCATCGGACGTAGACTATGCTTTAAATAATTTTAAACTATATACGAGTCCAACTGGTTTGCCAGGAACTTTTACAGAGTATACATCTGCTTATACTGTTGTTAATAATGTAATAAAAGTAACTGGTTCATTAACAATAAACAACTACTTAGTTATTCAGCTAAAAAGTTTAGACGGTGGTAATTATGGTAATGACGATGCTTTTGGTACAACAGTTGAAAACAATTATGGTAGTTATCAATATTTAAAAATAAGTGACGTAGTTAATAATTTTTTAATAGCTTATGTTGGGCCAGGTAAATTAATTTCTAATGTAAAAAGAACAGATGTTGTATTTCATGCTAAAAGAGGTTTGCAAGAATTCAGTTATGACACACTAAAAAGTGTAAAGTCTCAAGAGTTAAATGTACCACCGAGTTTAAGTTTAGCATTGCCTCAAGATTATGTTAACTATGTTAGAGTTTCTAGGATAGACGAGCTTGGTGTAAAAAGAATAATATACCCTGCTAATAATTTAACAATAAATCCATATTCAAACCCAGTACAAGATACAGCGGGCGTGCCTGTTCAGGATAACTTTGGTCAAAATATAGAAGGAACTTCTTTAACAGAAAAAAGATGGTCACAAGCTAATGACTTGATAATAAATCAAACATTTTTTAATGATTTAGATGATTATGCTTACTGGGCTAATTACTATGGTTTTGACAATGGATTATTTTATGGGCAACAATATGGTTTAGAACCGCAATATGCTCAAGTAAACGGGTGGTTTACTATGAATGAAAGAGAAGGTAAAATAAGTTTTTCTAGTAACTTAGCAAATAAACTAATAGTGTTAGAATATATCTCTGATGGCTTAGCTTATGATTTAGATACTAGAATACCCAAGATGGCTGAGGAAGCTCTTTATGCTTACATATTACACTCTGTGGTAGCGTCTAGAATTAATCAACCCGAATATATAGTTCAAAGACTAAAAAGAGAAAAAAGTGCTAAGCTTAGAAATGCTAAAATAAGATTATCTAATATTAAGCTTGATGAAATAACTCAAGTTATGAGAGGTAAATCTAAATGGATAAAACACTAGAATTAAATGTCGGAAGTTAAAAATAATTTTATAAAATCCAAAATGAATAAGGACCTAGATGCTAGGCTTATTCCAAATGGTGAATATAGAAATGCTGTAAATGCTCAGATTAGTAGATCAGAAGGCGAAGGTGTTGGTACTTTGGAAAACGTTCTTGGTAACGAATTAATATCTACTATAGAACCTGGAGTTGCAAATTTAATGTCTATAGGTCATTTCGTAGATGAAGTTAATAACTTTATATATGTTTTTTTAACAGACAATTACGGTTCTATATATACACCTACTGGTGCTGGATCAAATCATTTTATATATAGATTTAACGCCTCTGCAAGTCCTCAAGTTTCTGAAAAACTAGTTGAAGGAGCTTTTCTTAATTTTTCTACACAATCACCTATATATGGTATTAACTTGTTAGAAAATTTATTATTCTTTACTGATAATAGAAATCAACCTAGAAAAATAAATATCACTAACGCTGTTAACGACACTACTTACTATACGACTGAAGATCAAATATCTGTAGCTAAATATAACCCTTATTCTGCTATAAACTTATACGAACTAAGCACTGAATCTCCGTCTGTTGCCGATGTTTACCAGTCTACAATGAAAGACGTTGTATCTAAGTTTTTGCCAACTGGTAGCTCTGCAATAGTTCAAGCTGTTACTACCCCATCAACAGTGTTTACTTTGACAAGTGGTTTATATCCTTTTTATCCTAACAAACCTGCTATAGGTCAAAAAGTCGGAGTTATAAGAGCTAGTGGTGCTGGTAACTTTTTAATAGAAGACACTGGTTCTACAGTGGTTAGTAGTACCGGAGCAACGCAAGTAGTAATAACAGCACCAACGTTAGCCCCAGTGGCAAATGATGAACTCGTATTTTTACCTAACCCGTATTACGATCCCAATTATTCTGGTGATTCTACTTTTTTAGAAGATAAATTTGCAAGATTTTCTTATAGATTTAAATTTGAAGATAATGAATACTCTTTAATAGCTCCATTTACACAAATTTGTTTTATACCTAAACAAGATGGTTATTTTTTAACTACTAGCGCAGAAACTTTTCCAGCGCCTACAGGTGCACAAGCTATAAACACAGATCAAGATCAAGCTGTTAATTCTAGCATAGTTAGCTTTATGGAAAACAAAGTTAATTCTATTGGTCTTAATATTCCGCTACCATCAGCGCAAACAGCTTTACTAAGTGATTTTAAAATAGATGAAATAGATATTCTTTATAAAGAGTCAGATGGTCTATCAATAAAAGTTATAGACACTATATTAGTTTCTAGCTTAAGCAGTTCTAATAATTATTTAAATTATTTATACACAGGTAAAAAACCTTTTAAAACTCTTTTAGAGAAAGAAATATCTAGAGTCTACGATAAAGTTCCTGTAAAAGCTTTAGCGCAAGAAGTTTCTGGTAATAGAGTTATATATGGTAATTTTCAAAATAGACACACTCCACCTAAAGCTATAGATTTCAATGCGGCTATTTCAGATAAAACAGCTTTTGATCTGAGAGATGGTAGCGCTACAACAAGTTCTTCTACGTCTAGTGGTAAACTTATAAATATATCCGGAGCAAAAGGTACTATTGAAATAGGTAGTAGAGTTTCTTTTACTGGAGCCCCAGCTAATTTATTAGTTGAAGCAGTTGGAACGCCACCTTCTTCACCTACAACTGTAGAAGTAGATCAAGATGTTACAGTTGGTACTGGTGTTGCAATAGCGTTTTCACCATCTAGCAATGATAAAAATACAACTAGTATAATAGAATATCCTAGTAGTAGTTTAAAAACAAATAGAAGTTATCAAGTCGGTGTAATACTTTCAGATAAATTTGGAAGAAGCTCTGATGTTATATTAACTAACAATACTAGCACTATAACAATAGGTGGTAATGATTTTACTGGAGCAGATATTTATAGTCCATATATAGACGAAATAACAGGTGAGGTAGTTAATGAATGGCCAGGTAATTCTATAAAAGTATTATTTAATACTGTAATAGGTCCAGCAAATCCAAATTCTTCAACTTTAGAACCAGGTTTATACAATGGAGATGTTTCAAGTGTTAATTATAATCCTTTAGGTTGGTATTCATATAAAATAGTAGTACAGCAAACTGAGCAAGAATACTATAATGTTTATGCACCTGGAGCTATAAAAGGTAGATTAGACGGCGTACCTAGTAGTGAAGATAGTATTTCTAGAATAGTTATTATTAATGATAACATAAACAAGATACCTAGAGATTTATCAGAAGTAGGACCTTCAGATAAAATATATAGAAGTTCTGTTCAACTTTTTGGTAGAGTTGTAAATAATTTTGACCAGTATCTTCCAGTACCTAGTAGTGGACCTACAGTTTCACCTGTTACTAGTAGAAGCAACGTTGGTAATCAACAATATTATCCAGATCAAAGAACATTTACCGTTAATTCTATACAGAATTTATTTGATGAGTTTGATTGGCCTAATGGGTATCTTGATTCTAGCGGTAATATAGATCCACTAGATAGTGATCAAGAATTATTTTCTTACTATAGTGCAGAGTCAAATCCTTTTGTAGCCGAGTTTTCTACATCACAATTAAACGATCCTAATTACCAATTCGGTGTAAATAACTTAAATCCACTTATTTACCCTGGAATAAAATTTGTACCAGTAGAACAATTGTGTGTTTTTGAAACTGAACCAGTTGTATCTTTGTTAGATATATACTACGAAACATCTACATCTGGCCTTGTAAATGATTTAAATACAGCTATATTAAATGAATTAAATGTTAGCAATAATTTAAATAATTTTAATCCAAATCTTTTTACAGAAGGATTAACTCTTGCTAACATTATGTCTTCTAACTTTAATATAGTAAATCAATTTGGTGTTGCCTTAACTATTGGAACTGGCACTGGTCAGTATCAAAGTTTAACATTAACCTCAGCCACAGATAGACAAGATCCTTCACAAGATGTTTCTTCTTATTTCACATTAGTACAACCAGCTGGCGCTGGAGTAAATCAATATAATATACTTCTCACAGCTGATTTTACCGCCAACGCTTATGTAGGAGGGAATACTGGCGCACACCAATTTGACTTAGAATTAACAGCTATAATGGCAAACGGTGAACTTGTTGTGTATAATGAACCATTGGTTCTTGGTAATGTACAGCCTCAGTTTTATATAAGAGCTAATCAACCACCGGTTCTGGCAGATGTCGCACCTTCTACAATAACATTAAATAGTACCTCAGGTAATGTAAATCCCTACAATGATTTAACTCCAAGCTTAATAAACATATTAACGCTGTATGGTAGAAATGGAGCTTATGATGCAACTGGATCTTCTTCTACAGCAAGTCCTAATACTAGAAACGATTTAGAGTGGAATATAGATAGTGTAACTAATTCAAATGGAGATGATGTTACTGAAAATGGTATATTTGCTTTAGATGTAACTCCAGAGGTCCTTGGTAACTCGTTTGTTCAACAGTGTAATTTACGTAATGCTAAACTACCGCCTCAAAGTATAAAATTAGACACTTACACAGTACAAATAAGATTAACAGATGCCGCAGGTCAAGCTGATGCAGAATCAAGAGTGGTAAATGTTATATTACAATATGGTGTTTTTGCTACCCAAATTCGAACTTCAGATTATGAATTAGGAGGATCTTCACAAGGACAATTTGTTGAAATACAATTTTCAAATCTAAGTGGACCTGACGCTGGATTAAATGGCTGGTATATATACACCGGAACTTGGCAAGAATTGACATCTAGTATTATTAATAATACTATTGTTATTCAAAACGCTACAACTACAGGTGATCCATGTCCTTTAAACACTCAGTTTCCAAGTTGGTATTGGGGTGGAAATTTATCTTCTCAAGTTTCTTTAGCTGCTGCTAGACAAAAAATAGCAGATTGCCTTGTAAGCCCAGGTGCTTCATATGGAGCTTTTAACCCTAATACAAATCTTAGTCCAGATCCAGCGGGTTATGGTTTTGATGTTTCTAATTAATGTAATTAAAGTAATAAACAAGTAATATTAAATATGCCAGCGA
>Ga0208434_1000294_pt1 | contig 26021 bp, 23 predicted proteins | sample 13_taG_FD_184086 | JGI IMG/M metagenome (GOLD analysis project Ga0208434, IMG submission 184086) | Marine viral communities from the Subarctic Pacific Ocean - 13_ETSP_OMZ_AT15268 metaG (SPAdes) (version 2) | ecosystem: Environmental > Aquatic > Marine > Oceanic | place: Pacific Ocean | collected... | reverse complement strand
GAGTATTATCGTAGTGGTAATATTTTTGTCTATAGATTTGATGGGGAATTCAACGTGGAGGATTATGCTCGACTTATGAATCAAGTTGGCTCTATTAATCCTTCCGCTAATAAGATTCCAGTCAAGTATGTGTTACTAAACCCTTTCGATATTGTATCTAAGAGGGCTACCACATTTAATGTTGGGGCATATGAAAAAGTTTTATCTGAGTATGAGCTTTCTCGCTTGCAGAACCCATCTACAGAAGAAGATCAGTTAATTTATGATTCTTTAGACCCTGAGATGAAGAAGCTGATCAAGGATGGTTCATACTACACAGATGGAATCAAAATTGAATTAGACCCCAAACGTCTTAGCTTCTCTTTCTATAAGAAACAAGATTATGAGCCATTTGCAATACCATTTGGGTATCCCGTATTAGAAGATATCAATGCTAAGCTTGAGCTTAAAAAAATGGATCAAGCAATTACCCGTACTGTTGAGAATGTTATTCTTCTTATTACTATGGGTGCTGAGCCTGAGAAAGGTGGGGTGAACGCCAATAACATTAACGCAATGCAGCACCTCTTCAAGAATGAGAGTGTCGGTCGGGTTCTGATATCAGATTACACTACTAAAGCTGATTTTGTTATTCCAGATCTGAATAAAGTTCTTGGACCCGCAAAGTATCAGATTCTGAATGATGATATCAAACAAGGTCTGCAAAACATTGTCGTTGGAGATGAGAAATATAATTCAACACAAGTTAAAGCCCAAATCTTTATTGACCGTCTAAAAGAAGCTAGAAGCTGTTTCTTGAACGATTTTTTACAGAAGGAGATAAAGCGTATCGCTAATACTCTCGGCTTTAAGTCATATCCGACTGCTACAATGAAGGATATCGACATGCGTGATGAAACTCAGCTTATGCGTGTTTCTACCCGCCTTATGGAGCTTGGTATTCTTACCCCTCAACAAGGAATGGAGATGTTCCATAATGGCAAGTTCCCAAATGCGGAAGATATAGCTCCTGCTCAAAGCACCTTTATAGAACAAAGGAAAGAAGGTTTTTATAATCCTATTGTTGGTGGTGTGCCAATGATTGAAGATGAAATCTCTGAGAAATCTAAAACTCCTGAAACTGCTGGTAGACCTCATGGTACTAGCACAGTAGATGAGCAAAAACTGTCTAACGCAGAATATTCTAGAACAAACATTCAATCTACTATTTATGCCGTAGAAGCTTTTAATTCTATAGCTAGGGAGAGGGCTGAAGAGAAGTTTGGTGGAGAGTTAAATAAACAACAAGAAGAGATGGTCACCAAGCTTTGTGAGTCGATTATTTGCGCTTCTGAGCGTGAACAGTGGAATCAGACCCTTGAAGCTTGTATTGATAATTTCGAACTTATCGAAGAATTAAATGTAATGAACGACGTTTTGAGTGTATCTAATAAACATAACTTGGAAGTTTATCCATCAGCAATTTTATACCATAGTCATGAAAATTAATCCAGAAGACATTGAATTACCCCTTGAGAAAACTGTTAGTTTTAAAAATGGGGAAGCAGAAGTATCCATCGCTAGCAAGTATAGCGGATCAGAAGCAGGTTTGTATAAATCTTATATGAGCATGTGTGCATCTGATGATAAAGCCCTTACGGATACTAAAGGTATGGATAAAAAGCATACTTATGCCGCTTGCGCCGTTCAGTACGGTAAAATGCGAGCTATGATGATGGACGATAGCAAAGGGGAGCTTACTGATAAGCAAAAGCAACTTCCACCCGCATTACAAAAAGTCATCCTCGATAAGATGAAGAAGGATGGAAAGATTAGTAAAGAAGACTCTGAAGCTGCCGAAAAGAAACTTTTATCAAAGGATGATGAAAAAGAGCCTGATCCAAAAGGTGAAAAACTGGAGGTTAAGGAGAAAAAGTAAAATGCCTTATAAGTATACAACTACTTTTGAATCTGAAATTTTTGCTCATCAAGTAAATGATGAGTTTGTATCTAAGGCTTCGCTAAGTGAGCTAGCTTCTCTGGTCCCCAAAAATATTGACTTTGAAAAGAATGTAGACCTACTAGGTGTATCATTTAACGCTGCTGTTGTTAATGTGTTTAATAGAAACGGTGACGGTATTGATACCGCTACCGCTTTAAAGTATAACGATCAGTTTATACATAAGCCCACTAATATAGAGCATAATAAAGATAAGATTGTGGGGCATATTGTTACTGCTGGGTTCAGTGACTATGGCTCTAATAAAATCTTATCTAATAAAGAATTAGAAAATAAGAAAGACCCGTTTAATATAGCATTAGGCGCTGTGGTCTATAAGTCGGCAAATAAACAGTTTGCTCAACTTCTAGAAAAATCAACTGATCCAGAAGACGAATCTTATTATAAAAAAATATCTGCAAGTTGGGAGGTTGGTTTCTCTAATTATATTTTGGCGGTAGGAAGCGATAAGCTTAACGAAGCCACAATCATATCAGACCCTCATAAAATTAAAGAAATGAACGGTTTCTTGAAAGCTTATGGTGGTTCTGGTAAAACTGATAAAGGTGAACCTATCTATAGATTGATTACTGGAAAGATATATCCGTTGGGTATTGGTTTCACTTCTAATCCAGCCGCAGATGTAAAAGGCATCTATAAAGATCAAGAAGATAGTGATCAAGATAAATTTTCACAAAAAGATAAAAAAACTGTAACAAAAGAAAATAACATAGCTATGGAAAACATTGTTAACGAACTAAAGGATCTTCTTACTGAGAAAAAAATCGGTGAGGAGACTGTAGCTTCCATGACTCAGACTTTTTCAGAGGCGATTCGCGAAAAGAACGAAGAGTTTTTGAAGGAAAAAGAGGCTCTTACGAGCGAAAAGGAAGCCGTCAAAAAGGAATACGAAGATCTTAAAGCTTCTGTTTCTGAGCTTGAAACCAAGCTTACCGAAGCAAATGATCGGATTAACGTTTTTGAAAATGAGAAAAAAGCTGAAGAAGCTGTTGCTCGTTTCAATGTGCGTATGGACGAACTTGATTCCAAGTTTGAACTCTCCGATGAAGATCGTCAGTTCCTTGCTGAAGAAGTGAAGTCTCTTGATGAGGCTGAAGAAGCGTTTGCTTCTTACTCTGATAAGCTTGAAGTGCTTTGGAAGCATAAGAGCAAAGCTAATAAAGAAGCTTTCGAGGCTGAAATTAAGGCTCGCATTGAGGAGGAAGTTGCTAAGCGTGTTGCTAATGCTTCGGAAGAAGTTGATGTTGAGCAAGCTCTCGACAACGCGCAACAAGTTGACGCTGACATTTCAAACAATAACGAGGCTGTCGCTTCTCAAGAAGAGAACCTCGTTGACAAATTTAAAAAAGCGTTCTCTCGCGAGAACATCGAAATTTCTTAACTTAAACTAAAAATAATATTATGGGACTTAAAATTCTTCCTTTTAGACAATATGACGACCACGATGTCGTTAATCTCTATCGAGTCGCTGACGGCATGGTACTCGATAGCACAACTGGAGCTGGTTCTGGCGATGCTGGAACTTTCGTGAAGGTTTCTGCTGGTGACTTCTCTGCTGACCCTGTAGCTTATGGAGCTGACGACTATCTTGGCAAAACTGATTATCCTTTTGTTGGACGTAATCAGTATCCAAAAGTAAGTCTTCAAGTTGAGCCAGCTGGAGCTGGAGATGTGCCTCTCGGTATCACTCTTCTTCAGACTGCCAAGAACGACGAGAACGGAGAGAAGCTTCTCTACAATCCTCAAAAAGCTGCTGAACTTCAGGCTGCTCTCCCCGGAGAGGCTGTTCCTATTGCCACTAAAGGCATCTTCACTATTGCTACTTCCGCTTTCCAAGGCGCTCTTGGTGGCGATCTTGCTATCGGAAGTGGAATCAAAGCTTCTACTGGTGGAACCGTAACTGGTTGCGCTCCTACTGATAGCGCATCTTTTGGAACCATTCTTGGAACTGGTAGCCGCACCTCTCAAAACGGTGTTGCCGATCAGTTTGCTGGTGAGTACCTTGTCTTTAAATTCAACTAATATAGAAAGAATCTAAAAAATGAAAATCACTTTAAAAAGAACTCCAGAACAAATCGAGTTGGTTAAAGCTATGGCTTCCCGTAACCGCACTGTCGCTTACGAAGCTCAAGTAGCTCTTGCTGAGTTTATTGGACCTGTGCTTGCAGAGGTTATCAATCAAGCTCCTACGCTTTCTAACCTTTTCACCACGCTTCAGTTTAACGCTGATGACAATCCTTCGATCCCTCTTGATCTCTATCATGACATCAATGACGAAGATTACATCAAGGTTTACAGCCAGTCTCATGCTGGTGGTCTTCCTACCAATCAGGTGCTTCCTACTGCGTCCGAGATGAAAATCGCTACCTACGGTCTTGATACCGCTGTTAGCTTTGACCGTCGTTACGCAGCTAAGTCCCGCATGGATGTTGTCTCTAAGACCTTCACCCGTGCTGCTCAGGAAATCCTTGCTAAGCAGGAGACTACCTCTGCCAGCTTAATCTTGGGATCTCTTGCTGAAGCAGAAACTAACGGCACTAAACACGTTCGTGTTTCTAGCGGAACAGGCTTAAACTTTGTTCTTGATGACATCAACAAGATGATGACTCTTGCTAAGCGTATTCAGTCTTCTTTCCTTGGTGGATCTCCTGCTGGTGGAACCTCTAAAGGAATTACTGACCTTATCGTTTCTCCAGAGATTGTTGAAAAGCTTCGCGCTATGGCTTATAACCCAATCAATACTGCTGCTGCTCCTCTTGGCACAGCAGAGAAGACCAGTATTGCTGCTCCTGATGAGCTTCGCATGAGCGTTTACAACAACGCTGGCCTTCCTGAGTTTTACGGTATTTCCATCATGGAGATCCTTGAGCTTGGAGCTAATAAGAAGTTCACCGACGTATTTGATACTGCTGCTGGCAGTACGGATTACGGTTCAAGCGATACTTTCGATGCTGGTGACGATCTTGTTATCGGAATCGACCGTTCACGCGAGTCTTTGATTCGTGCTGTTGCTGTTGATGAAGATTCTGGTGGTGAGTTCAACCTTATTGCTGACGATCAGTACAGCATTCGCCAACAGAAGATTGGTTACTTTGGATCGCTTGAAGAGGGCCGTATGGTTCTTGACAATCGCGCTCTCATTGGAACTCTTGTTCAAGGTTAATACTCTTCACTGTATTTATATTAGAGAGTCGCTCCTTCGGGGGCGGCTCTTTTTTTTGTTTATTTCTCTAGATAATGTGTATAATAGTATATGGACAATTTTGAGAACGTATCATTTGGCAATGGCCAGAATAATTATTTTGGCGCGGAAACTACAGCTGAACTTAAGGAGAAGTTAGCTTCCTATGGGAAAGCTGAACTTAGGGGTTTAGCTTCCAAGGTTGGATTGAATCCAAATTACACAGCGAATATTCTTAAGGATATGATTCTTAAGGAATTTAGATCTTACAAAGCTAAGAATTCACCCATCCCAGCCCCAAAACCTATGTTCGCAGAGGCTTCTGAAGAGATTCAAGACATGATTAAGTCCGTGGGTAAAGTGAATGCCGACGAAAAAGCTAAAAAGAAATGGTCTAAAAAGAAGAACTCCAAGAAAAAAGGCAATTAATAGTGTAACATAAGGCATGAGTGTAATTAGCGATTTAGCCTCCGATATCTTTACGGACGAATTTGATAGTGATACAGGTATTGCTACATCAGGTTCTATTCAAGCTTGGTTAGAAAATAACTTGGGCGAACTGAATAACTTAATCTATAAAGATTTTAGTGGCGCGAGCGCTGATCTAGACACTGAGGCTCAGTCTATCCATAAGGAGCTTTATTTACATAGTTATTATAGAAAGCAGTCTAGGAATGCATTGAGGGGGATATCATCTTCAACCAGCGATAATAAGATACTGTCTTTAAAGGACGGAGAATCGTCTGTGACGTTCGTTAACCGTAATGAAGTGTCTAAGGTCTATAGAGGGCTTGCGAACGATTCTAAGGGTAAACTAGACGATTTGGTGGCACGTTACAATATTTATGAAGCTAAGCCTCAACAGGTGGGCGGAATTGATGGGGTGATTTTGACTGGCAGCGACAATACTTAATATTAAATAAACGTTATACATAAAAAAAGGGCGGTGGAAACACCGCCCTTTTTGTTTAAGGTTATTATAATGTACTAGGCTGCGGGGAATATTGGGTCATTATTTTCCCCACTGACAAATACACCATTACCAGTATCATTAACTCCACCAATTTGAGTGGAGAAGGTAAGGTCAACAGATTTGTTGGACCCAACGCTCAAGGAGAAGCTTTCGCTATCAAGCCTACATCCTTTTAATGTGTAGATCATCCTGTCTGTTTGAGTACCACCAGAATCTGTAGACTTAAGCTTTAGAAGCAGATCATTAGCAGCTCCTGTCGCATCAAGAGTTTCTGATAAATTTCTAGCTACAACATCCGTACAGATAGCGTTGATAGAAAGGGTAGCATTAACTGGGAAGTCTACTGGTCTTGCATAAGCAAATCGAGTTCCAAGCCTCTGAAGAGGGCTTCTGCTTAAAGGAATAGAAAGGGACGCACTTTGAATGTGAATCGAATCTTCGCTATCCTTACCAGTGATATTCGACATTGTTGATCCGCTAATTCCAGTGATGTCAATTTCAATGTCACCCGGACGAAGTGCGAAAATATCACTTTCTCCTTGTGAAAATTGAGGCAGGACAGCTGTACGGTCATCAGTACCATCTTTGATCATCTTACCGTCTGTAATATCTACAGCTGGGGTCAGGATTCCACTGTAACCCCCTGCTTCCCCACTAAGTACAGTATCGTGAGTTGAATTGATATTGGCGCATTCCATGGAGACGCTAACCGTTGGTATGCTTCCTACGGATAGGTCCAAGGTGTAATCGCTTAAAAATGCATTACCTAAACCGATGACACTTTTTAGATCCTGTCCAGAAGAGCCTTTAGCGTCAGCTCCTTCCCCTACCGTTGTAATGTAAAGATTTTTGCCCACTCCATAAGTCATATGCCCAGAGGCAAATTGGCCAGTGTCCCCAGCCCCGTCTCCAGTTTCAACGTGAAAGCCTAAAGCTCTTTCGTTAAAACCGTCAGTTAAATAATACGAGAAGTCTAAATTGACCGTTGGGGCATCCATGACTATACTGTCAATACGAGCTGCCTGACCAAACTGGTTAATGTCCTGCCTATTAATTGTGAAACTGTAGTTTGCGCTTTGAATACGCTCAAGCTGCTCATGTTTATTGGAACCTGTGGATTCAATATCTTCACTTACGTAAAGTGCTTCCGATTGATAAATTACTCTGTTTCTTGCCATAATTAAATTTTGTTAAGGTTTAAGAGAATACTGCATCAGTGAAACTCCCGAGTGCGAAAACTCCGTTAGCAGTATCGTTCGTTCCACCAATTTGTGTAGAGAATGTAAGGTCAACACTCTTATTTGAACCAATGCTAGAAGAGAAACTCTCACTATCAATTCTGCAACCTTTAAGGGTGTAGGTCATTTGAGGAGCGCCATCTTTATCATTTAAAGTCACGCTTACTTGATAACCTGCATTATCATTGAGGATAGTTGCGAGGTTTTGCTGAGTAACGTCATTACAAATTGCATTAACACTAAGAGTTGCATTGACTGGGAAGTCAACAGTTCTAGCGTAATTGAATCGGGTTCCAAGGCGCTGAAGAGGAGTCCTGCTTAATGGAATAGATAAGGATGCACTTTGAATGTGGATTGCGTCCTCACTATTTGGACCATCGAGATCCGAAAGAGCGACTCCATCTAGAGCCACAATATTAACTGAAATATCACCCGGGCGAAGAGCTGTTAATGTAGATTCTCCTGTAGTAGGAGCGGCTAAACTAGCATTAGTGCTAGAGTAGGGCGTTCCATCTGTGATATCTACAGAAGGTAAAGAAATGTTAGTGATTTGAGTGTTGTCTCCACCTAAAACTGTATCAGAGTTGATGTTGGAACATTCCATAGATACAGAGACTGTAGGCAGAGAACCGACAGCTAGATCAACTGTGTAGTCGGATAAGTAAGCATTTCCTAAACCAATAACTGATTTACGATCAGCTGCAACAGCGTTTGAATCAACAGCGTCTTTTCCTTCGTCAGCGGTGACGATGTAGAAGTTTTTCCCTGAAGTGTAAGTCATGTGACCTTCAGCAAACTGATTGCTGTTACCCACATCGAACCCTAAAGCTTTTTCGTTCCCCCCATTTGTAAGGTAGTAAGAAAAATCCAAACCTACAGTTGGAGCATCCATGACAAGACTATCAATACGAGCAGCTTGCCCATATTGGTTAATATCTTGCCTGTTGATTGTGAAGTTATAATTAGCGCTTTGAACACGCTCTAACTGGAAATGCTCCCCAGTAGCTGACGATTGAATACCTGAACTGGTGTAAAGGGCTTCCGATTGATAAATTACTCTATTTCTGGCCATAATAAGTTATTTTTTAGTGTTTACAATATTTTTAATGTTTTATGAAATTAAGAAAATCTGAACCTGTGTATCTTTAAGTCAAAATCGATAAATCCGACATAAAGATCATTAGCTAAAGACTTCCTCGCTTTGTCTGTTAGTTTTGAAGTAGTTACATTATCTACTAGAAAAGGGTTTTTGCTATTATAAGCGTTAGATAGCGTATTGTAGGAATATGTACCATCTTTTAGATCTCCATATTCGTTCATGGGATGCCCACTCATGGGTATTGGGGAGAACACCTCATTATGAGAATCTCCAAAAATTGATAAGACTCCATCTAATTTGTATGGATCATCTGAGAGGACTACAGCGTTAGCTCTGACTGTGGTAGCTTCTTCGCCACCAAAAGCGAACCCCTGATTCTGCATTGTAGCTGTAGATAAGAATACCGCTGGCACAACTTGGTCATATGGAGCTATTCCAGACTCATTATATGTTGGTATTCTAGAATTAACTTCGTATTTGTTTTCTACGACTAGATCATCTTCTGTTTCATTTGTGAAGTAGATGTTAAAGTCTTTAACCGCGAAAGTCCCTGTGATCGTAGAGCTTGATGTGTAGTTAGATCCTGTTTCTACAATGCGCCCATTATTGTAGTCGATATAGTGAGAGCCACCTGCGATTGCCGTAGGTAAAACCGCTCCAGCAATAGACGAATCCGTCACGAATTGTTTGTAGGGGCTAGAAAATGGGACATAAGAATCATCTAAAAAATCATCTGGTGTGTGATAGAAAGTTCCTGTTTGATTTGAAAATGCCTCGCCTTTTTCCAACAAAAAGTGATCAAACCAGAGCATAAACGAATTAGTTAGCGTATGTACAAATTGTTCTTTCATTTGATGTTGTTAAATTGTTTTTTATATTTATTAATTAAAGCGGAAATGTATTGAGTATTTTGAAATCCCCCAGATCTTACTCTGGTTTTTGATTGTACAGCTTTACCTGATCGACCATCATCTTTTCGGAGTAAGTAGCCGAGTCCCGATATACCCGTCTCTATTCCTTGCGCCCAACTCCTTCCTGAAGCCCACGGCAATGGGGTCGCTTTGAAAATGTCTGAGGCTTCAGGGATAGTAACATTATATGTTACACCAATTTTAGCTTCTCCTGCATAATTATAATTCATGTTTTCCAGCATTTGGAGTATAGGCTGTATTGGTTGATCCGAAGCATCGAAGCCGATAAAAGCAAAAAGATTAGAGATCCCACCTAAAGTGCCGCTAGTATTACTGCTGCTTGGTCCAGCTATTAGTTCAATGGTTACTGGATGACTAAGGAATTCCTTAATCATCCCAGATTTAACTTCAAGAAACTTTTTCTTAAACTCTTTTTCAAATGGCCTTTTTAAAGCTTTTGGGGCTTGTTTTTGTATAGCCATTTGGACATCTTTAGGTAAGGTAGCCATTATTCGTCAGTTGGAGTGAGTAAAAAAGTATAAAATTTATTTGTGGTTAATCCACGGGGGGAGCCATCACTTTTGATTGCGAATCTAATTCCGTCTAACTCAACCCTCCTAGCTTCCTGCAAAAACTCATAAGCATCACTTTTTACCACAATTTTTACAGAACCATCTGGTAGAATGATTTTGTTTTGAGTACCTCGTTGATTTTCATTATTCGATAAATACTCTTCATCCATATTGACATAATAAACTCTAGCCTCAAAAGCTTGAGACTCTGTAGTGTATTCTACATTTGATTTAGAGCCTGTATTAGTCCTACCATAAATGCTGTTATATTTAGCATTTGTAGAGATCACAGTTCTTTTCGAATTCTTAAAGACGGTGATAGTCCGTGCGAAAGTCTCATGCAATGTATCATACGTCGCATTAATCGCAGACTCCATATTAGAAGATAAAAAACCAGCCATGTAGATAATTACACATTTTTTGTTATAATAACTAGGATAAAGGATGAATGCCAAAAATAATTTAAATAAAAAGTCTGGAGATGAAGTATCTTCATTGTTCAAGATGATGTTAATTATGGTGGAAGATATGAAGAAAGATCATGATTTTCACTATCAGAAGCTATATGAAGCTATTCCAGAAAAGTATCACCCAGTAATCAAAGCGGCTGATCATTTTACCCCAGATAAAGTGTCGTGGATTAGGAAGAGAATTTTGGACTTTGGCAATGAAAGTTTGCGTAATGTGCAAAATGAAATAGAAAATTACAAAGTTGAATTTATATTTAAGTAGGAATATGGAATTAAAATTACTATATCAGTTCACCGTCGATGAAGTTAAAGAGGTAGAAAAAGAATCCTCAAGGAAAAACAAAAAGACTGGCGAAGTTACGATTACTAAGAAAAAGGTAAAGGAAAAAGTACCTCTTGAAGTAAAAATCAAGAAACCTTCTCGTCGCGAGTTGGAAGATGCTGAGCTTCAATACACCATCGAAATGAGTAAGTGTATTAAGCAGGGTATCCTCACGAAAGCAATGCTTGCAAAAAAATATAGCGATACTGGGGGGACTTTTACTGAAGCGGGGCAAAAAGAGTATGGCAAGCTATATAAGCAGATTTTAGAGTTTCAGAATGAATATATCAAACTTGACTCAGCCACCAAACTTGACGCAAAGCAGAAAAAAAGGCTTGAATTCGTAAAAGAAGAGATCGCCAAAGTCAAAAGAGAGTTGGTTGAAGTAGAGTCAAATCTACAAGGTTTATTTGAACATACTGCTGATGTTAAAGCTCAAAACAAACTCTTACTGTGGTATGCTCTTCATTTAACTTACATTCAAAGAGAGGAAGATGAGGAGCCTATCCAGTATTTCAAGGGTCTCGATTATGACGAGAAAATTGAAGATTACTACGATAAGGAGGAAGAAAATTCCGATGTTTATCAGCAGGTTATCAAACAAGTTTCCACTACACTAGCTTTTTGGTTCTACAATCAAGCTTCTACGCAAAAAGAGTTTGAGGAAATTATGGACAAGGTAGAAAAGGGTGAGTTATAGTGACGAATTTTATACCTCTCTTATAGGGGAGATATTTGACGGATATAGCGTCTCGGCCTTTGAAGGTCGAGACGTATTCGTTAAACACATAAACCTAAGAGATCAGAAGTATATAAATTCTTATTACGAAAAGTATAAGAATATTGCTTTATCTAAAGGTATTGAGTCTCAAGAAGAGCGGGAGGCTTACATTAAAAAAGAGGGCTTGTGGGAGGAGTCTGATGATATGAAGATACTGTCTCTCACGGAAGAAATTAAAAATCTTAAAAAGACAAAAGAATCTGTATTCTTACCTTCCCAACAAGATTCTTTTCAAAAGACTATCGAAGAAAAGTCTGTTGAGCTGCACGATTTAAACAAAAATAAAAATGAGGTAGTTGGTTTGACCGCAGAAGCTTACGGCTCCAAAAGATCTAATGACGAAATGCTTAGGTTTTGTATCTTCAAAAATCCTGATCTTACTGAGAACTTACATACTGAAGATGAATTTGCGGAACTTGAAGTTCGTGAAGTTATCTTATTAAATACTATCATGATAGATAATTCTAATAGAATGTCTGAAGATAATATTAAACATGCTGTTTTGAGGCCATTCTTTAGCATGTACATTTCAAACTGTGAAAATCCTAGCGATTTTTATGGAAAGCCTATAGTTGATCTTTCTGCTTATCAAATGAAGACTGCTATGTATGGTAAGGTATTTCATAGCATATTTCAATACACCGAAGATATTCCAGATAATATTAGGCAAGACCCAGATAAATTACTAGCTTACTCAGAGAGTCAGAGAAATAAAGTCTCTAATAAAGGAGGTGTAAGAGACGATGCGGATGCTTCAGCCGTATTCGGGGCAACTAATGACGACATGAAAACTGTAGCTAAAGATGCCAAGACTGTTTCTTTATCAGAAGCAGCGAAAGAAGCTGGCGGCAAGTTAGACATGAAACAAATGATGAGATTAGCAGGTCATGATGTGTAATATTAGTGTATATACACACTAAAGGAACAAGATTATGCCCATCAAATTACCAACCGTACAAACGGGTTTCGAACAAAGTATTGATAAAGCAGCTAAGAAAGCTGGTAAGAATCTTAAAATCAATATGGGGCCGGGGGCCAAGAGTATTGAGGGTTTAACAAGACCTTTGGGGCGGTTAACTGGTAAGGCTGATGAGTTCACAAAATCTATGGAGGCGGCTAACGCCCGTGTTTTAGCCTTCGGCGCATCTGTTGGTGTTATTGCTGCTGTCTCAAATGCTTTAAAGGAGTTGGTTACGACGACTATTCAGGTTGAGAAGAGCTTAGCTAATATCAACTCGATTCTAAAGCAGTCAGATTCGCAGCTTGACGGTTTTAAAAAGCAAATTTTTGATATTGCTAGAAATACAGGTCAAACTTTTGATGTTGTAGCTGAAGCGGCTTTAGAACTGTCTCGTCAAGGTCTTAAAGCTGAAGAAGTTACTAAAAGGCTTAATGATGCTCTTGTTCTTTCTCGTCTTTCTGGTTTGAGTGCTTCTGATGCTGTGGCAGGTTTGACAGCAGCAGTTAACTCATTTTCCTCTGCTGGTCTTACAACCACTGACGTACTTAATAAAATTTCTGCTGCTGCCGCAAGTGCCGCAGTTTCTGATAGAGATCTGATTGAAGGTCTGAAACGTTCTGGAGCTGTTGCAGTCGCTTCTGGTGTACAGTTTGATGAATTGATTGGTATTATTTCCGCGCTTCAAGAAAAAACTGCGCGTGGTGGATCTGTCATTGGTAACTCTCTTAAAACAATTTTCACTAGAATTCAAGATATTGAAAAACTACAGACACTGCAAGATCTAGGTGTGCAGGTCACAGATCTAGAAGGTAAAGTGTTGTCTTCTAGTAAAGTTATTGAGAACTTAGCTCCAGTATTTGCTAAGATGAGTCAAGCGTCGAAAGTTAACTTAGCTGACAACCTTGTTGGTAAATTTCAGATCGCACCTTTTCTTGCTCTACTTGAGGACTTTAACCAGAAAATTTCTAGGAGTGGAGAAGTGGCTACAACCTCTTTTAACGCCACTAATGAAGCTTATGAACGTAATACAGTTTTAAATAATACTTTAGCTACCGCTATAAACACAGCTACTGTTAATCTTAAGGAATTAGCTAACGCTTTGGGAGAGATAGGCGTAACTGAAAACTTATCAAAGATAATTGGTGTATTTAATGATGTAGTATCTAAGATTTCAGGCGTTTTAGATGGCGATGGAATGGGGTCCGATTTCGCCAAAGGGTTGATAAAAGGGATTAGCGCTGTGATTGCTGGACCCGGGTTAGCTTTAGCTTTGGTCGCTATTGGTAAATTACTTTTGGATTTTGCTAAGTTTGGTGCTGGAGCTTTAAAAACTTTCTTTGGTTTGAATAGAGCTGCTGAAGCTCAGAAAAATTTACAAGGTCAGATAGCGGCATCACTCCTGAACGATAAAGGTATCAGGGATGCCATCTTGTCGATTGAAAAGCAAAATATATCTGCGGGTGAGAAGAAAAAACTTCAAACCCAATTCTTCACTAAGGCTTTAAATGAACAGTTGATGGTCATGCAAAAAATGCAAGGCATCGCTAGTACTATCGCTCCCGGGGTTATGGCGGGAACGGCCTCAAAGCGTGGTGGAAGAGCTGCTGGAGGATTCTTACCTATTGGCGCAGAAAGATCTGACATCTCTAAAGGTGTAGGTGGCGCACCCGCTTCTGCGAAACCCGTTATTATTCCTAACTTTGCATTTGGTGGTGGTAAGCGAGGAACAATGGTTGCTAATGATAGTGAATATATTGTTCCTAATTATGCTAATGGTGGAGACGCTATCTTTAATCAGAACATGGCTTCTTCAATGGGTCTCCCTTCTAATGCTAGGAAGGTGAGAGCTGCTGGGGGTTATATACCAAACTTCGCTACCTCAAAAGGTGGAACAAAAATGGTAAATTCTAGAAGTACTTATGTTATGCTACACGGCGAACATGGGAAAACAGATCCTCAAAAGATAGCGTATTATCATCCAGAGAGTAACAAATATAATGTAACCGATGCTGAAGGAGCTATACCCATAAAAGTCCCAATTTACGGCCTCAGTGATAACCATAAAGGTAGTAACGTCAATGATTATATAAAAAATTTAGAGGACCATGCAGCTAAAGAAGCTATAAAATCCGCTTTTGAATTGGGTGGAGGCCAAATGCCAAATCCAGCACCTAGAGAAGCAGCAATTAAAAAACAAGTGAATAGTGGTGCTGTAGCTGGATTTGCAGGTAGTATATATGAGTTAGCTTTAGCGGCTCTACTTACAGATGAAGAATTTACGAAACACGCAGACCAGACTGCGACTTCCAACTTCGATTTAAACTTGCAGGGTCAAACTGGATTATTAGATTTATATAATATTTCTACCAAACCAAAATTTGGTGAGGTTAAGGGTAGGATGAATTCTGACAATGTAGCATCTGCCGCAGCTAAGATAGGTAGGGTCAACGGCCTAGGTGGTAAGCCAAAACAGGCTGCTCAACAAGGGAGGCTTTTAGGGAAAAGATTACCTGTGGCAACAGCTAGGGAGTTTGGCATAACGCCTTCTAACAAGTCTTTTCATACTATAAGTGCAAGTGATTTAGATAAAATAAATGCTAATACACCAAACGGACAGAAGGCTAGTTTTAGTGGTGGGAAAAACCCTATGTTTCAAGGTTTCGTCAGGGGCGCTTCTGGTTACATACCTAACTTTGCAGACCCTCTGCAAGACGCTATCGGTAGAGAGCGGTCTGCTGGTTTACCTGTTAGCCAAATTAGAATCAATCAAAGCGGCAAACTTCGAAATGCTCAAAACCCAATGGGCCTTGCGGTGACTAACACCCGCGATGAGCCTACTGGAGCCATCCCTAACTTTGCGGGGGGAGAGACGGGCGAAGTTAGCTTAAGTCTTAAAGATGTTGGATCTTCAGCAAAAGGTCTTAAGTCCGAGCTTGATAATTTAAACAGGCTGATTAACTCTTTAAACGTGGAAATTAGAAATGGCCAAACGAGTCATGCTGACGCAGGTAAACAAATTGACGACTTTTCTAAAAAAGTATCTAATAGTAAAAAATCACAAGAAAAAATTCAATCAGCTGCAAAAGCTGAACTAGCCGTAAACGAAGAAAAAACTAAGTCTCATAAAAATTATCTTGGTGTTATGTTTGGTCTCCAAGCTGGTATGACAGCATTGAATGCAGCTACTGAAGGATCTACAGGTGCTATAGGAAAATATACTTCTATAGTTTCCGATGGTATAGCGGGTGTTTCTGGTTTTGCTTTTGCTGGTCAAGCAGCCCAAGAGTTAGGTGATAGTATGTCGGGCGCAGGTGGTCTTAAAGGAGCTATAGGTGGATTGGTTGGGAAACTAGGAGTAGCTGGATCTGTGATAGGGGGAGCTATGGAAGTCTTTGATTTGGGCAAAGAGTTATATAATGAATATAGTGGGGCAAATAAACGCGCCTCTGATGCGTTAACTGCACTCAAAGACCGAGCGGATGATTTATCTTTCGCTTTTAGTCAATTAAGTGAAGTAGAAAAGGCGAAAGCAACGGGCGACGCTGAAGACGTATTATCGAGAAGGGGGCCATCAGAAGAAATCAAAACTACTGGAGGTATATTCAATTCAAGACCGATGACTGTAGAAGAAGCTAAGTCGATAAACAAGTCGACGGAATCAATGGCTTTGATAGGGAGAAAAACTTTTGATATAAATGAAGAAACTGGAGAAGTGAGGCTTTTAAAGGAAAGAACATTTGAAAATGACGACCTTAAAAAAGGATTTGCAACAACCATTGCTCAATTGAGGGCTACGGAAATGCCTCTTGAAGAAATAGATGATATTTTAGATGGTTTTAAAAGTTTCTTAGACGGTAAAGAGCTTGGTCAACTTGCTGATATTGTAGTAAAAAGAAATAAAGAGTTAAGAGTAGTTCAGAAGGAATTTTCAAAGTTTGTTTCGGGGCTTTCCGATGAGGAATTTGATCAGATGGTAGGTTCAAAAAGTTTTATTCGTGAGTCGCTTGGAGGATCAAAAGACAAGACCCCTGAGTTAAAAAACTTTTTAGCAAAAATAAACCCATCTACCGTTCAAAAGCTTTTGGAACAAGAAACCAAGGGGAGAGATCAAAAAACGGCAGATCAAGGAAAAGCTGTTGATCAGTTAACTTTAACTGCATCTAAAGCTAGGATTGCGACAGCTTTAGAGTTAAAGAAGCTAGACATAGATTCGAATAAACAAGCTCAAAAAAGGCTAGAGAAAGCTCAGCAGTTAGGGATTGTTGATAAAGTAGCTTTACAAGATTTAAAAGCCAAAGCTGAGCTGGAAAAAATGAGCAACGATTTCGCCAAGGAAAGGGTTGATTTTTTGGCAAAAGAGGGAGAAAAATTAACCAACTTGGGTGTAAAACGCGAAGACGTAGATAACTTTAAAGAAGCGCTAAAGGGGTTATCAACTAAAGATATTACTGAAGAGGGCGCTGAAGGATATAGGAAGATCTTACGAGAGATTCTTAAGATCGGTGACGCAAATGATGATCAAGTTAATCAAGCTATTAAGGCGCTAGAAGCCCAGATGAAAGGACAAGATGCTTTAAACGAAAAAAAGAAAAAAGGTTTAGAAAACGATCTAGAATCTGAAAAAACTATAGCTAGAATATTAGAAGTTGTACGAAAAGTAAAAAGTGAAGCGGAATTATCAAAACTGCGAATTGATACTAAGGGCGCACAAGAACAATTTACCTTCGATCAAGATAAAAGAGCTTTACAAAGGTCTACACCCGGGACTAGCAATCCTTTCCAAAGAAGTGTAGGTAGACAAATAGCCCAAATCGACTTAGACGCAGCTAAAGCGCTAGCGGCCACAAATACTGAAAAATTTCAACAAGATTTTTTGGTAAAAAGTGCGGAATTAGGTAAGCTTTCTGTAGCGGCTAAATCAGGTGATCCTGAAGCTGTAAAAGCTAGAGATATATTAGCCAATGAAATGGCGCTGATGCCTCAACAATTAAAAACAGCTAATGCACAACTTATGGCTAATGCCCAAGCCAATAAAGACGCAGCTGATGCTGTTGGAACCATAACTGATGCCGCTACTGTTTTTATAAATATTGTTGATGGCTTAGAACAGCAAAGACAAAACGCTATGGGTCAAGCGAATTTTGATGCTGCTCAGTTAGGAGTTATGGGCCTAACAAAAAGAGCAAATAGAAAACTAGCTGAAAGGGCAGCTATTGACAATAATCCAGACTTAACTCCAGCAAACGCTCTTGAAAAAGCTAGACTAGAAAGAGACTTTCAGGGGAGAATGAAACTGCGAACTAAGGATGATGCAGTTATTAATTCTGATTTCTTAGATAGCATGGTTGATGCCTCCGTCCAGTTTAGAGATAACTTTGCGGCTGCTTTTGCAGAAGGTATTAAAAGTGTAGATGATCTTGAAGACGCATTACTAAATGTAGCTAATCAGTTTTTACAAAGCATGACTAAGAACTTAACTCAAAAGTTCATGGATCAAACTGCGAGTGAAGGTGGTGGAAAGGGTCTTTTTGGCCTTGGGATTGGTATTTTTGCTAATGGTGGTCCAGTTCGTGGTGGCTCTGGTAGCCGTGATGACGTTCCAGCCATGCTAATGGGTGGGGAATTCGTCATGAATAAAAAAGCTGTTCAGCGTTATGGATCAGGATTCATGGAAGCTATAAACTCTGGCTCTATTCGTGGTTTTGCTCGCGGAGGACAAGTTAGAGATGAAGAGGGCATGTTTACAACCCCGGGTATGAATGGCGCTGGAGCTATTGTTGGAATGCAAAACCTTATGTCTTTTGCCACTCAAACCCCAACAGCTCTAGGTAGAGATAAGTTAAGATCTGAAGGAGCCTTTTTAGATGCTGAGAGTGGTAGATTTACCATGTTTGGCCGAAGGAATAATCCTCAATTCCAAAAGGTGCAAGATGCCAAGAGACAAGCTCTTGGTTTAGCAGGGCAAGAAGTGGATGCTCGTAAACAAGCTAAGGAGCAACAAGTTAGCTTGGGTGATATGTTAATGTCAGCCGCTATTAGTACTATTGTTAGTTTTGGAGCTTCAAAAGCATTAGGGAAATTAAAAGGTGCTGACGATAAACCTTTGATTGGTAAAGGAATGAGAGGGCTTTTATCTTCTGGAGCAGGTAACTTAGCTGGGGTTCTTACTACTGGCGCTCCTGCTTCTGGCGGGGCGTTTGGAGCTGCGGCAGCAAGTGGGGACTTAAGGAAGATATTTTCAGGAGGAAAATCTAAAACTTCTGGAAATGCAGGTGGCAACAATGGAGTCGGCAACAATGGAGGCTACATTAAACGAGGCGTACTGCCTCAACATGGGTTGATGAATCTAGGTTTTACCGACAAAGAATTGAACGTGGGAGTCCTAAACAGAGCTACAGGAGGATTAATCCCTGCTGCTGGAGGAGTTGATACGGTTCCCGCAATGCTTTCAGGTGGAGAGTTCGTCATGAACGCTGCCGCCACAAGGAACATTGGAGCAGGTAATTTACAAGCGTTGAACTCTGGAGTTGGAGCTGGTGATAACACCGATCTCGTCTCCAAACTTGATGAGTTAATTACTGCAACTGAGACATCTCAATCTACAGGTGATATCAACATAACAATCAATGGCTCTAATGGCACTGAAAGTCAAACAGGAGGCGAAGATGCTCCAGAAAGAGAAAGAAAATTATCTGAGAGAATTAAGGTCGCCGTTAAGCAGGTGATCGCAGATGAACAAAGATTAGGAGGACAACTTAGAAAGTAATGTTTGGATCAAGATTAAATGACGAAGTAAATGTCACAATAGGCCCAGCTGCGCTTTCTGGTATCAGCTCTGTAGACTTTTCGTATTCTAATAGTGCAAATATTGTTAAACCTCTCGGCTCTAAGAAAGGATTAACTACTGTTGGCGGGGCTACACAACAAAAAGTTTCTATTTCTTCTCATATGATATATAATGATCCAATCTTGTCTTTTACTGGATCTAACAGTATAAGTGGCAATATTAGATATGGAGACGTTGCATACAGATTTTCTGAAGGATACTTAGATTCTTATTCTGTCAATTGCGCTGTAGGCACAGTGCCAAAAGTTAATGCTTCTATCTCTGTTTTTAGTGAGTTTGTATCAGGCAGCGAAGTTTCGAGTGATATAGGAGCATCTAGTAGTATTTCTGTAACATCTCAAGGGTCCATAAGTGCAACTTGCGATAATTCAACCACAAACAGGGTTATTGGTTTTGATTACTCTATTAAATCTAATAGAAAACCTCACTTCTCAATAGGCAGTGAAACTCCTGCTTCTGTCGAGCTTATCCTTCCTTTGGAATTTACAGCTCAGGTTCAAATTGAAGTTGATGAAGCTTTTCCAGAAAGCTCTTTTAGCTTTTTAGAAAATAGAGAAAACAAAACTGTTGTTTTTGATATTAACAGGAAAGATGGTTCGAATCTTCAAGAGTTGACGATTCCTAATGCCACATTGGTAAGTGAATCTATATCAGCTTCTGATAATGGTTCTGCTATTTTAAATTTAAATTATATTGGTCATGGCTTCTGATTTATTTTACAACAGAGATTCAAATATTTCCGGGGTTACAATTGAGACTGATTATTCAGATCTTAACCTGACTCCTGTCTACGGTTCTAAAGCTTCTTTTAAGTCTAAGAATTTTATGTATGAGGTTGATGATTTTCAAATCAACTCTATACCCTCCTCAATGAATAGTCTAGAGGTTCAGTATGATGTGCGGTATGACTTGAATGAAGCCAACACTCAAAAACTAGCTGCATTTATCGAGAGTAAAAATGGCAATCAATTATTTGAGTTTAGTATAGACGGTGGCGGCATTTATAAATCTATGTCTGGAGTGTCTGACAACTATGCGATTAATCATGTCAACAACCAGCATTATGAAGTCGCTGTTTCTTATTCTGTAGATCAAGCTCCAAATTTATTTAATTGGTCTGGGATGAATTTTGTAAATTTAGATTTTCAAGATTACGCTTACTCAACCTCTTATGAAAAATTTGATGTTGTTTATACTGGCATAAGCTCTAATAAGTTAAACAACTATTATTACTGTACGGAAACTCACTCGTCTACTGCTGCGAATTCCCCAACGGGGGCTAGCTCAGCATGGTCTCAGAACTTCTTCTTTAAGCCTGATATTGGTTTGCAGAATGATGTCCAATTAAAAAATGAAGTCTTGCAATTTAAAAACTCTTTTAAGCAGAGAGTTAAAACAAAAGATAATAATGCTTCATTCCAACTTAAGTATGACTTTACAGATATCAGCGACAAACAACTTAAGTGTATATTGCACTTCTTAGAGAATAAGGCTGGATACAGAAGGTTTAGACACGATATAGAATCGGTATATAATAGACCAAAAGCTATGTATTGCCCAGAGTGGAGTCATACATGGAAGTATTTCAACGCGCACGATTTATCCGTGACGTTAGTAGAAGATGTTTTAGGTGTAATCCCAACAGGAAGTTAATATGGCTAGAGATATTTTAAAGAGTAATAATTCAATTGTGATTGCTGGTCAAAAACCAGCATTTACTACTGCTGATAGAATTGGGAGCGATATGAGTGGCGCTTACATGAGCGCTGTTCAAAGCGTGGGTGTCGGTTTTTCTCAGCAAAGGCAAAAGTCTAAGCAGGTTGGATCTAAGGGTTTAGCTATTAACGATATAACTAGGATGCCAGATGTTGATTTATCTATAAGCTATTACTACACTCCAGCGATGTTAAACGAAAACATGTTGGGTTTAATAAACGATCAAACGGGAAGTAGTAAGTCTGATTTTTTTAGTGCGTACGACAATCAGGATCAGAATTTTTATATAGTTAATCATCAAAACCAAGGTTCGGATATGATCGTAAATGATTCTGTAGACCTTAGCGGTTTAACTACTGATGTGGAAGTAGTTTCTATTGGTAATGCTTTTTTAACAAATTACTCTTTAGGTTTTTCTGTGGGGTCTCTACCCATCGTATCCACCTCTTACAAATGTTCTAACATTAGGATGGAAAAGGGTACTTTTGACGAGTGTGATAATCCAGCCATTAATCTACAATCTGGTAATAATCAAGGTGTTGGTTTGGTTCAACTAGAGAATGCAAAGGTAAGCGGGTTTGGAGATTATACAGGAGTGAATAGATTTAATCCACCTCTCTGCTCCCCTACAGAAGTGAATTCAACTCTTCAAAATCTACAGATAGGTGGAGCGCCTATTAGTGGAGACGCTCATTTACAGTCGTTCTCGTTCAATATCCCAATCAATAGAGTTGATCTATTTGGTCTTGGTAGTGATTACCCTTACGGAAGAAAGGTCCAGTATCCACTTACCTCTTCTGTAAGTGTTGAGTTTTTAGTTTCAGGTTTAGCGACTGGAGAGATAGCTAATCTAATTACAGCTGAGTCTGGTTATGATTTCAATATAGAGGTTGTAGATACTGGGGAAGATTTCACTCACACCTTTTCGTTTTCCGATTTAAAGCTTGAAAGCTCCGCTTACCAGATGAACGTGAATGATCAAATGACATACTCCTTGTCATTCAGTCACGAAATAACTAATTAATCATACTCAATCTTAACATTCTTACTTTCGTAAGTCTGTTTCTTCTCCGCTGTATGACGTTGGCCATTTCTCTTGGCGGCATAATCATCGAAGTATTTTTGTTTAACTGGATCTTTCCCTCCAGATTTTTCTGCCCGTCTTTGACTCATCTCCGCTGAGTAATCAAGCATGTCACCTACAGTACCCTTCTTTCCTCCTGTACTGTCCGTAAACTGTCTTTGGCTAAACGGATCAATGTTGGAGTCGATAGAGGCGTTGGGGGCAAAATAGACCCGTTTCCACTCAGTCCCAAAACTATCTACATAAATATGCTCTTCATTCATAGATTGAAAAACGTCTTTATGCTCATTTGTATCAGGATGCTTGTAGGTATATAAGGGCATATTTTATTATAAATAAAAACGGGGGCGTTTCCACCCCCGTTATTTTTAATTGACTTTAATCTTAGTGGGTTTTGATCTTCCCTTTTTAGGTAGGTCTACAGTCAGTAAACCATGATCCATTTTACAGGTAATAGCTTCTGTGTCTACCTTCTTAAAAAGCTGGACAGAAAGATGCTTCTTTCGATCTTCAGGTGTCGTCTTAATCGTGAGCTTCTCATCAGTAGCCTCGATCTCGATATCCTTTTTAGAATATCCAGCAAGCTCAACTTTTAACTCGAAAGAATCCCCTTTGTCTTCAACATAGTTTTGGCTTTTAAAACCGTGGTCATTAAATAAGTCGTATAATAATGTATTAATCATACAAACCCTTTAACAAGATCTATGCCAGATCGAAATCCTTGTAAATACGGGACAAAATGACATCAACAGTGTTCTGGTAAGTCAACTTGTCTGCCAACTTTTGTCCCTCTGTGTTAACTTGTCCCACTTTCTTCTCAGCTTGTTCCATCGCCTTGATCACATCATCCTCTTTCCAGTTATAAAAAGTCCCTTGATTAAATGGAGACCCCTTCTTGAAGAAGACGTTATCGTAACAATCTACTTCTCCCGAAGGCTCAACCAAGATACAATTATCTTCAGTAGCCCAATCTTTATGAGATGTGGCATTAAGAACAATGCTCCATTTGCCGAGGCAAGTTGCATTAAAAGAAGGGAGATTCCAGCCTTCTGCTCCAGACAGTCCTGTAAGATCAATATCGATTGCATTTAAAAACTCATTAACTTCAGAATTTTTTTCTAAATGAGGCAAAAAGTTGATATTAGAATATCTCTCTCCGCCTAAAACAGAATTAATAGTCTTATCCATGTCCTCCTTTTTGTAGAAGGGGTTAGTGACCAAACAAGATAGTTGATACTTTGGATCATTCCCATACTTCTTTAACCAAGCTTGAATAATTCTAGCAGTATGCTTTCTGTGTTCAAACTTACCCATCAAACCAAAATGGGTGATACCACTCAGGTATTCTTTTTTTGTTTCTTTGAAGTCTTTGTCGAAACCCAATGGGCAGAATACGCCACCAAACAAGTCAGAAGCACAGGAAGAACTAAAGAACGTCTCGTTTTGAGATTCAGAAAGTTTCTTTTCAATGTCTGTCGGTTGGTTGCATTCATAAAAGCTTAACAAATATTGTTTACAGTTTTTTCTGTTCTCAGACCCATTTAAATGCCAAATTTTTAAACTTGGTACATCTTCACTAAGATAGTCATGCCTATTATTAATGCTGTTTTCTATTTTCTTCTTTAAGTCTTCCTCAATGTCGTAAGCCTTAATATCTACTTGACCTGTTGGCCAAATACCAACGTCATGATCCCTATCGAAAAGCTCTCGGATAATGTTAAAAGAAACATTACCGAGACTTAACGAGTTGATAGGGGCTTCAACTAAGATCTTCATTAAAAGGGAGGCTCATCGTCAGATCCAAACCCAGCGTTAGCGGTAGGAGTGGCAGTATCAGACCCAGATTTAGAAGATTGACCATCTTCCTTCTTGCCAGAATTTAAGAATTGAATATTATTCCCTCTGATAAAATATTTTGATTGAGGTTTGCCAGTATCCTTGTTTTCCCAAGTGTCCATAGCAAGCTCACCAGAGAACACAAACTCACGACCTTTTGTAAGGTATTTAGATGCGATTTCAGAGAGCTTATCCCAAACCTCAAGATCAATGAAGCATTTGGTTTTGGCGTTGCTTGGAGAGATTCCAACACGGAGGCGTGTTACCGACTTCCCGCCATTAAGTTGACGAGTCTCTGGATCTTTTACAAGATACCCTACTGATGTAATGCTATTATACATAATTTTCTGATTGCTTTTTGAATTTCAACAAACACCGATTGTGAATGTTGATTACGCCTTGAATGCTCATATCGAGTGATTTCGCTATCTTCCTCCAAGGTGTAAGCTTATTAGACACGCCATTATAGCGCATGTCAATGATTTTTTCCATTCTTTTGTCTTTTTCTTTTTGCAGAAACGATTTAAACAAAGAAAAGACCTCATAATTTTCATGAACTTGTAGGTCACCTTCCGACTGAGGCTGTTTCAAAATATCTTCTAGAGAACATTTTTGAAACTTCTTATTTCTAGTCAATGTGTTCAAACACTTCCATTTCGCCTCATTAGCTAGATATGTTGCAAATTTAGCACCCCTTGATGAGTCGTACTTCATTACCGAGTTGTATATTGTGAACTCTTTATCCTCAAGAAGAGAGTCTCTTTCGGCGGTATTCCTACTCCCCGACAAAAATCTATCTACCATGTCGTGGTAAATTCCTGAATGCCTTTCGATTATTTCGACCAGACTGCTGCTGTCTTGATCCTCTTTAATCCTATCTATTAATTCTTGATCCGTTTCCATCTTTTAAAAAATGCCTTATATAATATATAATAATATAATATAATATATAATAATATACGTTTTACTTTACTTATTCGTCGTCTAAGTCAGAAGCCTTTCTTTAAAGGTTACGAATCCTCGCGGAAACAGATCGTATAACGATATTATACAGGTATCGAAAATAGTGTCAACAAAAAAAAATCAAAAAATTTTAACTCGACAAGAGACGAATATCAGTTAATAGTGTAACTAACGCTAACATGATTTTCGAAGAACAAATATCGCGGAAGCCTGACCATTATCCTTGGGCAGGAGAGTTTATTGAAGCAATGCACAATGGGTTTTGGACTGATAAAGAATTCAGTTTTACCTCTGATTTGCAAGACTTTAACGTGGTATTAAGTGATCAGGAAAAAGAGATTATTGTTAGGACTCTTTCAGCTATTGGACAGATCGAAGTCGCCGTTAAGAAATTCTGGAGCAAGTTGGGCGACAATCTTCCTCACCCTTCTTTTAGTGATCTTGGATTTGTTATGGCTAATGTTGAAGTTATTCACAATAACGCTTACGAGCGACTTTTAGAAGTTCTTGGGCTGGAAGAAGTTTTTGAAGAGAATCTCAAACTTGACTTCATTGAGGGCCGAGTGAACTACCTTCGGAAGTATACCCACAAATTCTACAAGAACAGTAAGAAGCAATATGTTTACGCTTTAATCCTATTCACACTTTTTGTAGAGAATGTGTCGCTGTTTTCTCAATTCTACATCATTAACCACTTTGCTCGCTTTAAGAATGTTCTTAAAGATACTGATCAACAGGTTAAGTACACCCGCAATGAGGAGAACGTTCACGCTTTAGTTGGAATGAAAATTATCAACACTATTCGTGAAGAGCATCCTGAGCTTTTTGACGGGGAGTTGGAAGAGCGTATTCTTGACGAAGCTCAACAAGCTTTTAAAGCTGAGAGTAAAATGATTGATTGGATGGTTAACGGCATTCAAGAGAAGGGTCTTAGCGCCCCTATCCTAAAAGAATTCATTAAAAATAGGATCAATGATTCTTTACAAAAAATTGGCTTTAAGCAAGCTTTCGATGTTGACAAAAATCTACTGAAAGATACAATCTGGTTTGAAGAGGAGTTGCTTGGTA
>Ga0208434_1000288_pt1 | contig 26265 bp, 19 predicted proteins | sample 13_taG_FD_184086 | JGI IMG/M metagenome (GOLD analysis project Ga0208434, IMG submission 184086) | Marine viral communities from the Subarctic Pacific Ocean - 13_ETSP_OMZ_AT15268 metaG (SPAdes) (version 2) | ecosystem: Environmental > Aquatic > Marine > Oceanic | place: Pacific Ocean | collected... | reverse complement strand
ATATCCAACTCCTTCACGACCCCATCCAAAGTATAGATAACCATTAGAAGCCAATCTTAAATAGATATTATCATCATTAGTACCTGCGCCTTCTCCATAGTTCCAAATGTGTTGATTACTATTATGTATATCAGCTTTAAATACAATTGCTGTAGCCCAAGGTCTTGAATAAGTATTGTTAGAAGTTTTACCTGAGAATGAATTGTGAGCAGGTACTGTTGTACCAGTAAAGCCCATACTAAGAGGATTAGCTGTTGAAGAGTTAGAAACTTGCTTAACATGTTCAGCACCTCCAGAGAAGTCAACAGCCTTATCCCAATCAGTAAGAATACTAGCTGCAACAGGAACAGATATTTCAGACAAACCAGTCCAGTCAACATCTGAGTAATCAAAACCAGTATCATTATCAGGCATTGCAGTCCAGAAGAAATATGGATCGAGTGTTGTAATGCCATAACCTTGCTCACCTGTCTGAACCTTGGAGTTAGCATCCCAGTTACCGTAAGTATCTGTAGTTACATCATAAGAAGATGAAGCAGTATGTCCAACTCTTATGTTATTACCAGAGCCGGTTATTTCAATAAATGCTTGAGCATTAGTAAGAGATAATGTATAGGCCTGGCTTGTAGTACCACCATTGGCATAACCAATCATATAAATACCGGGTTCGGTAGCACTATCTCTCTTCCAGAATCTAATACCAGCAAAACCAAAATAAGAACCAAGTGGGGTCATTGTATTAGTCCAGTTATCTGCTTTAAATCCAACAAATGCCAGACTATTATCAGGCATTGCAGCATGTAAGTCAGTAATAAATGCAGAGTCAAGCACAAGACGTTGACCAGCAGCAATTGTATCATCAATAGACAACCAACCTTTTGCACCAGATAGTATTTCTGTACCAGAGAAGTTAGCAGATGGACCTTGTGGAGTAACACCTGTAACAGCTACTGTATAAGTTGAACCAGCAACTACCGGAGTAGCATAATAAGCAACACCATTTGAAGTCCACTTGAACTTAACTGGAGGAACATCACTTGGAATAACAAACTGAAGATATGAACCAAACTCACCAGGAGTACCAACAACAGTAACACCAGTAGTATAATCACTATTATCACTAATAAGGCAAATACCTAAAGCATCAGTAGATTCAATAGATGAATCAGTCAACCAGAACTTATAAGTCTGACCAGCATTCAAAGTAATATCACCAGCAGCTGATAAGCTAAACAATGGCAAGCTACTTGTATCTTCAGTAACATTAAACTCATTAGCAGGTAGAGGAGCATCAATAATGGACAATCCTGTTTCTGTAAGAATCATACCAGCTTCAGCACCTTTAGTAGCAGCTACTAATGGCTGAGCACTAAGACCAATAATTAAGTCAGCATTATTCCAAATAGCTGGATTAGTAGCAAATGTACCACCTACAACTGGCTCAGTAGTTAATGAAGCAGTAGAATCAGTACCACGGAAGACTGCAATATTACCATCACGCATATATTCAATACCCATGTGGAAGTTAGCATCCGTATCACTTGCATGATTAACTGTATTCTCAGTTGGTGCTAGGCCAGCATATCTGAATGTCATTCCTGTTGTATTAACTGTATTATTCTCATACCTATGAACAGCAAAGAAGTCATCATTAAGACCAACACTACTCCAGTTAGCACTAAACTTTGGAATACCAATGAATGCTTTATTATCTTCACCACTTGCACCATCAAGAGAAGGTAGGATGTTTGTATTAGCATAAGTCTTAGGAATGATCAAACGCTGACCAGGGCTAAGAGTAAGGTTATCAAACTGTGCTGCAGAATCACCAGCAAGCTCAGTTGTTGTATCCATATTACCCTGCAACAAAGTAAAGCCTGATGGAGCACTTGCAGCATTAGCAGTATGTGTAAATGATGGGATAGGTATTGTTTGACCGTCAAGGAATGCTGGTGTAGCAAATGTAATTGTTGGATCAGTATGAGTAGAAGAACTACTTCTGAACAATACACCATTGAGTGAAAGCTCAATTGTACCAGCATTATTAAACAATGACCATACATCGCTTGTATTATAAACTGGACGTGTTGGAATGGCTTGTGGGTTAGTATTATCATCCCAACCAACTGGAACTAAACCAACCATACTATAAGCATTACCAAAGTTCTGACCTTGCGCATTACTTGGAACACCAGTAAATGGAGCAAGTAGATCCCAACGTGAACCAGGAGCTGAATCCTTATCAAGAATGTCTGTAGTCTTATCAACACCAGAACTAACAATACCGATACCAATATACTCTTCTTGGTGATACCATTCAAGCTTATCACCATCTTCAAGAGCATACTGAAGATCCATTACGAACTGACCAGAGAGGGAACTATTACCAGTAAATACATTACCAGCAGAGTTAGTAACACTTCCTGCAACAGCAGAACCTGTATGAACTGTATCACCTGTAAGGGAGAGAGCAGCATCTAAGTTATTAACTACAATTGTAAGAACTCCTGTAGATGAACCATAATCATTTGTTCTTACAACATCAACTGTATAAGTCACAGATGGATAGTTCGTATTATCACCTTCAACCTCAGGAGCTGTACCTGTAATGTTGCCATTTGTCTGGGATTGTGTAATCCAAGATGGAGCATTAGCAATAGTTGTAGTAAACTGTGCACCTTGAGGATGTACTTGTGTATTAAGAGTTGTTAGCTCATCCAATGTAATTGTATTAGCACTGAATGGAGTAGGAGCAGCTGTACTATCTGCATCTTGAGGAATCTCATTCCAAACAACGCTTGTAAAGGCACCCACTATACCATTAGATGGAGCTGATGAAGCATTATTAGTAAATCCAGATACTGGACCATTCCAAGTTGTATTAGTTGGATCATCAGGGAAGGTATAACCAACGCTAGTACCTGTACCACCTGCTGAAAGGTCAAATGTATTAGCCTCTGTATCAGTAGTGAACAATGGGTAAGTAAATACACCATCTGGAGATTCGATGTAGTAGAAGGTAAGTAGTTCTTCTTCAGGACCAGCACTTGCTACACCAACTGTAGTTGTAAGGAAGTCTTCATACTGAACAAGATCCATAGAGAATGCTGAGTTCAATGTATCAACCATTGAGTTAATTGTATTACCTGCAGAAAGGCCGTTAACATAAACATTACCAAGAGTTAGATCACGGAGCTGAATCTTATCAGAATCTTTCTGAACAATCTCAGCTTTATTACCTGTTACATGAGCTGCAAGCTCGTTAATATGATAAACATTAATGACATTACCACTTACATATTCTCTCAACTTAACAGATTGGTTAAGAGTATCAACTTCAACATTAACAGATGGAACACTTGTAACGTGGTTACTGAATGGAAGCTCGGAATAGTTACCAACCAAAGGTGGCTTGACGGCAGCGATTGTAATAGTCTGATAAGAGTTATCACCAAGAGCGAGTCTCAAGTTTGTAACATCACATTGACTCAAGTCAATAGCATAATCTTGACCAATAAAGCCAACATCATCAACCTTAATAATGTTCTTATCATCATCTGCAAGACCACCTACTGCAGCTGTAATGCATATACCAATCCTTTCTGTATTAGAACCAAGACCAGTATAATGAACTTGTGTATCAAGAATCTCAGCAATGAAGCGAGCAGCTGCGTTCAATGAAATAGTATTACCAAGTAGACTTGCAGATTCATCTAAAACAATAGAAGCGTTAGCACCTGTAAGACCTCTACCACTATATGCAGAGCGGTTATTATCATACAAACCACAATCACGAAGAGTAGCGTTACCAGATCCTGCAGAATAGAAGCCTGCATTCCAGTTACCATTAACTTCATTCTGTGAGAACTTATTATTAAGACCACCAACTACTTGAAGACCATTACCAGCATTGTAAGCAACAACGTTCATGCTTGTTGTAATGTTCTGTGAACCGGAATGAGTAGAACCAGCTGTAAGATTAACACCTGCATCAATGTTCTGTGTAATCTGGTTACGAGTAATAACACCAGCACCACCAACACCACAATCAACAAGAGTAATACCTCTGAAGTTCTTTGTTACTGTGTTACCTGTTATAACTGCTTGGGTAACTTCTGTAAGACTAACAGCACCACCATCAGAAGCATTAGCCCCTGCATAGAACGCTTGGAGATCTGTATCAGTAGAATCATAACCAAGCAATGCAGTAGTGGTAGACGGTAGGACAGTGTTAAGAGCAGTGCCGTTCCAACCATTAGTTGTAAACTCACAATCGTCAATCTCAACCTTAGCTGCTTTAGTAATGTCAAGAGCATAGTCACCAGCATTCTTGAATGTAATGTTTACAAACTTAAACTCTTTAGTATTGTCTGTACCTGTAAACTTAATCAAGTTAGCATTTGCAGCATCATAAGATGTATAAGAAATAACAGCATCATCAGCACCATAGAAGAACAATGACAAAGTTGAAGGAATTTCAATCTCGCCAGAGATTTCAAATGTACCTTCTAGATAGATCTGATCACCATCATTAGCAGAAGCAACTGCTGTCTCAATGCTATCATATGGGTAGAGTACTGAGCCATCTTTAACACTACCAGAATAACCAGCCTTGACGTAAATGTCGTATACACGAAGAGCAGAGTTCTTAATGTCTGATTGTGTAGCACTTGACTCAGCAACGTGATCATAATCAGTACCGTTATATACAAGAATGTCACCTGTATTATAACCACTCAAAGCATTAGGAGTGGTAACACGATAGAAGTCACCAAGTACATCAGTACCAGTTGGAAGTGCAGGTGTACCAGTACCAGTAGCATCATAAGAGCCTTTGTAGATAGAACCATTCAATAGCTGATCAACATCCTCTTTAAGAGCAATTTGCTTATCAGTAAAGAGACGAGCAAGCACTTGTGTCTGATAACGAGTTGGTGTAGCATCACCTTCGTTAACGTTGAAGATACCATCAATAACTTCTTGGTTATTCTGAATGGAGATCTTATAAATTGTAGCACGAAGAGTTGTACCAGCCTCAATGTCAAGTGGCTGATCGAAGTACCATGTAATAGGATCGTTAACTGCCAAAGCACCTGGCTGGAGATACTGAACATACACAGAAATGCCATTAACAACAATCTCATACTTCAACTGCTGATTAGCAGCAAGAGGCTCACCTGCTCTTGTAGTAATACCTTGACCACTAATATTGAAAGGGAAGAAGTTATCACCATCATAAGGAATGGCTGTATCATCAACAGGGTTACCACCAAGTGGAACTGGGTTAAAGTCTTGGAATACTCGAGTCTTTGGAAGAGTAACACCTGCACCTGGCTGTTGGTTAGCTGAAAGAGACTGGTCAAGAACTTCACCGAATACTGGATAAGAGTTAGCATTGTTATCAAGATCTTCGAAGTAGATGTTAGAACCACCAGAAGCCATCTTGTGCTTCTCACCCAAGAAGAAACCATTTTTGTTAACCTGAATATCTCTCTGTGCAACAAGTTTATCAGTAGTAGGATTGTATTCGAAGTATTCAGTAATGATTGGAGTACTCATTTGCTGATTCAAATACTCAACAACTTGATCTCTTGTATAGTTATAAGGAGCTTCAGTTAAAGTTTCAGCTGCTTCATTCTGAACACGGCTGGCTTTCAAGCGCTTCAAAAAGACTCTGTATTCGGTAGTAGAACCACGCTTAAAGATACGTGTTGATTTAATAATGATACGTTCTGCTTGTGTTGGGTGAGCTAATGCTTCAACGGATCCAATTTCCTTATCGGTAATAGTAGATCCGTCAAAGGTAACCTTACCTGACTTGGTATCGGAGAATATTCTTATTTGTCCCATAGTATTATGTATTTAAAATTATAAAGTATTGTTTGTTAAAATCTAGTTATTTCTGAATGAACATTGCAATTTCGTTCATTGTTACAGTTCCAGGAACGTCTGATTTGATCTGGAAGCAGACCCTACCAGCATCACCTGGACCGTTAGTATCGATTGTATCACCAATAAAGAACTTGATACCTGGCAAGTATGCATAACTTTCATCAGCTCCTGATTCCATTGCAAGAGAAGAAGCTTCAATGTGGAAGTTAGTAGCTGAAAGTGGAATACCACTATGACGGAAGAAGTTAAGTCTACTATCAAGTCGACCACCATCATCATCCGGGTTAAAGCTCATTGATACACGAATATCAGCTGATGAAGTTAACTCAAGACCCTCAAGATCGAAGATGATTGGATCACCATTAGCACCTGTACCTTCATATCCACTTAACGCCGCTGTCTTCATTGAAGTAACACGATAGTCAAATGTACCTTCTGGATCTACTTCAAGCTCAACATCTACCCACGTATTAACATCTTCAATAGGTATGTCAAATGTAGTAGCACTACCACCGAAGTAAACTGGTGAAAGGAGAGCAATATAACCTTGGAACTGCTCACGTTGGTTAACTGTAACATTTTCAAACTCACCAACATCAGCACTCAATATAGCAATGTTAGTTTCATTGATAATAGAGCGTGATTCATTACCACCACCGCCAGAAGACATCTCAGCAATCTTGCGAATGTCTCTTGTCTGATTATCAAAGAGGTTATTAATCTTAGTTTCTAACTCAGACTTAAGAGCTTTCATATCACTCTGGAAGCTCTTATCACCCTTCTCAGGTTCATAATCTTCCATAACCTGATGCTGAATATACTTACTTGTTTCAGCAATCTCTTCTTCAACCTTCTCAAGCTCTTGTTTAGCCTGCTCAACAACAACTTCTTCTTTTTGTTGAACATCTACCTTTACAGCTACTGGCTTCTTCTTTGCAGCCTTAACTCTTTTCTTACTCTCTTCAACAACCTTATCAAAGTTTAACTTGGCCTTCTCTTGAACAGCTTTAACTTGCTCATCAAGAGCACCTACAATAAGATTTGTAATAGCTTCTGTCTTTGCCTTCTTAGCAGCTTTCTTTTCCTCAATAACCTTTTCTTCAGCTACTTTATTAGCCTCTTCAATAACACTATAAAGGCTATCATTAAGACATACTTTAGGCTCTTTACCTTCTTCAACTCTTACTAACTGTTTAGTAGTCTCACCTTCAACAGTAATGTTTGTAGAGGCTACAATGAAGCCATTACCTTCTTCAATGGCCTTCAATACTGACTTCTCACCATTACTTGTAGCATGGTAGAGGTCTTTATAGACATTATTAAGTGACTCAACATAGATGATATTAACATTATCACTACTATGCTCTACTGGAAATTCAGTATTAAGTGTTTTGACCATACACTTATTTAATCACCAGTATAGTAATTACAAGCAAGAAGTAAAAATAAATGTATTACTTCTTTTTACCCTTCTTCATGTTAGCACACCAGTGATACATCTTACCTTTCTCACCACCATACTTCTTAGCCTTCTTACGAAGCTCAGTTACAGAGCCTTTACAGCTTGCACCCGACTTCTTAACACGACCAGGACGACTCTTGCCTTTCTTCTTACCGTCCTTGAAGTTCTCTTCAAAAAATTCTTTAAAAGATTTCATTATACGTTATCCACTAAAATAATTTCAAATGTAGCTGTACATGTTGTAGCTTGCGCAGCAACAAGATCTATTTTAATATCTGTCTTCTCTGTAAACTTAAGAGGTACATCATACTTATAGTCAATAACAGCACCACCAGCTGAGCTTAAGACTCCTTTGATGTTGAATGTACCGTTCTCAGGTCTAGCAAACAATCTAAACTGCATAGCTGAATTAGTAGCAGCTTTATCAGAACTGTAATTAACATGAGTAAGATAAGCTGTCTTACCGGCAGGAACTGTATAAACAGCCATCAACGTTTGACCTTGATCTTCAATAATTTTAGCAGCAATACTACCACCTTGGTTAATTGTAACATCACTATCATTGTTTGTATCAACCATAATAGCTCTGAATATACGAGAAAATGTAGTTGTTCCTGTGCCACCAATTGATACAACTTCTGTAGCTGGTTCGAAATTACTATCTAAACCTTGAACTTCAACATCAGCACCAGCATTAGAAGCTGATGTAATTGTAATAACACCGGCTGCTGGATAAGGGTAAACTGCTGTTCCTGCATTACCATCCCAAATGGTACCTGCTGTTACATCACCGTCAGTGGCACCAAACTTGTTGATTGAACTATAACCATCAACCTCTCCAGCAGCAATAGGTAAATTGCCACCACCAACACCACCATCAATATCTTTAGTTAATAGTGCATAGTGTGGAAACTCAGATGTCTTGGTTCCTTGGAAGCCTGAACTTGTTGATGAGACTGTTGGAAATCTTGTATCATCAGTAATTTCAACATATGCTCCATATGCTACTGATTGATATGGGGCATGTACATTTGGATCAATAGCCATAACTTACCACTTCTTACAGCTCCAGTAACCAGCGGAGAACTTGCTCTTCTTCTGGTCACACTTATGACGTGCACGGAAAGACTTACGACGCTTTGGATTACTCTTCTTGATCTTCATATTTGGATCACCGAAGCGTACAACCTTCTCTTTACCATTCTCACAAGCCTTAACAACAAACTTCTTAGAACCACCAGATGTACGACGAGGTGAGTTACACTTCATACGATCTTTGTCTACTCTTTCACCATCTTCAGAGGCAGTAAGTCCATCTTCATCACCATACTTAATGAACTTTGCAACAGCATCAGTACCATATCTAGCCTCAAGTTCTGATTTAGTCATACCATTTGCAAAATCAGCAGCAATTGCATCAAGCACTTCACCCATATCATACTCAGCATCTTCAGCTTCAATTGGATCTGGTCCAGGTGTATTCTTAATATTTTTGACTACCTTACGATTGACATGTGGGCGTGGGTTTGTTTTAGCAGTAGGTCTATCACGTTTACTTACAGCGAGATATTCCATAAACTCCTTAACGTAATCAGCACCATGCTCGTCTATAAGTTCAGCCATTGTCATACCAGCTTTAATATCATCAGAAATTGTATCAAACACTTCACCCGTATCATATTCGTTATCTTCTTTAGGAGTGCAGTCCGGACAATTGCCACATTCACAACCAGCTTCAGCATCTTCACATCCACAAGTCTCACAATCTTCTTTAGGCTCGTACTGATCAATGTATTTAGAGTAAGTATCATCTAAGTGACCATACTCTGGATTCTCTTCACATCCACAAGTCTCGCAATCTTCTTTTTTACTCCTATACACATCATCTGTTGCAAAATGAGCAACCTCACGAGCACCTTTACCAGCTAACTTCGCAGTACCTAAAGCAGCCTTACCGGCAAGCTTTAACGCACCCTTACCAATCTTCTTAGCAGTCTCGTTATCTTCTGAAGACTCTTCATCAGAAGACTTTACACAATTGTCAACAGTCTTGCCACCCTTCTTTTTAGTACCTCGTAGCTCATAACCATCCCAGCATGCTTTACCATCGAGACCCTTTTTCTTACCTTCTTCATCCTCAAAGTAATCATCCTCATCGAAATTACCCTCACCATCACAATCTTCAATCATGTCTAAAAGTTTCTTACCTCTCTCATCATCGAGATCAACATTAACTTTTAAGTAATTCATTACATCATCACCATGACCAACAGACACCCCATACTCACCCTCTTTGTAATTTGCTTTTACAAACTCTTCAACTGGATGAACATTTTCAATATCATAACCAAAGAAGAACTCTCTACCTTCTTCATCCTCATTAGGATTCTTATAGGTAGGGTCAGAACGAAACTTAGGACCTCCACGACCATCAGAGTCAGCATCACCAGACTGAAGTCTACCAGCTTTATCGTAATGCTTACCTTTAGGAGCTTCCTTGGCCTCATTAAAGAGGCTCATGTATTTATCGAAGGAGTCGTTAAACTTCATGCATATATTTATGCCCTAAGGGCTAATTCTAAAGCAACAATACAAGCAAAAGCATTAATTTCTTTATCAACAACGAAGGCACTCTTATAAAGATGATCAGCAATGATAGTAATCATCTGCTTCTTCTTGAACTCATCAATAGGCTGCTCATAGAGATAGTCTAACAAGTTAGCAAGAAGGGTATCATAGTCACCTTGAAAGCGATCTTCGTTCTCGATAAGATACTTTCTTACCTTAATCGAGTCTTCTTTGAGTCCTTCCGTGACTGCCTTAAGAAGTTCACTGTCACTCCCGCTGCTATCAATAAACAACTCCCCATCAACAACCGACTTTTGGAGCTCGTTGATAGTTTTTCGGAGGTCAGGGAATGTTCTTTTAACCAGCTGACCAAATTTAATTTTCTGTTCATCACTTACGTTTACGTTTTCTTGTTTTAGTATATTGAAGCAACGCTTAGCTGCTTGTTTGATCTCAGGTTTAAGATCGATTGACTGACATCTTGACTGAAGAGCTGGAATGATCTTATGCTTATAGTTAGCAGTAAGAATAAAACGACAGTACTTAGCGTACGTCTCCATAGTATTACGTAGAGCAGCTTGAGCCTGAGGAGTAAGTCCATCAGCCTCATCTAGAACTACTACTTTAATACCACCATCAAATGACTTGGTCTGAGCAAAGTTAGTAATGTTATGACGAATAACATCAATACCAGACTCATCAGAAGCATTAATGTAGAGGAAGTTACAACCTAGAATATCATTAACAATGATACGAGCAAGAGTAGTCTTACCAGTACCAGGACTTCCTACGAATAGCAAGTTAGGAATCTCATCCTTAAACTGACTAACAACTCTAAGAGAGCCTTCGTCAAGAATAAGATCATCAAGCTTAGCCGGACGATACTTCTCAACCCAAATCTTATCAAAATCAACCATATCTAATTATATATAAGTTCCTTACTTACCGGATGAACCAAAGCCTTTCTCGCCTCGGTCCGACTCTACAACATCGCCTTCGGTCACGATTACATCATGGTTAGTATAAACAACAAACTGAGCAATACGATCACCTGCCTTGCCTTCATAGTCCTTATCAGTAAGATTGTACAATTTAATTCCTGCGTCTCCTCTATAGCCGCTATCAATGATACCAGGATGAGGCATGATACCATGCTTAAAGCCAAGACCAGAACGACCTTCTACCTTAACCCAATATCCAGGCTGAATAAAAGCAAACTTAAGTCCAACACCAACAACAGCAGAGCCACGAGCTGGAATAGTAAAGTCCTCGATACAAGTAACATCCATACCAGTATCGCTATCATGATTCTTACCAGGCAGAACAGCGTCTACATGAGTCTTTTCAAATTGCAGTAACATATAACTCTATTATGGCATATTGAATGCAATAATCAACTAAATGTTGCAAAGTAATGCCATTAGATTAAATATGTATATGGAAGAGTATGATCCAGCATTTGATCCTAACGGTGGTAATGAAGTCGACGGTGCAGTTGATGACATCTTATCTCAGTTGAGTACACAGCATCACTCCATTACTAGGCAGCAGAAGTCAAAAGAAGAGATTCCTGATGTAGAAGATCTTGAAGACTATCTTATTAAGAAGACAGCAAAGCTTATTGATACTACACTTGATGCTGTAGACAATGTTAAGGACTATATCTCTTCAGCACCTGAGAATAGAGATGTTGCTTCCTTGGCTGAGCTTATGAGATCTGCAAACAGCTCTATTGAGACAATGCAGAAGATTCATGCTAATAAGGCTAATAACGAGGCTCGTAAAGAGCTTAAGACAATGGATATCGAAGCCAAACAGCAACTTAACATTCAAGATAACCAAACTAAGTTGGTAATGTCTCGTGAAGAGCTAATGGAAGCAATGTTAAAGGCTCCAGAGCCAGAAGCTGATAAGAAGGACGAAGACGTTATTGACGTTTAGTAGCCGAAGCCATCTTTCAACCATTGTGGGGTAGTAACTCTTCTTGTACCTGTACCCCATGTACGTGAGCCGGTTGTTGGGGTCGGTGAACTGAATGCAATGTCAATGTGATGGTCACCACCCATATAACCTGGACCTGAACCAAAGCTCTCAATACCTAAACTCTTACAAAGTCTAGCAAACTCTCTCAATCGTGGGTGGTGTGAAGTGTTCTCTGAGCTCAATTGAGTCTTACCATCAAACACCTGGATGTCAGCAGCGTAACCACCGTCATGTCTAGTAGAACCTGTTCTTACAGCCTTTCCATTTACATACCATGTCTTACCTTTCACCACAGCACCTTTTGCTCGTGCTTCTGCTTTAGGCATTTGACCACCTGAGAATACAACAATCCTATAACCAGATTGTGCACTAATTTGTCTAATTATATTATCTAATTTTGGAGTAAGTGGCAATCCTCTGATCTTTTTACCTAAGTTGTAGGAAACATTACCACCACTACTGCGAGGTGCTGTACCCGTCTCAAGAGCTTCAAAAGCAGCATCTGCTTCCTCTTTAGATACGACTGTTGTATCACCCTCAATAGCTGCTTTGATCTCTTCAAGAGGACCTGTACAAACTCTGATCTCCATTGGACCACCAATCTTCTCAGTAAAGATCTTTTGAACCTTTGTCCAATCTGTACCCTTAATAGCCTCTCTTTTAGCCGCACCAGATGAAGCAGCAGTTAGTTGACCATAGCCGAATGACTCGATGAAATGCTTCCAAGCACCGACAGTAAAGTCAACGTTAATTCTCTTTTGAGAGTTACTATCACAAACCTTATAGTACTTAAACTCTCTTGATCTACCTTTTGAAGCTTTAGCAGGTCTTGCTGCTACAAAGAACTCATTAGCCAATTGCGGGTCTTTGTATGATGCAGATCCAACTCCAATGGTAGGATCATTTACAAACTCACGGAATAGTGCTCTACTAATAGCAACACCATCATTAATAATATTTGTTTCGGTTGTATTAAAGAGTGTCTCCATACCCTCGTCATCAAGCTGATGCTTAATACCTACATCGTAGTTACCTGGAAGGGTTGTTGTACCATACTTCTTTTTCTCTTCAATAGATGTACCTTCACCATTTAAAGCACGTTTGATATAATCAGCACTAGTACCAAACTGTGATATACCAATACGATAGTTCTGACCAACATTACCAACCCCTTGCAATGTTAACTTGTCATCAGGAGTAGCAGCATACTTCTCATACCATAACGTCTTTGTATCTTCATCGATTAAAGAAGAAAATACAGAGTAGTTCTGATTGTTTGTTACATTATTTACTGTCCTTTTCTCATCGAGAATGTATGACTTTGATATCTTAACGGTATCGGTTGTTAACCCTTTACCTAATGTAATCGAATTAGGTCTTAGGTTATCACCTACATTACTCATTGTAGTCTGTCGATCAAATGCATGACTGTTTGAACGGCTAGATCTATCTGGCGTACCTGTAGCATTAGAATCATACTTTCTGCCATTAACTGAACTTACTCGTGTACCAATAGGACGAGACATGTTGTTCTCATATGGATTATACCTATACTTAAACTCAAATCTATTAAAGCATCCACCAATATCCTCTTTAATCTTAGACAATATATTAGAAGAAGCAGCCGAGTAGTCATAGTAAGACTTAACATCAGGGCTATATCTAAACATCTTTGCTGGGTCTCTAAATGACTTACCTTCTTGTACTTTAGATGTCAACTCAAGTAGGTTCTTTTTACCTGCCAATACCTCTTGTGTATTAGTAAATGCTTTATCAGCAACACCTACAACCTCTGTAAAGGCGTTTGAAAATATACCTGGTATCTTATTAGTAATAGTCTGATCTAGCCCATCAATCATGTTAGAGATAGATGTAGTTATACCACTATCGGACCCATCACCTTGATTGTTATCAACATCACCTCCAGGTCGAAACACCAAAGAGCCCATTGTATTGTCTGATGTCTTTGTTGAGGCTGATTGAGCCATACGACCAATACTATCAGAAGTCTCTGTAAATAAGTTACATGGAGAGTTCAAGCAATCCTTAAGAGCATCTTTAAGCTTGTCTTGAAAGTCATCATCAACACCATCTAGATTATCCCATCTAATTCTCATCTCTTTAATAGCATCAGAGAACATTGGGTTATAAGTGCACTTATGAATATAAAACTCTACGGTAGAAGGATCTAAAATAGCTGAGTTAAGTGTAAGATCTTGAACAAAGGAATTAGCAGCTTCTGCATTACCGTTAATTGCTTTGTTATAATCTAAAGCAAGATTAATATCAAGTTCCCAATCTGGGTTATCTACAAGGTCACAGAAAGGTGTATTATACTTTAAGTAATCTTTACTTATAGCAAGCCCCTGCAACTTCTCATGCAGATTATTTCCATAGATGACCATTATTTATTGAGGGTAATTTGCTTGAGTACAGTCTTCATAGCACCCGGCTTAATATACTTATACTCAGTTGCAGCTTTAGCCATAAATATATAGTCTGGCTTATTCAAAAGGTAAACTGTCCACCATAAATTAATTGTACCGTACAACTGATATGATAGCATAGTCCATGGTACATCATTTTGTGGTATAAATGTAGATACAATCTCATCAGAGATATTATCAGGGAATACTACTTTATTAAGTAGATTATAGAAGTAAAGATCATTACCAGCTTTATCAATAAGATTAATCTTAAAGATATTCTCATACAAATCATTTGTGAGGGACTCTAATTCCTCTACTTCATTCTGCGTTGCGCCATTTATTACTGTACTCATTACTTACCTATTGTTACTTTGTTAGCATCACCATCGATATTTGAGCTAAATGCATCTGAAACCATTGTATTAGCATACTCACCAATAAGAGACCTAAATGATAGCTTAACATTATAAGCTTCAGGTACATCAGTCTTAATTTGTTTAAAGGATAGTGCACCTTCACCATTACCAGATGGTATATATACTTTAGCCTTTCTAACTGTACCTACAAATTCAACTGACATGTCATCAATATATGCATATGGCATAGAGAAGTGACCTGGTACTTGCACTGTATAGATCTTTGGAGGAGGTGTTCTAGCAAATGAAGTCCTATATGGTCTATTCTGAAATGCTAATAACCATAGGAGTTCAAAGTTTTGTTGAATAGGTGATTGTGCACCTCTTCTAACTGTATTAGATAGAGGAAATTCGACTGTCTCTGTTCTACCTCCAACACCTTGAAAGTATTTTGGCTTCTCAATATATACACCTGGCTGAGCAAAGTTTGCTCCCTTACCTATTGTCTCACCAAGTTCTGTTATACCCTTGATAAATTCACCAGCCAACTTACCAACTTGTCCACTTGGATCACTATCAAAGCCTCGACTCAATTCTCCTTGTGGTGATTCATATAGTGGAAATCTATAATGAAAGCCAGTTGGTCTTGTATAATATATACCATCAAGTGACTTAAGATTGTGCATAGATAAGAGCTTTCTATCTATCTCTGTACCAGCGAGGGAATTAATTGCATTAGTAACACCAGCAATTGTATCAGTAACAGCACTACCAAATGACTGAACATTACCACCCTCTTGTGCTTTACCTAATAACGATTGAACAAAATCACTCTGAGCTAGATTATTAAGACCTGTAGCGCCAGCATTTAGATAGTAAATACCACCACTAATAAGTGAGCTTAACAACTGCTCTCTTTCTGTAATAAAGCAGCAAGGGATTCTATTAAGTGCCTGCTCTGTAGCTTTAGGACCAGCATACCAGCTAAAGTCATTGACAACATCAATCACTTTACGAGTAGGTACAAGAACAGGCTTTTTATCTGTATCAGTAAACTCAATACCCATTTTTCTAAAGACACTATCTCCGGTACCAAAGTCCGCTATCTCTGTACCATCAAGGAATCTAGATTGACCTGTTGTGTTAATTAATACTGTGCTCATTATGAAAAGAAGTCTTGGGTTAAGGATGGGCTGCTAAAGGATAGTTCATCTGCTGGCTTCTGTAGTTCGAGGATGCCATCACGAATCTCTATTAAGACACTAAGTTGCTGCTTATTAATACCTTGAATGGTCTTCATTACCTCAGAGTTTTGATCAAGTAGCTTGTCAATAGGACCACCCTTTTTGGCAAAGATTCCAGAATCCATACTATCAATGCGAGTCGATCTACCATTCTGATGAACAATACCATCGTTGATACTCATTTGTTCAGCTACCCAATCATCACCTCTTTTCGCCATCTCAGCCTTATAAGCGTCATATGATGAATTATAGTAGGCTTTTTGACCTTTAATAAACTCCATCATTTCTGGGGAGTTACGTGGGATACTTTTTGGAGGTGCCGACCATTTCTCAATACCTTCTGGATCGTTCAGTTCGTGCCATTCCGCAAATGCTTTCCTATCTTGATACTTCTGACGCGCAGCGGCGTGGTCCCTTTCAATTCTCTCATTCTCCTCTTTATTAGGATCATAGCCAGATAGACTTGTCCAAGCATCTTGTGCCCATCCCGGTAGAGAGTTGTAAATAGCTTTTTTACCTTTACTCACAACATCACCTATCCAACTCTTAATACCATCAAAGAAGCTAGATAGTGTTTCACCAATACTGGAAAAGAGTTCGCTCATCCAGCTCCAAGCATCACCTGCCATCTGACCAGCCGTTTCAAAAGCAGATGAACTTGTCTCTTTTGTCATTTCCCATAAGATACCAAGACCTTCTGAAACGTATTTATAAACAGGAGACTCTTTACCACCTAATAGACTTGGAAGGATATGTGTCCATGCCTCTAAACCACGACTGAGCCCATCAGGCGAACCGGAAAGCATAAGTCCAATACCTTCACCGAACTTATAGAAGGTGCTAAGGATAGGTACTTTACCATCCACGATAAGATTCACCACATATGTACCAATTGCCTTAAGCTGCTTACCTAAAATATCTTTAAGTGCTGGCTTCTTTCCTGTCTTCTTTGCTTCTTTATTAGCAAGAATCTCAGCATAAATCTTATAACCATCCATTAAAGGAGATATAAACTGTCCCCCAGGTAAGAAGTTAGTTATACCAGATACAAGTTCCCAGCCACCTTCAAAATATTCTTCGTTTTCAAAGTGAACCCACGCATCGTAGAAGTTAACTAATGAACCAATAAATGGCAATGTCTTTAAAAACTTAAGAGGAAGAAACTTAGCAATTTTAGCAGCTATAGCACCTAGCTTACCAAACTCATCACCTGTACTATCAGCAAACTCAACAATACCTTCACCCCAACTTTTAATCTTATTGATGAAATCCTCTTCCATCTGCGTTAAGGCAGCACCAATAACACCAGCAGCAACACCAGCTAATGCTAACGGTCCTAAATCTATACCACCACCTTCTGCAGCTTTACCTTTTGCAGCAGCTTGCATTGCTGCGACACCACCAACTTTACCGGCAGATGTTTTATCCAGCTGCCCGGCCTCAGGACCAGGATTAACGATCCTCTTCATCACCCCGAAGATCTTCTCATAACGAGCTGTCTCGGCAGGTGTTAGGATTGGACTCACACCTTGTGCGCTATCTTTAATTACACCTTCATGAACACCACCTCTAGCACCCTCCTTATTAGCGAGGGCACCGATTATGCTAGCGAATGGATTGGATGAGTCTTCGGCCACATTATTATTTAATCACTAGATAGGAAGCTTGCATCAATTTCTACAACTACTTCCTCAGCAACGGTCATGGCCTTATCCGTTACCTCTTTAATACTACCGATATAGTCAACAATCTTATGATTTAGAGCAATTGGTAGCTGATTTACAATTTCGTTCCTCTCATGAACACTAATGTCATTAAAGGTTACATTATCTTCACCAACAGATATGCTCTCAATATACTTAATAGACTCAAATGCTACAACTGTATCAATACTTTGCTTAAGCTTATCATCAATAGTATCAAACTTTGCAAACTCTTTAGCTAGCTTCTTTGAAACCTCTGTATCAACAGCAAGTGTAGGTACCTTAAGTTCGACAGTAATACCATCATGCTCAACAGATTCAGTAAACTTAACATCATCTAGCTTAATTGGCTTAACCTTTTTAAGATCGTACTGCTCATCTTTAACAGTAATCTTTGAACCAATAGAAGCAGTTCGGAGAGCAATAAAAATCGCTGGCTTATCAATGATAAGAAACTCCTCTTCACCGATAGCGTTTTCTACAATAATCTGATTAGCTGCAGCTGTTCTAGTAATAATACCATCAACACCGTCAAATGTTGTACGAAGGAGATCCTTCTGCTGTTTTATGCTCGGAAGCTTAAACTCCACATTCTTATCTAAAGATGGTACTTTAACAGAAACAGTATTGGTGTCATTAAGATCTTTAAGTTTGGTCAAAAAGCTTTTAGCGGTTGAACTCATACACTTATTTAGTTATTGCTTTTGCTTTTGCAACTTGTTATTCTCTTCACTAACTCTTTTCTGATGTGTTCGTAATATAATTGTAGATTCGATTGGTGATATATTAAAGAACAAGCTACTACCAGGCATGATTGTATTACCAAAGGAGTAGATGAGAGTATAGAAGCCGCTCAAATCAGTACTAAACAGACTAGATATAAACTCTAGCATATTATTAGCCATTAAATTAATGCGTGTTCCTTCCAACCCTATTGATTCATTCGCATCAATAAGATCTACATTTAATAAATTTTCTTGTATTGTCTGCAAGAAGTTCTCAGTATGATCAAATATAGCAGCAGGTAAGTTACTTAATACTTCCTCACGCACTTCATCATCTAGCTCACTATAATCAATGGAGTCATTACCTATCTGTATATGCTTAATTGTAGCAATAAGTAAATCATCATAGTTTTCGAAGTATGTTATACATGGTAGATCTAAAGTAACTACGATACCATTTACTGTAATCTTAGTCTCAAGATCAACATAGTTAGCCTCAATTTTATCTAGCATTGAAGCAATACTAACCGTTATAGATTTATCATTAATAGTTAAGTGTAGATCTGGATCGATAAATGTCATTCTCATATAGATGAGAAGATATATTCTATCTACTATATTTAAATCTGAGCGTATAAACCCCTCATCAAAGAAGCTACTAAGGCCTCTAAAATCTCTATTCTCAATGAATTTAATAATAGAGAGATACTCTTTATTCTTGAGCTCTTTTACTCTAACCTTCTTACCTGATGGTAACGCTACTTCAATACTAAATTCCATTTAACACTCCTCTAGGAGTATTTAGTTGGTAGTGTGCAAAGTTCCAGCCTACTGTTCTAGTTATATCGGATACGGACTGCTTACCGTAGCTAATAGCCTCTGCATTTATGGTAGTAGGTACACAATCATAAAATGTGTGCATCTTACGAATACCATACTCAACTGGATCATTACTTCTTCGACGCTTGTTAGACTCACCAAGCTTATCACCATACTTCTCAGCTGTGCGTGAGTATTGTATAATATCAATGTTACATTTAATGTCTGGTTCGTTATCGTCTTCAATCAAACCAGCATATGCACAAGCAACTATCCACGGTTGAATAAAAAATGAAAATACATCTCTATTTGTCTCAAGAAATGATACTGTCATGTTGTGATCTTCACCAATACGATCAGCATATTGCATAGCTTGCATACCACCAGACTTGGGAACATCTAATTCCTGAATAGCTAAACCTACTGTTGGAAGATTGACGTCTTGTGCAAGAAGGAAGCCCGCCTCGTAATCCGATACTCTATCAAAAAGAGACTTATCAACCTTATATGTACGTGGTCTGTAAATATCTAAATAATATTCGATAGCCTCTCCGACATTAACCATAGCTCCACTGCCAGTACGAGCTGAGAAGTTGATCCCCCAAATGTTCTTGAGAGGGATGTCGTTTGTCCAGTCTTGGTGTAGACTTAGACGCTTTCGAATATTATTAGGCATTTAGCTTAGCGCTCTTTTGTGTAGAAGTGGTAAGAGACAGTAGCGTTAACGCTTACAGTAGCACCTGTACCTGTGGCGATATCATAACCAATACCATTAACTGCACGAAGAGAAGCACCTACAAGCTTATATTCAGTGATTGGCTCAAGGTCTTTATCAAGCTGAGCGAGCTGAATGTAGAAGTCATCATCAGGAGTACCATATTCACCTGTAGATGTCTGATCATCAAAGAGGGAACGGGAAGCAGTCTCAAAGTAGTTACGAAGTGAACTCTCACCATCAAGGTAGAAGTCAAGTGTATAAGCTTCAGAGCCTGGATATGTTACAGCACCTGGAACATTCAAGTTAAGACCCATATAAGGTACAGCAACGTTACCAATGTTACGGCCTGGAAGCTGTGCAGTCTTAACATATACAAGGTCACCCTCATCGAGAGCAGGTACCCCTTGTAACTGTAACTGAGTCACACGGAAAAGAAAATCACGGCTGAAATCTTTATCAGCTGCGGTACGATAGAAGTTTTGGATATTCTGAGAAACTGGCATTTTTTATAGTATGGTTAGTACTAATATTTATAGCAATCAGCCTACTTCCATGATAAAAAAAGCTTATCTCCATTAGAAAAAGGGTGCTTACTACTCTCGTTAACACGATATAAGGTAATCCACTTACCAGCATTCTTCGTTAATCTTCTATAGATACAACGAGATGAATCACCAAACTCTTTTAGGAAGTGGCTCATAGCATAGAACTCATACTCTTTATCGTTCCAGATAAACTTAACAGCTCTATGATTAGGACTCGGCTTACCCTTCTTTGTATCACTAATCTTCTTCTTTGTCTCTTCTGTAAGTGTACGACCCTTGCAAGACTCACTCATCTTCTTTCTACTCTCATCAGTCCAGGGGTTATAAGCTCTATGAGCATGAGGAGAAGCATTCATACACTTAACATCATCATAGTGCCTATCAATATGTACTTGCTCTCTATCTACAAGCTTATCATCCTCTACACTCTCAAGTATCTTATATTCAAAGCCCCCATACTTATCAAATACTCTCTGCATATAGGCATTCTTATGTGTACCTTTCTCAAGTAACCCTTTATGCTCAGCCATACGTTTATGAAAGTTCTTAGTAGAACCAATATAGTATCTATCAGAGCAAGTTATAGCATATACACATCCCATATAAGTATTTAATTAACTGGCATAGTAATAGCCAAAAGAAAAGGAAGTAAAACTTCCTTTTCTTATTTTAATGTAGATTAGTGAGAAGCACAAGAGCCGTCTTCAGCAGGAACATTCTTATGCATAACAATAGCTGTATCTTCATCTACTACGAATTCAAGAGTTGTTCCATCACCTTCCATATCGATCCAACCATCTACATCTTCGTAGCAATCCTTGATATCAGCACCAGCAGCATCACAAGCAGCTTGCAAAGAGTTAAACTTCTTACCACCCATTATGGATTGGCCATGCATTCCACCAACGCTTGCTACCTCATACTTACCTTCACCATCAGGAAACTCATTTGTAGCACCCTCTTGCTGCTCATTGTCTTCATGACCTAAACCATCTTCAAGATCGTCTTCTTCCATAGGCTGACCATCGAGGTCAAGAGCATAACCGTAACCTTCTCTTGGATTCCCCGGATCATTTACATAATCTTCTGGCTCAGTATAAACACCACCTGTAATGAAGTAGCCATTAGCATACTTGTCAATCCTAATAACAAGACCATCATCATTTGGGTCATCATTACCTAATTCATAAAGCTTACCACCAAGCTCAACAGACTCTAAATCCTCTTCATCGCAGTGAGCTTCAGTGAGAACGTAACCACGTGGCAATGCTGTGGATGCAGTCTTTGGAACAATACCTTGAACAGAGCCATAAGCTTCCATCATAAGGTCTCTATCTTTGGCATAATTACTATGTTGGGCCATACCATTATTTATACAACTGTAGCTATTTCTCCACAAAAAAAGAGGAGGTCTTTCGACCCCCTCCTTGTTTGTTTGGTTTGGACAATAAAATTAACCTCCAATAAGCTCTTCAAAGTTAGTATCAGTGCGGGTAGCATAGAAGTTAACTAGAATGAACTCAGCAGTACGAACTGGCTTAAGGTAAATATCAACAACGAGCTCGTTCTGGTCAATTACTTCACCAGTATTGTTACGCTCGTCACAGACGATCATAAAGTCATACAAGCCGTCAGCAGCTTTAACACGCTCAAAGAATGGTGTCAAAGTATTAGCTACTCTTGTACGAGTAAACAATGTGTTGTTCTCAAAGAGGAAGAACTGCATTGTCTTTTTAGTGATCTTCTCAAGGTAGAGGAAAGTACGACGAACGTTAATACGATCGAATGCACTTGGCTTCTTGAGGAGAGTCTTCTGACCGAAGAACACATTACCCTGATCAGCAAAGTTAGCTACTGGGTTAAGGTTAACGGTGTAAAGATCATCACGTTGACGTTGGTTAGGGCTGATTGCAATATCATCAGCATCTTGAATAATACCACGATTGAATCCAGCAGGTGCACCCCATGGACCAACCTGAGCATCTGTAGAAGCCATCTTAGCACAAGCAAAGCCAGAAGATGGAACATATACATAAAGGCCGGTATAGTTATCATATACCTTCATCCAGTTAGCAAACACTGTTGCATAGGATGTATTAGCAAGAGAGAACTGATGGCGCATTGCCCAGTAGATGTCAGTGTAGAAGTTCTTTGTAGGATCCTTCTGTACCTTCTGTGACTTACCAGCTACAAGAATCTGACGGATTGGATCAGCAACGAAAAGAATGTCACCACGACCACCATCCTTAACAGGACCTGCAAATGTCGCAAAGCGGTTAAAGACTGTTGTGTAAGCTGTACGAGCTTCTTCACCAGTAGAGTCAAGATCACTAGAAGTACGAAGAGCTTCAATAGCTGCTGTTGTACGAGTATCATCAAAACCACGAGCAGAGAGAGTAGCATTAGCTGTCTCCATGTAAGTGTGAATAGTACCAAGACCACCTTCAGCAATAATATCGATGTCAAACTTACGATCGTTACGAATACGATCAAGAGCACGATCAAGCTTAAGTGGAATGGAGCCGATTTCTTTAGATGTAAGACTTACTTCACCGTAAGAACCAAGTGGGATAAGACTGTCTGCTTTAGCAACCTCACCTGCGAAAGTAGCAGCGAAGAAGTTAATTGGAAGACCAGCAGCGTCAGATGAAATAGCACCACCCTGAAGACCATCTTTGAATGACTCAGTGTAAACACGAATCTTCTTCTTTGGAGTACCATCTGCATTAAGGTTAACACCACCAAGAGCGTCAGCAACAAAAGGGTTAACAACGATGTCAATATTGCGTGACTGGTCATTTACAGTATCAAGAGAGAAGTTAACTGGAGCACCACCGCTCTCAGAGTTACGTTGACGATACTGACCAATGGAGCCATTGTAGCCCTCTTCAAGAAGGTAATCAAGACGATTAGCGTCCTTAGAGAATACAGACTGACGAAGTTTGAATACACCAATGTTCAATGTATCATCAAACTCACGATCACCGATATCATAACCAACGATGCGATCTTCCATAACTTGTGAGATGGAATTAGTAGCAGGGTTAGTACCAAATTCTGGAGTAGCTGTAAGAGCGAACTCAAAGCGAGAAGCAGGAACGTCTGTGAAAGCAGAAAGACCAGTAGCGCCTGGAGCAGCTGTTGCTGTCTTAACATCAACAATAGCGTCGAAGTCTGTTGCTGGGTTAAGGTTAGTGTTATCAGAAACACCAACATAGTAACCATTGAACTGACCATCAATAACAGTCTGTCCCTTGTTAACAACAACAAGAGCAGCACCACTCAAGTCAGAAATACCTGAGAAGGATGTCTTAAGTTCTTTGCTTTGTTCAAACAACTCACCATTTTTGTACTGCATGTACTGCTCGTCAGTCATTTCGAACTGAGTAGGAGCACCGAGAAGGTAAGTAGCGTTCTCTTTATCAGCGTCAGTTACGATTGCATCAGCATCGCGATCCCAAACAATAGCAGGGTATGCCAATACACTAATCTTAGAACCGAAGCCTTGTCCGTTGCTAGCACCATAAGGCAAGCGGTTAACAAGTACTGAACCTGTAGAGTTAAGTGTAGCACGTGTAGTGTGATAGAAGTAGCGTTCAGCTGCAGTCTTTGGTGTACCATAAATTTGCTCAAACTCAGAAATACTTCCAAGTCCAACAACTTCGTCGGTAGGTCCTTCAGATGCAAAGCCAGCTACATAAGTAGTAGTTCCGGTTTGAGCTGTGCGAAGTGATAAATCACTCTCACGAATCTCAACGCCCGGCGATTGGATTGTCCTTTTAGCCATACTTATATTTATGGCTTTTCAGCTGAAAATCTATTTTTCTCTACAACAATTCTGTATGGATTTGAGAGTAAACAAACGTTAGAGAGCTTGTAATCTCAGCTTCATCTCTGTAGCTATAGTCAATAGAGCCAACAGTGATAGGAAAGGCTTTTGTATAAGTAAACTTGATGCGCTGCTCGTTATATTCATCCAATCCATAGAGTGTCATATCTGTTTGATACTGTCTGAAGTCTTCATCAGTAACAAGATTGGAGGCATCAAAGAGACCTTCCTTCTCATCATGCATAAGGTCGAGCCACTTATAAAGTACCCAGTAGTTGTTATAACCATTATCGATTGTAAAGTTAACTGTTACAGGCTCATATGGTGTCTTGGCGTGACCTGAGTTATATAAGTTCGATCCAGCATAAGCAATCTGAATAGCAGGAACGGTAATGGCTGGAACAACAGCACCATATACAGAGAACTGCATAGCGTCTCTATTAACATTGAACGTGCTTCTCTCATCCTTTGAATCAAGTCTCTTTAAAGCAGGTGGTAGATCAAAGACGAGCTTAAACTTATCTGCTCTGCTCTTGTTAAGAAAGGATTGATTGTTAGTGTTAGCAGCCATATACTTATTTAATCTATAGTGGAGTGAATCCAGCCTCTAATAAGTCATAATAATCATCACCCATTTCCGTCTCAGTACCATCACTCATGCCCCAATAGACAGGATTAAGATCAGGACTACCACCAGCCATGTTCTCATTATTATAAATGGATGTTGGATCTTCAAAGAGCTGTAAACCAAAGTCCATTGGCTCAATAATCTTAGGTCGACCAGTATCATCTTTCTCGATGATCTCAAAGTACTGCTCAGCAATATCATTATCAAGAACATAATAGCCATACATAATAGCCATAACCATATCATCATGCTTACCCTTTTGAGCTTTCCATGTACCATTTGGATAACGAACAAAGTCTCTAAACTCATCTAATGTCTCTTGGTCACGCATTACGATAGAGTGAAGGTCATTCATCCAATAGCGCATGTTCATGATACCTTTATGCTTTGTATTAGTGTGAGCAATCATACCATACATTCTATTCTTACGATGTGCTTTAGCATTACCATAACTAACAAGTTTAGGATAGCCCATATCATGTAGCAATCTATCTACTACTTGTGCACCGCAGTTGTTACGCTCAATAAGAGCCAGCGGCGAGCCATAGTTGCGAAGTATCTGATGAACCTTATTACTAAACTCAAGAGGAGAGATCTTGTTATTCTTATATACAGCAACCTGTCTAACTTCTGCAGGATCGGTTACATCCAATACCTGAACTACTGAGCTATCTTTACCAACACCTTCAGCTGTATCAACACCAGCAGCATAAATTCTAGATGAGTCAGCCTCTTCCCAAATCTTATAACAGCCATCATCAAGCACTACTTTAGGATCACAGATAGTCTGTTCCATCTTCTCATAGAGTTCATCATCAAGAGAAGACTCACCAGAGTTAATCCACTCACAACAGAACTCCTGTCGCCAAGCTTCCTCTGAACCAATTGATGCTTTAGTATCAGCAGCCCATTTCTCATCTCGACCAGGAACCTCATTCCACATAATCTTACCACAGTCCCAGGCACTATCAGGATTAGTCTCTGCCTCATTATAGATCTTATAGAAAAGGTTCTGTGTTCCGTTAGCAGTAGAACAAATGAATGCTTTAGATTTCTTAGATGATGAAATAATCGGATAGACTGATTTCCAAAACTCATCCACCAAATGGTTCTCAATGAAAGCCATCTCATCAATAACCAAACAGTTAACGGACTGACCACGAGCAGCTGTACCGGTTGTAGTTGTAATACCAATACGAGAACCATTCTCAAGAGTCATTGATGTCTTAGCATATTCCTTTACTGGTGGTTTAAGCCAGTTAGGAAGTTCCTCATAAGCCATTCTTACACGAGAGAAGATTTCAATAGCAGTAGCCTCTTTGTTCGCTACAAGAAGGATGCGCTGATCTTTCTGGAAGCAAGCT
>Ga0208434_1000287_pt1 | contig 26267 bp, 21 predicted proteins | sample 13_taG_FD_184086 | JGI IMG/M metagenome (GOLD analysis project Ga0208434, IMG submission 184086) | Marine viral communities from the Subarctic Pacific Ocean - 13_ETSP_OMZ_AT15268 metaG (SPAdes) (version 2) | ecosystem: Environmental > Aquatic > Marine > Oceanic | place: Pacific Ocean | collected... | reverse complement strand
GATCAGTTTTTATTTTCTGGTCTACCGATTTAACAGCGTGGATGATACTACTATGCGACACGTATCCGAAATAGTCCGCGAGGATCTGATACTGGATTCCGTAGTTTACCCGCAGCAGTCCCGCCGCAACTGATCGGGGAGTAGAGTATCGGAAGGCTCTGGATTTTTTGAAGAGGTCTTCCTCGTCTACCGAGAACTCATCGGCGACGAGCGAGCAGACTTTTTCGATTATGGCCTGCTTATATTTAGTGAGACCTTTAATTTTGTTTTCTGTTTTCATTGATGCAAAGTGTTCAAATTATCCGACTTCTCTTCGACAACACGCATAACGTGTTCCTCTATCGAATCACTGGCAACTAAAATCTTCTGAATGGCGTCGCTCTTCGCGCCGTTTCGATGGATACGACCCAATGCCTGCAGGTGGTCTTTGACATTGAATGTGGGCGAGATCAATGAGATCCGCTGCCTACTACCGTTGATGTCGTGCAGCGAGATTCCGGTTCCGCCAGCGGCGATGTTGACCACGATGACGTGTTCCGTATCGTCTTGGAAATCGTCGATCACCTGTTGCCGTTCTTCGGCAGACTGACCACCAACGATAGCAGGGCAATTCAACAACTGCTGTAGTGTCTGGGCGGTCTCCGTAAAGTTGACGAACAGCACGACACTGTGTCCCTGCTCGACGTAGTCCTTGGCCATGTCGGCCATGTCCTTCGCTTTCAGCGATTCAGCAAGTTGCCTTGCCCTAAGAAGATTGACCAGAACCCAATCACTGTCCTCAACGGTTCCGTTCTCTAGAAGATTCGTGATGATCTCTGGCGTGATGTCGAGATCTTTATACACCTTCGCGATCTGAGCAGCAGTGCCGAACGCAATCGGCTCCACGAATACACGGTTCGCTTTAAAGGACTCGGGGAAGTCATCAACCGTGAGCCGCTTAACATTCTTCCCATACATGACCTTATTAAGATCACTGAGCTTGGTCTTACGACGAAGCTCCCATGCGTTCCACTGGTTCTGACTGCATCCGTATTGCATCATCCAACCGAACCAACTCTTGACACCGTCCTCCGCTTTGTTGAGATTATGGAGACCTAATGCGTATCCGATTGGCCGCATCTCAGTAGGGTCTTCGGCAGCGGTCGCGGACATCGCATGGATCGAGTAGCCTTGGGCCACTAACGACACTAACAACTGCGCGTTTTGCGTGTATGGTCCTTTGCATCTGTGAACCTCGTCCACTAACACTAATGTGTTTTTAGGCAGGTTCCACGTCATGATTTTCTTGCCGCGTTTGGACATGAAGTCCGTTCGGCCCGTTCTGATCTTCTCGTAGTTGAGGACGAAGAGCGGCTCGATGCCAGTCTCTTTAAGTTCGCGTTGCCATGACGGGATCACCGCCTTCGGACACAAGACCGCCACAGGTCTATTCAAAGCTTTGGCCAGATGAGCGGCTACTACTGTCTTACCGGTTCCGACATGGCTAGTGTCGAGTGAGTTTAAATTCAACTTGTGCTTCGCTAGGAAGAAGTCGAGCGCGTCTTGTTGTTTCGGATATAGCGTCTTCATTTATTGTCTATGAACAGACAAATAATTGAAGTCTGGCAATACGTCCAGAAAAATTTCAACTTTTTTTACCACCCCAAATATATCGGGCAATAAGGTAAGCGTCGATCATGCCGTCGTGCGGCGTCCGGCATCGTTTGTTCGCCAGCCAGTTCTCTGACGGCTCTAGCTGGTTTGCTAGTTCTAAGGCAACTTCCTTAGTCCTACCTTTAGGGACTCTGCCCAGCATGACCTTCTGCCACTTGTGGACTGACACACGCATTATGTTTTCGTAGTCGTGGGACTCAGCCATGCCGACTAATTTGCCAAACGAGATCGCCATTGACCGAATCGCTTGGCTACTCTTCGCGTGAGCTAGCGGTTCCTCGACCGCAAAGATAAAGGGGGTGTTTAGATCCATTATCCATTGATGGACCTTACGGATGTCGATTTCTTTTTTCTTCGACATCTGGAGAGTAGGCATACGGATTTTATCGATGAGACTGCCGTCGTGTTTCGAGATGGCGCAGAGTCCGCCATCTAGTCCGTTGTCTACTCCGACGATCAATTGTATTTTAGGAGTTATAATTGGGTGGGGATATACTCAGGACAATACATATTGTCGCAGTCATCTTCCACAGGCCCATCGCACGTCTCGCAGTGTTCATCCCGTTCCTCAGTGAGCAAAGCCTTCGCAAGAATCGAGTAGTTCACAAGATCTTCACAGGCGTCGTCTACTGACTCGCCAGCTACCTGCAACTGACCGTCGTTCACGAACGACTTAATCCTCATCAGTTTATCCTGCATCCTTAACAGCAATCCGGTAACCGGATGGAGTCCTAACGATTTAGCTGACTTGAAATTAGCGAGCGCGTCTACGGTCTCAGTGCCACCGCAGTAGTCGCTGTTCTTTGCTCGCATGATGTCGAGCGTTTTAGCGCACGTCTCTTCGTGGAGACGGAATAGGGTTTCGGGTTTCATTTTACTGGTATTGAATCTCCTCTTAGGAGCAGACCGTCGCCCTCTGCTGGCACAAGAACCCTGATGCCTTTCGGTAACGACTGTAAGTAGAACACTTCGCGAGCCGTTGAAGGTCTCACACGATACCATAAGCCGTCGGCGGTATCGACAGGAAATCGGAAATCAGAACCCTCATCTACGCGGGTAATGAACCTAGCCCCTACTTCGGGTTCACGATCTTCAAACATTGTGACGGTATTAAATCTCTTTTCCGGTCTCGGCGTCAATAGTTTTTTTCTGCTTTATCGCCCCGCCTCCTTTGTCTGCCTTGGAGTTGTTGAGGATAGAAATATCGATCTGCATTTTGCTACTACCGCCACCAGTCTTCGCGTTAAGGCCTAAGTTACGGCGAATGAGTTGATCTAGTTCAGACATCTCGCGGATCGTCCTCGGACCACGCAGGGTCTTCATCGAGTCGCGCAGTAACTTAATTCCGGCTGCGGCTACGTAGTGCTGGTATTTGTCGGCGGGTGAGTTCTGGGCCTCTGCGATCTCGTTGAGGGTAACGTCCTCTTCTTTCGACGCTCGGAACCGTTCTTCAACAATGGCCGAACTCACGGTCTCGTTAAAGTGTTCCTCAATATCTTCTTTAAGCTGGTCTTTGTCGGTATCCGGTTTCAGGTGTTCGTCTTTGACTTTTGTGTTTTGGATCAGGTTGTCGAGAACCTTGCCGTCCGACATATCACCGTTTACCTTCGGAGCGACTCCGTGCTTCTTCAGCCATTTACGAATTGTGTTGCGGTGGACCCCAATGTGTTGACCAATCGCACTATTACTGTAACCTTCTTTGTTAAGGCGCAAGGCTTCGGCCTCGCACTCTCGTATAGGTTTTTCAGACATCCACTTAATTATGCCTTCCGAAGCAGACAAACGCAAGCGCGTTCTGGAGCCGCGCATAGACCCGCAATCCAAGAAAATGGACGTGGGCGGTCTAATGATCCAGCCCACCAGTCTCCTTACCGCTTTACTTTACGGTTTCGCGCACCACCCGAACGACAAAGCAAAGGAGTTCTATTTCTGGAGAGTCTGCGACGAACTCTGGAATCGGGATGAACTGCCGGAGAAGATGATGGTCCGCCATCCTTGGGCCGAAAAGATGATTCGGGCAGCGATTAAGCACAAATATCTGGCGGTAGGTGGTTCTGCGTCGTCCGGTAAATCACACACAATGGCCGCGTGGGGGATCGTCCAGTGGCTATCTCAGCCACGCGATACGCTGGTTCTGATGACCTCGACTACCTTACGGGAAGCACGAAAGAGGATCTGGGGTTCAGTGATGTCCTTGTTGTCCGTGATCGATGGTGCGCCGATCAAGATAAGGGATTCGATAGGAAACGCTGCCTATGTAGATGAGAACGGCACGCTTATCGAGAGAGCTGGTTTATCGCTTATCGCAGCGGAAAAATCCAAAACACGCGAGGCAATCGGAAAATTCATCGGTATTAAGCAGAAGCGGGTGATAATGATCGGTGACGAGCTTTCAGAACTCTCTGAGAGCATTTTGCAGGCTGGTCTGACTAACTTATCGAAGAACCCATTCTTCCAGATGATCGGTATGTCCAACCCGAACAGCCGATTTGACGCTTTCGGCGTCTGGTCGGAGCCGAAAAAGGGCTGGGAGTCCGTAGACACACAGACCGCTGACAGGTGGACCACTAAATGGAACGGCCACTATCTCCGGCTCGACGGTGAGCGGAGTCCTAACATTACTTTAGGAGAGGTTAAATATCCTTGGCTACCTACCGCTGAGAAGCTGGCAGAGGACAGGGCGTTATTAGGGCCGGAGTCCAGAGGATATATGAGGATGGTTCGCGCCATTTTCTTCGATAGCGACGAGACAACCGGAATCTACTCTGAGGCAGAGCTTACTAAAGGTGGCGCGATGGGGGAGGTCGATTGGGCCGAAAAACCGACAGCGGTAGCCGGAATAGACCCTGCCTTCACCAACGGGGGCGACCGGACTATTATGTATACCGCCGAAGTCGGCTACGCCCGAAACGGCCAATACGTATGTAAATTGGGAGAGGCAATCCACCTAAACGATGACGCCACTAATAAAGCAGTTCCGCGCACCTACCAGATCGTCCACCAGATTATCGACCACTGTAAACGCCGTAATATCTCTGCTAATAACGTAGCACTCGACTCGACCGGAGCGGGTGCGCCATTCTGCGACGTGTTGGCTGGCGAGTGGTCGAGCGACTTTATGCGCGTCACCTTCGGTGGTAAAGGATCAGACAAGCGTGTCAGCATGAACAGCCAGCTTACCGGAGCCGAACTCTACACTAATCGAGTCTCTGAACTCTGGTTCGTCGGTAAGGAACTGCTGAGAACTAAGCAAATCTACGGTGTATCATCGGATCTCGCACAGGAAATGTGTGCCAGAAACTACGACATGACTAAAGGAACAGGCACGCTGAGAGTGAAGATCGAGTCGAAACCAGAGTTCAAGGCACGGTTTGGTCGCAGTCCAGACTTGGCAGATGCTGCTTTCTTGGCTCTCGATTGCGCTCGCCAGCGATTAGGATTAGTGGCTGTTGATCCACCGAAAGACGATGACGGTAAGGGGTTCAGGAAACGGGTTACGATTAAAAGTCTTAGTGGCGCACTCAATAATCCCGACACCAGTCTGATCAGCTAAAAAAAACTTTTCTCTGAGGCTCTTAGTACTCCTTTATAAATAAAGGGGTACTAAAGGTCTGGGAAAAAAGTTTTTTTTGCCCCGAATCCCGAAGATTGACACTTGTTCCTAAAACCTGTATCTTTTGCCTGTGGCGAATAAACGATTCAAGCGGCTCCCTTCTGGCCGTATCCAATACCACGGCGAGACGTTCGCTGGCTTTAATAAGCCTAAACGCGCCCCGAAAGGGTCGAAAAAAAAATTTGTCGTGTTAGGCAAGGAAGGTGACAAAATCAAGAAAGTCTCGTATGGACATCGTGATTACAGCGATTTCACGAAACACAAGAACCCGAAGCGTCGGGCTAATTTCAGGGCCAGACACAACTGCAAAACCGCGAAAGATAAGACAACCGCCCGCCACTGGGCCTGCAAGCACCTCTGGTAGCCTCCTAAATCAATTAACCGCAGAACAACTATGAGTCCTAATGACCCGTCAAGCATGAGAAAAGATTTCTTTGATGAGCTAAAAAAACGCTCAAATAAGAGTTTACTAACCCCTGATGTATTAAATCAAGCAAAAGAAGAACTTGCTAAATACGAAGGTGTGTCAGGCGAAGCATTTGATGACACGATAGCTAAACAACAAATTAAGCCTTCAAATGTGAGGCTTGATACGTTCAACGAAATGAAAAGCCTCGCAAAGAGGCGTAAGCTAACCCCTGAAATATTCAATCAAAAGAAAGAAGACCTTAATAAGTATGCGGGTGTGTCTCCTGAATTGTTTGATTCGACGATGGCAAAAAACAAAATTCAGCCATCGGGGTCTCCCATGAGGTATGAGTATATGGACGAACTCAAGAAACTCTCAGGAGCCGGTAAGCTAACGACAGAAACTTTAAATAAAGCAAAAGAAGAACTTGGTAAATACGAAGGTGTGTCTGGCAAAGCATTTGACTCAGCGATGGCTAAAAACAAAATCAAAGGTACAAGTTTTTCATCGCCTGAAGAAGCTACTAATCGCGCTATATATGAGGCTAACTATGGTTCACCTCTTACAGCAATGGATATTCGGTCTAATGACTCCGGCTACAAATTCGGTAGTGGTGGAGCGTTGAGCCAAGGACTCACTGCGAATCAAAGATCCACACCAGCAACAAGAGTCAGCCCTGAGAGTACTAAGTATCGTAATGCAGAGCGCAGGCTTCGACGTAAAGGGTATACCAAACAAGCAGGCGAGATGGCAATGCAGAGAGAGCTTGTGCGTATGGGAGAGCCGCGAATCGACACGCCTGAATTGAGGAGTCAGAGAATGGCTCAGAAAATTCAAGCTGGAAGAGAAGCCCAAAGGCAAGATAAGGCTTATGCCGATAGTGCAAAACCGAGTTTTTTCCAGAACATTACTAGTGGTCTTGGGATCACAGAAAAAGAGAAAAAAGAAGATTCAAAATCTTCGATTAAAGATCTTAGAGATCCTATGGATAACTGGAATAGATTTGGGGAATTCGGTTACCCGCCGATATCTAACCAATCTTACAAGTAACCACTAAAATGGCTATCGACTACAACCAAGATATCGCCCCACTACGCCAGCAGTATTTCCCAATGCTCGCTGGCGAAAGAGGTTTTGACCAATCGATGAAGTATCGTCAGGATGTCCTGATGCCTATGCGTATGCAGACTATGAAGATAGAGCAGCACGCTATGTCTATGAAAAGGCAAGAGATCGCCTTTGAAAGTCAAAAATTAGGTCTCCAGAAAGCTAGAAGAGACGCTCAGAGGCAGAACGAAGCTTTAGAGTATGCCCCTAAAATTGATTCTCTAGTTAACGGTATCCTTGATGATGATACCCTGAGTCCTTTAGAGCAGCAGGAAGAGCTGAATAGAAGTCTAGTCGATTACTCTTCAGTAATCGCATATAGTCCAGTCTTAGCTAGTAAGGTTACTGCCGCAGAGAAAGCTATTGGCGCACAACAATCAATTGAAGATCAGAAGAAAAAAGACGCGCTAGAAGCGAAGCAAGATAAACTCAGAGAGGAATCTCGATATCTTGAAGCGATGAAAATAGCTTTGGCTAATGGTGACGTTGGTTTAGCTAATAAATTAACCGAGATGCCGGAGGGTTACGGAGGCGTTGGAATAACTCCCTTAGAAGAGGCTATAAGGAGTGGTGCGGCATCGAAAAAGAAAGAATTAACAAATTCAATTCTAGCGTCACAACAAAAAGCAGAAGACGAGTTCCGAAAACAGAATCTGTCTCTTTACCAAGGTTATTTCGATCAAGTTTCTAAAATAGAACCCAAAGAACCGGAATATGTCGAAGAGGGAGAGGAGACGCCATTCGATCTTAAAAAAGCGGACAAGGATACTCTTTATAGCATATACTCTAAACTAGATCCCGTAAAATACCCAGCCACACAAGTAAAAACTATTTTACAGGATGTTACTGATCGCCAATTAAGAAGCGCACTTTTAGGTGTGCTAGGCACTAAAATTAACGAATTCTCTCCTAAAAAAGAAAGCAAACTTTCTAAAGCCTTTACTGCCCCGAAGACCGAAGATTAAAATCTCCACCTAAACCACATACACCTATTATCAGCTATGACTGACTACGAAAAGCTTGTTGGCTCACTAACTTCGCCGACCCCCGAACCTGAATTTGAGAATTTTTCAGACTGGTCTTCAGAAAGACCCGCCGAAGAAGAGGATACGGAGACCCGTATTAATTATGCGAACTACCTGCGTAAAACGTATATTGATGCTGGTGCAATGTCTCTTAACGCGGAGCAGGAGATTAGTAATGGACTGTATCAATCTTTAATTGCAGAAGGCACTGTAGAGAAGGGTGATGTGGATGGCTTTGCGGCACTCACGGCCCCTAAAGGAGTTTCTAGAGAAGCCAAGTTGAACATGATCCAAGCTAGGATCAGTCAAGATGATCCTGACTGGACTACTATCACGGAGTTCAAAGAAGCTAACCGGATGCGGTCGGAAGACCCTACATCTATTGGAGACGATACCTTCAATGAATTGCAGCTTAAATCTGACGAAGCTATCGACCGTCAGTATGATGTCGTAAAGAAACGAATGCTCCGCGCAGGAGATCTCCCTTTCATAGCTACCACAGACGCAGAAGGAAACCGCAGAATTATTGCAGGCGACTCTGCCTTAAAGTTTGATAAACTTAGTGACGCGCTCGCCGCTTCTTCCGCAGGAGATGTGTCATTGTCGGATGCTCTCGATGCTCAAAGGCAACTAGAAATCCCTTCTTGGTCTACTGTCCCTGTTTTCAAACTGAATCGATACAACGAGGCAAAAGCAATGATCGACTCATTGTCGGGGGGTTCTTCTAAATTAGGAATCCAAATCGAAGCCCACGCTAAGAACCTAGCTGAGTCGGAAGACGAAGGGGTGATGGATTGGTCTAAGAGAAGGTTGGAAGATGTCGGAGATTTCTTCAGCGGTATTTTTGGTGGAGATCACGATGCTGAACGGAGAATGGGTGCAGTAGAACGCGCTCAAGAAGTTGATCGCTCAGAGGCTATCCGTTCTATCGCGGAAAAGCTCAATAACCGGAGCGGACTCGAGCAAGGAGAGGAATATACCACAGAAGAAATCGAAGCTGCCTATAACCAAGCTGTCTTAGAGAAGGCTACCAACAGTGGGATGTTTGAATTCTACGAAGGGAAAGAAGCTGGGAAGAATCTCAGACTGACTTCTTTCGGAACTCCTGTCGTTCACTCGGCTGCGATGGTGAATGAAGATGCTTTCAACGATATGTTGAAGGCCCGACCTGACATCGATCCTGAAACACGTCGGGTGTTAGAAACAAATAGGGTTGCGTTATTGGATCAAAACTTTGAACGCTACGCAGACATTCTCAGTAGGAGTGGCGTTGACGACGAGTGGAATGCGGCTTTGATGCAGGGAAGGGCCGACGGTAAAGCTAACCACAAAATCTTGAATGATTTCTTAAAGGATGAAGAAAACTACAGTGAGTTTACTGAAAAAGCTGCTGGCGTAGGTTGGTCTGTAATCGACGGCTTTGGGACTCTTCTTGCTGCTGTTCCGGCAGCTATGGGTAGTGAGATAGCTACCGACTACTTAGCAAAGTCAGCGCAGCGTAGTGCTGACAGGAGAGAAGTAGCTAGAATGTTCAACCAAGAGTATGGTTACATCCAAGAAATTGCGGAGACCATAGTCCCCATGACGGTTGATATTGCAGCTACTGCTGCTCTAGCAACGGTTACTGCACCTGCCGCTGGAGTAGGAGGCGCGGCATATGTGGCTGCACGCGCTGGTTCTTTCGCTGCCGCGAAGGCTATTACTAAAGGAGTGGTGGCTCACACCATTAAAACCGCTCCTAAGAAGATTACTACTTTAGGGTTCGGTAAAAGCAAAGGATCACAGACGATGGCTCAAGTAATTGAGCAAGCGGTGAAAACGGGAGACGGCAAGTTAACTAACGACGTTATGAAAGCGTTCAATAGTAACTTGGCTGAGAAGATCGGAACTAGTTCGGCTGTTTTTGTCCCCGCAGCTACCAGATCAGGTGCTGCGACTTATGGTAGTATCACTAACCACCTTAGAGAAAACACAGATCTCTCTGATGAAGAAATTAGAGACAGGGCTTTAGGTGCAGGTTTAACGAGTGCAGCGATAACAGGTATTATTACTTCTGGTTTTAGTCTGATGGGTCGTGGAGGACTAGATGACGCCTTCCTTCGCGGAATGTCTTTCAAAGAGTTGAAAGCGGTTACTAACAGAGTATCCGGTTTCGCACAGGATATTAAGGACGAAACTTTGTCAAAAGCGATCAAGAAATCGATAACTAAATCACTTAGTAAAAATGGCAAGATGGCTAGAGTTTTCTCATACGGCAAAAACTTTACTGACGAAGCTATGGAAGAGGGACTCGACCAGTTCGTCAATAGCTTCGTAGAAGACGCAGCCCTTGATCAAGACACTCCGCTATTAGAGCGTCTGACGCAAACATTTCACGCTGCCATGATCGGGGGTATCATGGGGGCAGGTGCGCCTATTGTTCAGAAAGTTGGTTCTAGGTTGGCGATGAATGAGCAGCGTAAGTTTGCTCAAGTAGATCGTCTTTACGATCAAATTGCTCAAGACGTAGAGTTAAATCTAAAAGATACAGGTAGCCCTATTTCCGCTGCTGTTCTCGGTAGGTATTTTAGATTGGGTGCGAAGGAGGCAACTCGTCAAGTGCCGCGACAGTCCGCTCCAGAAGTTGCGCCAGAACCTACGCAAGAAGTTGCGCCAGAACCTACGCAAGAAGTTGCGCCAGAGCCTACGCAAGAAGTTGCGCCATTGCTTGAAGGGGATCAACCTGAAGCATCGGATAGGCCGACTTACAATATAGCCCCCTCTCCACCGCCAAACTCTTCTCTTCTCACAGGAATCCCTGAGCTTGACGCGTTACTGGAGCCTGCGATTGAGATGGATGAAGGTGTGGAGAAAATAGATGCTTTTAAGAAAGTATTTTTCGACTGGGCTAAGACCAAAGAGCAAGACTTCATGAATATGCCTGAAGAAGAAATAGGCAATCTTGAAGTTGAAATTGACCCTGCTGCGTATTTTGCAGGATCTGCCGACGCCACTGATGGGAGGAGAGTATTCTTATCGATAAGTCCTATGGGAACCCCCTTAATTAGGCTTATCAATAAAGACGGTAAACGCGTCGCCCCTAACAAAGTAATTTCGAGCGACCTATCTAGGGGTAGGATAAAAGTAATTGGGGAATTCAAGAGAGTTAACTCCAAAACAGAACAGGCAGAAGCTACGCAAGAGACGAATGAAGATGATGTTATAGAGTCATTTAACGAAAGAGATCCTGAAGAACTCAGAAGAATAGCATCCTCTGCGCTCTCCGATATTAAATCGGGTCAGTATCCTAAAGCATCCAAAACGTATACTCCCCCTCCTCCTAACCTTTCATTCTTCCAGAAAGGCAAAGAGATTACAGAGACAGAGGTGCAAGAAGCTGAAGCAGTTTTAGAACTAGCGAATTTAGGTTACCCTGTAAGGATTACTTCCGCTAAGAAGCACGGCGTCCCGTTGACTAGAAAAGACGTATCAAAAGTTTCCGATTACCTTGCCGATAAAATCTACGATAAATGGCCTTTGATTGAGTTGGAGTCTAAAGAGGGAGAACAAACATTTAAAGGGCAGCGGATTACTTACTTCGACCCAGTCACGAAAGAGAAAGTAGAAAGCAAAGTCATCAAAGGCAGGCTGGATTCTAAAGGCAACGGTATATTCAATAACGACCCTGTCTTGATGGCTCAGATGCTGGCCCACAACATCCGAATCCCTGTTCCCGATTCCGTGAACGTGTTCGACATTAACCCTTCAATCCGTAACGGTATCGTAGATGGTTACGTCACCCGTGTAGAGAAGACTCGCGATAATGGTTTAGGTGTAGAGCATTTAGGTAGCCCATTGAATGAGATTGTTAATGCTCAAGTGGACAAAAGCCGACTTGACGACTTAACCAAACTTCCTTTCACCACAGCAGGAATGGAGGAAACTGTAATGCCTCATGGAGCTACTCCAGTTAACGAAAGAGGCTACACCCTTCCGGTAGGGGATTCTCTATTTACCTTTGGCGATATCCGTAATTCGTTGATCGACTATACACAAGCCGTCACGAAGGATTTCGAGATGATCAAGATCCACTTACGTAGAGGTAACAAAACAGGATTGGACTTACTTGAACAGTCTGACACAGGAGCGGTAACGCCTATTTTCGAGGCGTATCACGAATACTTATTCCTTTTGAATTTGTTCTCTGTAAGGGACACGCTACTCAAAAGCACCACCCATAATTTCGCAGGAGGTGGTATCTTGGCTATTCCCGATAGGAAAGCTAGGAACTTCGCTGCTAGAGAGATAGCTACTAGACTGTCTATCGACAACATGGTGGTGAACAACAAGGTCAACACGAAGTTGTTGTCTTCTTCTCTTAAAGGATTTGTAAAGGCTGACGATAAAGCGTCAAACGCAGACATTATTACTGAGTTTGTCAACGAGCAGATTCTAAATAACAAAGAGTTTGCGAACAACACGATGCCCTCCTTCCCCGCTATCCTTAGCAAAAAGGTTAGGAAGTATGTTGATCAAGAGAAGAGCAGGAACATGGCCCAACAGAATTCTGTTGTCTCCACCTTCTCTGATCTAGCTTTAGAGCCGAATAATTTCGGGTCGGGAGATCAGACAGACATCGACGGCAATGTAATGGTAGAGCCTTTCGCTGGGTCTGGCCCTCTTGATCGTGATACTGATCTTAGTGAAGCTTCTTTAGGTGCTAAAGCGGTATCGCAGTTGAGTATACAAGAAATCGATAGTTCTCCAGAACTTCGACAGTCCTTGGAGGAACTATTCATCGACGGCATTATTCCGAACGCATCGTCTAAACTTATAGGGGAAATCAAAGATATGCCCACCTCCGACATGATGAGTGTCATGGGTGAGTTTTTGAGGTCAGCTAACTACGAGTCTGCTCAAGGGTCTCAAGCTCTCAAGTTTAAGAAGCTCCTCTCAGACAGTGCGCTGGCAGGGCAAGAATCGTTTAGACAAGCTGTTTACTTAAACTACTTATCGAATCTAGATAGCAACGATCCTCAGTTCATTACCGGACTTAGGTCTATGCTCAGAGAATCTTTAGGTAAGGACGTATCTGAGAAACAAGCCCTCAACTTCGTCAAGACAATCAACTCAGGTAGATTGTCACTGTTCTCTCGGACGCACGTATCAGGTAAGCAGAAAGCAATTTTTGAAGCCGAAAACCTTCATGATATTGAACGTCTAGGATTGGAGTCACAGAACCCTGAATCGGTTGTCAAAGCTATTGAAACGATAGCTAAGACTAGCGACAGCAAGTCTCATAGATTGGTAGCAGAACTCTTACTTGAGGATGCGAACTTCATCAGGCAAGTTAGTTTCGAGATCGCTGAGATCGAAGCTGACTTTGCAGGTAAGTATACTCGTCTGACGAACGGTAGCCATGTCGTGATGATTAACACAAAGACGGGTAACGGACTCGGTTTAGAGAATGCTCTTCTTGAAGAGTATGTCCATGCCTTCTTAAACAACGTAGCTAACTTGCCTCTCGATAGCCTCACTCCAAATCAAAGATCTGCACGCACGCGACTGGAAGGGTTGTTCAAGCTAGCAGAGGTAGAGTATCGTAAAGGAAAGTCTGATCCTTACATGGAGGATGCTTTCGAGAACTTCGATGAGTTCTTAGCTAAGTTCCTTCTTTCTCCTGAGCTTCAGTCACTGATCAAAGATCTCGACCCGCCTAAATCGCAGAGAGGGTTCTTCGCTAGAATCCTAGATGCTTTGGTATCGATGTTCCGAAAGATCTCCAAGTCGGAATCAGAGACCTACGCCGATGCTCTTAAAGATGTCATTTCTCTGAGCAAGTCGGTAGCTCGGACACAACCAGTGCCTGTCTCTCAGGTAGGTGCGGGGGTAGCGAAAGAAGCTATGAGAGCAGCTTCTGAGAACGCGAAGATGTATGAGTTTCTCGGGACTGACGAGGCTCCTGTATTGGCAGCTTCGCAGAGAGCAGTTGACCCTGAAGAGAGAAACTTGGATTCCGTAATATCCGATTACAGGGAAAACAACAAAGCCTCTAAAGAAGAGCAGAGAGAGATGGAGTTGCTCATGATCCACATGAGGAGCCGTATGCCTTACGGTATGCAATTACAACGTAATGAATCGAGTGACCCGCAAAGGGCGAACGCTCCCGCATATGCGTTAGGTAATCAGATCTTTATTAACCCTGAGATTATCATGGCTCAGGTGGCAGACATGGACAGCATCGGTGCGCGGATGTATGTGGAGAGTGTCATCAGTGAAGAAGTAGCTCACGTTGCTTCTTGGAACTCACTCACTTCGGCTGAGATTAACAACTACATCGACCGACTAAGTCTCGGAAACTACAAAGAGATCGCTGACGCATACTTCCAAGACTCGGCTGAGAAAGAAGCTAGTATCGCTCTCTTGGAATCTTCGACTGAAGAGAACCTTACGCCGGAACAAGAGAACGATATACGAGTTCTTAAAAGACAACTAGCCGAAGAAAAACTCCGTATGCACTTACAGAGAGTGACTCGCGGATTTACCACTGAAGAAGACGCAGATTTTTGGTCATCCGACCCATCTCTTCTCCAGATGATTGCACGTTACTTCAAAGGTATGTTCAGCAGACTCTCAGCTATGCGGGAGATGAAGGGAGGATCAGGTGTGTTAGACTCCATGCTTCGTAAGATTCATGGGGAGATCTTATTGATCAACGCTGGGTTCAACACAATCAAAGCAGACACACCGTTCGACACAGATAATCCTGAAGCTACGATGGCAGAGTTCAAACGCTTCATGGAGTCTGATGTCTTGGGTGACGCGCAAGAATATGGCGCAGCCGTAGATCAAGCCGTTACTTTGGCCGCTTCTTCGATGTCTATTGATTCTATTAATCGTGTCATGCGGAAGGCTCGTTTAGCCATGTCTGATGGGACTACCGTAATCGAGTCTGAAGAAGACGATACGTTAGAACCAATTGAAGTAAATAATCCAGACCCTTATACGGGTATGGATCATGAAGGCATAAAGAAAACATTTGAGAGCTTATCTAACGACAGGCAGAAGGTCTCAGTTAATATTGTAAAGAACACTGAATTTGAAGGGAATTCGTATGCGAGTATCACTGTTAGCGACCCTCAAAACGAAGACGTTGCATTGTCTAGTGTTACGCTTAGTCTAGAAGAAAACGGTGAGATTCACGTAGATTTAATGGTGAATACTCCTGCTGCAAGCAGTAGGACTCAGTCATTCTCATCGGATTTTATGCTCGCCGTTATTGCTAGTTCGGACGCGAATGGGATCAAGAAAATCACTACCACGGGAGGTGGGGATTACCAGAGTGTTATCTTAAAAAGAGCTAGGGGGAGTGTAGTCCGGTTCATAGGTGAAGAGTATGGCTACGACATAAGAGACGCTTTTAATGCTGCTATACCAGATTACTCTTCAGAAATGGTCGGTTATTCTACTTGGGCTAAGTCTGCATTTAAGCCAGACAATCCAAGGGCAGGGTATTTTGATTTGAAAAGACTCAGTAAAGAAACTGACTTTTCTTATGAAGTGGGCATAAATAAACTTTTGGGATCGCTTGACCAGACATTCGCCAAGGAAGGAAAACCTCAACCTAGAATGAGGAGCGAGGATTTAGAAGATATTCTAGACCAACAGTACATAGATAATGTTGCCCGTGGCCAAGATAAAGATCAAGTAGTAGGTAAAGATACAGTATCCCCTCTCGACGCACTTACTCAGAAGGACAGACAAAATATTTACGATTACGCTGAAAAAACTATATTAAGTTACTATGAAGAGTCTTCTCGTAGTGCGAAAAATCTTTTAAGCTCTCAACCAGAAGGGGATTTCGATCTTTTTGAAGCCTTGAACGGAGGAACGATACGAGAAAACAAAATTGCGAAACTAAACTGGGAAAAATCTGGTAGCCCAATCGAATTCACTTTTGATTTAACTAAAGGCAGCGCATCGTTAAAAAGTTACTTAGAACATTTTAGTAAACTAATTTTCTCAAAGAAGAACGCCCCTGAAAAGATTGGCGAGGCTATAGCCAACTACCGTGCTGAAGTAGAAGGAGCCGCGCCAGAAGACATCCAGTCAATTAAAGACAAGCATAATGCTATTGTCATGGATAAGGACGGGGAAATTGGTTTAGACTTCCCACTGTTCGCTTCCAACCGTAACCCTAATCCTGTTTCTTTGGGAGATAAGTATGACTTCTCAATGATTCCAGAACTCCTTGAAGTCCCTCAGTTTGCATACAAGACCTACAAGTCGCCTGATGGTTTCTTCTCTCGGATCTTCAAAGGGGATCTAGGCTCTCCGATCCGCTCCATGTTGGATCAAAGGGACGAGTTCAAGAGAGGTGGAATCCACATTCTTAAATCGTTCCATAAGAGATTCAATGATGTGGTCGAAGAGGACGGCATCGTCTTGGATAAATCCACCCTTGACCTCATCGCTACTGCACAGGGATACAATGAGAACTCTCTCGTCAAAAATGAATTCTATGCTGCTAAAGAAGTAGAGCATAAACAGAGAGTGGAAGCCATCGAGGCCGACGACAATCTGACTGCCAAACAAAAGAAGTCTGAGAAAGATGCTTCTAAGCAAAGGCGCGACGATGAGATCAATCTCCAAGAAACAACTGCAATCGATGCCCGAAACTTGGAAACTTCTCAGGCTTTGACTGACCTCGCTAAGATGTCTCCAAAACTCGCAGCTTTGATAACTTCGATCAGGACTGAGTTAATCCAGCCCATACAGAAAAAGATTATGAAATCGGGTATCTCCGATGAGCTTAAGCTTCGTATTGACCAGACAGGAGGATTCTACATTACTAGAAACTACCAAATGTTTAATGATCCTACTTTCGCTCAGAAAGTGAGGGAAGATCCTTTATACGAAAAAAAGCGTAAGGCTGCGATGGAATTCTTCAACAAGGACATTCAGGACAAAGCCTACGCTGCTGCTAAAGCAGACAATAAGTCTGATGCGGAAGCGAGGGACGCAGCCGACACTGCGATTAGGAAAGCCCATGCGAAAGCAGGAACTGGTAGCACTCACGGAGAAAGAGCCTTAGACGCTTTCATCCAACGATACGAAAGTATACGGTCTGGATCTTCTATAACGAGTAATAGATACTCTAAGATCGCTAAGAACTTCTCTAAGAGGAAGGACTTACCTTCGCAGCTACGAGACATCCTCGGAGAGTATGGTGCTGAAACAGGAACTGACCTGATCACACGGACTTACGCTACGGTATCTACGATAGCAGCAGAACAAGTGTTCCGAAGCAACATCGTCAAAGTTGGTAAAGACCAAGGATTCATAGTGGACGCTAAAACATACGCTGCTGATCCTAGCAAGTATCCTGACTTTGTTAAGATGAAGAAGGATGCAAATAGGAACGACCCGTTCGCGCATATGTATGCTGAGAAATCTTTGATCGACGATATGGCAGATATCATCAATCCCAGCTTCGGTAACTCTGCTAGCTCCACTGCCGAAGAGGCAGTGTCCAAGACCGCTTCCTTCCTTCAGAATATGACAGGTAAGTCGATGCTGCTTAAAACACTAGGCTCGGTAGGTTTCTACTTCAGGAACATCTTGGGTAACGTCTTGTTCTTCGGCCCTGCTAATGGAGTGCCAGCTAGAAAGATGGGGTCTACTTTCCTAGAAACCTTCTCTTTCGCCCGTAAACAGTGGAAGAATCCAGACGAGCTAGATGCTATTCTTTCTGAATACGTCACACTCGGAGTCTTCGGTGACGAGCTACGTGCAGGAATGATCAAAGAACTTCTAGACTCCAGCGGAGGGAAGAAAGACTTTATGACTCGTCTTAACGACATCATAGATGAAGCTCCTGCTATCGGCAAAGGAAAGAAGTTTATTAAAGCCTCTGAAAAGAAGCTCACTGGTTTATCCGCTTCGGTGGACGGTGCTTACAAGATAGCTTACTATGAGCATGAACTTAGTGTTCTTCGTAAAGCTAAAGAGAACTACCCCAACACCAAAGTTGGTCTGATGGGAGACAATGATCTCAAACGATTGGCTGCGGACAATGTTAAGAGGACTGCTCAATCATTGAGTCAGGCTCCTCCCCTCATTAAATCGTTGAGTAAATCTAGCTACGGAATGCTGTTCGCTCCGTTCGTCCGATTTAAAGCAGAGGTTCCAAGGATTGTTTACAACACCTATCAGCTATCTAAAGAAGAGAAGAACAGTGACAACCCAGATATTGTCCGTCGAGGACAACAGAGATTCCGAGGACTCGTCACTACAATTGGCGTAACGTCTTTAGCAGTTCCAGCAGCACTCGCTGCGATAGCAGGCATCGGAAGTGAAGAAGACGAAGCTCTCCGTAAGTCAATGCCCAGCTATTTGAGAGGGCATAGCTTTTACTACTTCACTTTATTTGGACAACGATACTCTATAGACCTGACATACCTCAACCCCTTCTCACTCGTCACTGACCCGTTCGCCCGTGCGTTTGGAGAAATGTCACGGGGCAACTTCGGGGGAGCCGTAGGGGCTTTCGTTAAAGGTGCGTTCTTCGATCAATACCTCGACGAGCAGATCCTCGCTGGCGCAGTCAATGATGCAATGAACAACCTAAACTCCACCACCGACAAACCAATATGGATTCCTGAAGTGGATGGGTTCGGTATGGCTACGGCTAAGAGTTTGGGGTATGTCTTTAAAACAGCATACTCTCCACGCTTCTTGTCAGATGGACTATCCGCTTTCGATGCCATTGGTGGGGACTACGATAACTTTAGGGACTCACCAGTCGGGGAGCTTCTAGAGGGAACTTATCCTGCCAAAGCGCACCCCATTGATGTCGAGAAACAATACCGTAGGTTCTTGCGCGATCACCAGAGCAGAATCCGATTGGTCAACGACAAGAAGTTCCGACTCTACAGTGACAAGCCTATCTCAGACGACGATATCATGGACATCTACACTGACGAACAGGAAGGTCGTATGAAGCTGAACAGAGAACTCTACCGTGTCACCCAAGGTTTCGAGAGCTTAGGCATCTCAAAACGCAATCAGGTCGCCACGATGAGGCAGTTCGGGATCGGGAAAGATAAATCCGCAATGATCGTTCAGGGCGTGATGGATCGACTGACCCCGAACAAAGGGTTCCTACAGAACCTGATCGAAAGAGGTCATCAAGACCGGATAGCTCCACTGTTCAAAGCGCGTGATAAAGAACCACGCTACATCAAACTGAAGGACTAGAGATCACCCTATAAGCTTTGTTAGTAAAATTAGCAGCCCCATAAATATTAAGAAAGGCGCAGCAGCGTTCAAGATGTCTTCGATCATGAACGCCTCCCTTTCTTTTTATCGGCTTGCCGTTTCATCTTTTCAATCCGGCGAGCTTCCGATTTTATCATGCTCGCAGCCACCACGATGATGACTAACGGCATGGCTAATATCATTCCGATTATCTGTAGGTAGTCCATGCTATTGGTTCTCTGCTGCTCGGTGGCATGATGTGCATAGGAAGACTACGTTGAGGCGATCCTCTTTGGCGTAGCCTTTGTGATGATGCGCTTCGATCCTCATGTGGGACTGCCCACACTCGGTGCAAGATTCGGGCCTGACAAGAACACCCTTTCGGATAGCCCGACGAACGGCTTCGTTCGCTTGCTTTTTCTCAGGCTCGGCCTTGCGCCTTTTCCTCTGCCTTTCGATATACACGTCTTTCTTTTTGCGGTAGTCTCTACGCTGGGCTGCGTGCTTACACTTCCGGCACTGCGTCTGCAACCCGTCTTCCTTTCCGGCATCCTTGTTGAATTCGGTCTTCAGCAACGTCTCCTTGCATCCGGTGCAGAGTTTTAGGAGATCGCTGAAATCCATTTGATTACTCTCAAACTCATGAAGAACTGCTTCCTTAATTTTCTCAACCATTTCAGGAAGATCATCTCTTGGGAATTCAAGCCAATACTTATCGGTGTCACCCTCACAATAGTCGAGGATGATATTTTTAATCTTATTCTTTTCGTTCATTGGTTATTTTTAGGGTTTGAGTTCAGGCTCATTCCTGATTACTGCCCCCTCCAATCGGAAGGGGCAGTGTTGTATCAAGACTCACTACCCATTGAGGGTGGCAGTGAGGACACGATGACCATCTTCGATAGAGGACTCATCACGGGAGGTGAGCAGGTAGTCGGCGAAGTTCACCTTGTGCTTCGCAGCAGTGCCATACTCGCTGGAGTATGCCTTGGCAGAGCTAGACGTATCACGCCCCACACCGTCACCTGATGTCCAGTATTCCGTTGCGCCATTCAGCACGTCATACATGGTCTCGCCACTGTTGCCCCTGCCTCTGATTGCGAGATCCGTGATACCGGATACGCTATTCATGGTGCGGGTTGAGAACTTGTCAACCTTGCCAGCAGTCTTGAGGAAGTATCCGGCAGCGATAGCTGCGATGTCCTGCTCGACCACCTTCTGAGTGGCGAGGATCTCCATCGCTTCGGCGAAGTGTTTCCGCTGCTCGATCAGACCAGTGATGTCCTTAGTGAGATCGGCACATTTGATGTCCACATTGCCACTGTGGGTGACCTTCAGGTCGATGTATCCTTTGCTACCGGCGAGGGCAGCGTGGATGCTGTTAGAGCAGCACAAGCGCAAGTCCGACAAGAATACGCGATTCGCTTTCCCGTTGTGACCCCCCACCACGTTGAGGTATCCACTGTGCTTCTCACCATTGATGGTGTGATCGTCCATCTTGAACGACATAAAGAAGGTCTTGAGACCGTTGAGAGTCCCCATCGCTGACAGTTTCGAGTCCGGTGCAGACTGTCTGAGGGCTTTCGCAATGGGTTTCGCGAAGGTCTCATTCTCGATGATCTGATACTTCTTCGTAGCCATGTGCAGTGGCACAAGTCCATCAGCCGTATCAGCCATGAGGTGCTTGTGATTGTCGAGCGGGATCGTCTCCCCCTTGACGGTGGCAGACACATCTGCCTTGATGATGGGGAAGAACACTCCGTTCTCCTTAGCATCACGGGGCGTGATCAACTCACCTTGAGACTCCTGCTCCAAACCGTGATACATACGGTATTCGGAGCCTTGTGGGATGAGGACGGTATCGATTTCTTTAATTCCAGACATAATGTTTATTCTTTCTTTTTTTGGTTTCGGTTCAGGTTGGTCGTTGTGACTCCTGAAAGCTCCACCTTGCATCGGGGGCTGCAAGGTAGATTGTTCAGGGTTCATTGGTTGGTCGATGCCCTTAAACTAAACGGTGTGGTTTAAAGGTCAAACACTTTTCTTACTTTTCTTTTTTAGCAACGCTAAGGTAGATTTTCTCCGGCGCATCGTCGAAGTAATGGTAGAGGGCAGGGCATAGCCAACCCTTCATCCCCTCCGGCACATCATACCGTCGATCAGAGTTGTGTATGGTCAGGTTCCTACACTCGCTATCCAACTCGTAATCATTCCCGCCCTCACTAACTCCTAGCCAAGTGAGCGAGTGCGTCGAATCCGGCCACTTATCCTTGCTAAACGTGAGGCGAAACCCATTTTCCACTTCTTCGGGATCGATGCCACTGTCTTCCAGACAGAAGTCGAGGATCTCAGACATACCGCAGACGAATGCTTCCTGCACTAGTCCAGTGGTATCGTCATCGAATGCCCACTCACCGTGGCACATGTAAGGCTCGATGGATCTGATCTTAGTTTGATTAGGTTTTTTCATCGGTTCTTCGTCGCTGTCGTTGTCGTTGCCGTTGTTCGCTTTGATTGCATCCACCATGCGAGCGAGTCGCATGATTTCTTCCTTCGCCTCCATCCTACCTGATGCAGATGCATCTGGGTTGTCCAGCACGGCAAGGTATACTTGCACGGCAAATGACCACGAAGGGGTGAGGTCGAGTTTGAATTTAGTTTCAGTTGTCATTGTTTCAGTTGTTCGGTTGTTGTTGTTCACTATCATCATCAGTTGTTCGTTGTTCATAAAAAGGACGGTAAAGCCTTACGCCACTCCCTTTAAAAGGGAGCAGCGCAGGCTGCGGGTGTTAGTCGAGCGTTTCTGCAAAGGCAGCGATCCTCTCGATTCGATCAACTACATCGACCCAATCGTATGCGATGTGGTCGCCGGAAAAGATGTAGTCTTCGTGCGCTTCCACATGATCGGGTCCGAAGACCCAATAGTGATTTCTCTCACCATCGTATCCCTGATCGATGTCGATCTTGCATCCGTGCTGGGTGGCGAGTCTTCGGGCCTTCGACCTTGCGCTGGCATTCAGATCTTTCGCTCGCTTGGGCTGGGACGGAGGGGTGATCTTGGAGGCACTCAGCTTCCACACTGCATACACTCTGGCTCGCTGCTTGAGACGTTTGTCTGCGATGCTGACAATCTCACGAAGCCTACCACAGGTAGCCTTGCGTCCCGACACCACTTGATAATGGTTGCCAGCGACGATGAGATAGACCACACCAGCCTTACGGTCAGCTTTGCTGTGCTTACGCCATTGGGCGAAGGTCAGACCTTTACCTACCGGAGCGGAGTATACCCGATCGGCGAAGACTCCTGAGTCGCGGAGGGCAGCGATGACATAGGGAATGGCTGCGCCTTTGACGAAACGCTGTCCTGATCTCTGACGGATGGCATAAGCTGCATCATCTGTCGAGGCTCCGGTGATTGCGGAGATTGCTGCGGGGCCACAGTAACGGTTCTTGCCGTGTATCGTATTCAATTTCATTGACTTCATATATTTCATATTAGGTTAGAGGTTCAGGGTAGGTCGTTTGACCTTGAAGGTGAAACCTAGCTCCTTCAGAGCTTCGATGTCACTATTGGTCAAGGACTTACGTCCTGTCAGCTTCTGTATGGTTCGCTGCAAGGTGGCATCAGCCACGTAGATCAGCGGGTTGCCATACACGTCTTTCTGCATTACTTCTATTGTCATAACTTGTTATGGTTTATTTGTTGGTGGTTGGTTTACTTACCGTAAACTGAGTGGAGTTCCCATGATGCGTCACTGACGATCTCGGCGACTGCACTGTGAGGATTCCGGCACGCTTCAGCGATGCCCTTGCGGACAATCCTCTGTAGTTTCCGCATCCTTTTCCACTCACGGAAATGGATGCTGATGGCGAGGGGGAAGGTCAGGATCAACACGATCTTGCCTACGATGGTCTGGTTTCTGTAGTTGAACATATTCATGTTATTTGTTGGTGGTTAGGTTTCTAATTACAATGCCTCTGCAAGAGGCAGGTAGGGTTTGGGGTTCTATCCTTTCAGGATCTGATATGACATAGCCGAACTTCACACCGTTCCACTCATAACCTTTCAGGTCACATGGAACATGGTGCAATGATTCATCGTGCCGGAAGCGGGGTTCATCGTTGTATTCGATGACATCGGAGATGGTGACATATCCAACAAGCTTTGCCTTGCCCACTCCTGTCTGGATGATTCCAACCCGCTTGCCTACAAGCGAGGCAAGCGAGTTGGAGTTGCGGGTTTCAATCACCTTCTCTCCTGAGAGGATTAAGTCAGTCCAGTGTAGCTGGCTATCGTTGCAGTTGAATGCCTTCATTTCAGTTGTTAAAGGACGGCAAGACCTACTGCCACTCCCTTTTAAAGGGAGCAGCGTAGGCCATGCGGGGTTCGGGGTTAGTGAGTCAGGATGACTACGTCAGCTTTGTTGTCGGAGCCACAGAAGTGACCTTGTGGAGTGCATTCACCACACAAGCCGGAACATACGAAGACACGCTTTAATCCCGCCTCTTTGGCGTATTCCCGTGCCTTCTGCCGATACTCTGTCGTGTTGTATTCGACCCCTCCTTTGGAGCCGATAGCTTTGAACCACCCTCTGGTGATCGGCAGGGCAAGAACACGTCTTGCAATCCCGCTATTCTCGTTGAACCTACTGCCATTGGAGAGATTCAAACGGTAGTTTGTTGGCCACTCTCCAACATAGCTGGCAAGTTCTTCCCAGCTTTTGCTGTAGCCGTAGGCTTTCAAGATCGGCTTGTTACGAAGTAAGGACATCCATTTGTCCACCGTTTCGACAGAGTCGAAGTCACCATCAACGAAGAGTCGGAAGTCAATCTTCGATTGTGACTTGAACTGCTTTGTCTGTAAGACACGGTCAAGCTCTGCTTGGACAAGGTCAAACCGGAATCTCTGTAAGAGACTGTTCCTCAGTTGTCTGAAGAAAGGGTGGACATTTCTCCAGCCTTTCAGGCTATAGCAGAATTTCTTGCATTCGCCAGCACCGCCACAGTCAAGAAGTGGCATCGAAGACCAGCTCAGAAACGGTAGTTTCTTGTTGCCATTTGCAGCAAAGGCTTTGCCTTTCACGCCAATGGCGATCCCAGCTTCGTCACTAGTGACAAGGGAGTTCTGCCACAGGATGAAGTTTGCAAAGCAATTCTGCCAATGCTTACTGGCAGTCTTGATTTCTTGTGGCATAGCCACAGTCTTTCCTTCTTTGGTCGCTGCCAAGGCAGCTTTAGAGAAGGCTATCAGGGTTTTATGTTTAACGGTAGTTGTCATAGTTTCAGTCATTATTCAGTTGTTAAAGGACGGCAAGACCTACTGCCACTCCCTTTAAAAGGGAGCAGCGTGGGCTGTGGGTTAGTGTATCCACGGCAGGTGATCATCGTTGCAAGGATTCATCCTGACTGGCATCAGTCTGACTTCGTCAAGGCGACGAAGGATGTCTGAAGTTTGCACCGTAGGATCTTCGTAGAACTTCGAGCTTTGAAGGTAAGCTCTTAGCTCTGTAAGAGCTAGGTGAGCTTTATTTATTTCGAGCTTTAGCTCGGTGTTTTCTTGCGCCAATTCGGCTTTTGTTATTCCTGCAATTTGGATTGTTTTTGTCATAACTTGTTATGGATTAGTGGTTCGGGATTCGGGGTTAAAGGTCAGGATAGACCTCTGGATCAGGAGCACTCATGTCCTCATCCTTGAAATCGAAGATAGCCTCTCCGATATCCTCGAGTCCGACGAGGAAATTACTCATCTCCCACTCAGTCATATAGCCTGATGGCTTCATGAGTCCTTGGGCGGATCTATCGAGGTGTGCTTCTAGCAAGCTATGCGCTCGTGCCTTAATGTTTTCCAGTGTCTTCATTCCGACGAGGGTATTATTTTTTTTAGCAGTTGCTTTCATCGATCTTTAAAGGACGGCAAGACCATCAGCCACTCCCTTTTAAAGGGAGCATGTGCGCGCCATTATGTGTGCGTGAGTGGGATTGAAGCGGGGTTCTCCCTTTAGGGAGTTTCTCCGAAACTTGATCCCTGAACCCCGATTCTCGAACCGTGCGCCATGATGCGTGAAGCATGGTGCATGGTGCGTGGTTCGCTATACACGCCACCGGTGGGGGGCTGGTTCTCGCGCGCGTGCGCGCCTATACATATATGAGTTTAGAAAAAAATTGACGAGGGTCTGTCTTTAGGTAGGGTTGGGCATGGCGAATTACGACCCTAAAAAGAAAAAGGAATACTATTTGAGGAATCGGGATAAGAGGCTCGACTACCAAAATGAGTATTACCGGAGGACGAAATACAGCTACGCTCGAAAGTTGGAGGTGGCCAAAGTCCTTGAACCGGAGGAGTACGAGGCATTCAAAAAACGTGTAAGTAATTACAACAAAGAGTATTACCGCAAAAACAAGGCTAAAATCATGCAGAAAAGACGTGCTAGAAAAGCGGCACTCAAACCCCAATAAAAAACTTTTCTTCTGGGCCTTTAGTATCCCTTTATATATAAAGGAGTACTAAGAGCCTCAGAGAAAAGTTTTTTTTTGCCGATATGCAGTGCTGGAAAAGCAGCACCTAAAACCAGAAAAAAACTTTTCTTCTGGACGTTTAGTACCCCTTTATATATAAAGGAGTACTAAGAGCCTCAGAGAAAAGTTTTTTTTACCACTTTCGACATGACCGAACACATAATACCCGAAAATTGGATACCCATTGAAGGAGCGTCTCATTACGCCCTGACTGATGACGACTACGTATACAACCTGAAAACCGATAAGAAGCTAAAGCGGTATTGGAGCAACCTTAAACACCACTCTTACGTTACTGACGACGAGGGCGCATACAGGCTGGTAAACCACGACAACCCGTCTGTAGCCCGACACGGTCTACCAGACGAGGAGTTCGTAGTGGTGTCCGACTACCCCGATTACAAGGTAACGCCTTACGGAGCCGTCTGGAAGTTCCAGAAGACTGGGAATCGCCATCGAGGAAACCCCTTCTTAGTGCATACTAAGGACTTCGGTAAGAAAGAATACGTTCGACTCAAGACGGAAGATGGTCGCGCCCATTGGGTGCGTATGGAGAAGATTATGGAGGAGGCTTACCCCAATGATTGACATTACGCGCCAAACCAATATACTCGCCAAGTATGTCAAACTTAATTGACTTAGACGGCCTCGACTTAGGGAGCCTCGACGAAAAAGGTAAGCCAGTCGAAACACGTCTCAAGGATGT
>Ga0208434_1000283_pt1 | contig 26612 bp, 26 predicted proteins | sample 13_taG_FD_184086 | JGI IMG/M metagenome (GOLD analysis project Ga0208434, IMG submission 184086) | Marine viral communities from the Subarctic Pacific Ocean - 13_ETSP_OMZ_AT15268 metaG (SPAdes) (version 2) | ecosystem: Environmental > Aquatic > Marine > Oceanic | place: Pacific Ocean | collected... | reverse complement strand
AGCCTTGTATGCTGTGGGACTAAATTTCTCTAAAGATATTAATCTTTCGGTGAGCTTATCCATGAAGGTGTCAACAGCTTGAGGTTTAGTTTCTTCAACTACTGTCTCAGCTTCCATTGCACTTTGTTTAGCTCTAGTATCTAAAGTCTCACCAATGACATCAACAACTTCATCATCATCCCAGAAGTTTTTCTTCTTGACTACTTCATCGTTATCCCAGAAATTACCCATTCTAGTTACTACCTCTTTTAATCCTAAGAGTAGGGTCATCGCCAACCCTATAATAAGAACCAGTCGGTATATCATTATACTGTCCCTCATCTTGAATTGTGTAAGGTTCAGCTTCAGAACCTATTTGGGGTAATTCTCCTTGTTGTACCTCTGGTAATTCTGGAGCATTTACTTCCATGTTAGCAGCTCTTTGAGAAATTGCATCTGTAGCTCTGGATACGTCACTTTGTACTACAGCTTCACCTATTGTGTTGACAACTGCTGAGTCATCAATAGGGTTAAGTGTATTGAGAGCACCTTGGATAACACCTATAGAGTTACGTCTATCATTAGCTGCGTCAAGGTTATATAAACCTGCTGATTGAACTACATCTGTTACATCATAAATACGTTTGAAGCCATCACGTAATCCTGTTAAGATGTCCCCACCGTATTCCTTTTGGAGTGAAGCTTTAAAAGTTGTCATACGTCTAGTTCCAACCTTAGCTTCTAGGTCAGCTAGATCCATAGTGTATTTAGTCCCATCCCAAGTAGCTAAAGATGATGCCTCAACTGCTCTAAGGTTTTCTTGTTGTCTTACAAGCTCAGTATTTAAACCTGACACAACATAAGAACGTGCAACTGCAGCACCTTCAGGATCTACTCCATCAAGTGTGGTGATGTTACGTAAGAAGCTAGGGTTAGCTACTAACTGCTTTAAGAAGTCAGATGAAAGAAACTCATCGTTCTCCATTGACATCATAACAGCACCTATACTAGCTGCGTTCTCTACGAACTGTTGCTTACCATCAGGACGTTGCAGTGAGTTAGGATCAATAATTGAAGTTAACTTACCTGAAGCTGTAAGTGCATCAAAGTGTTCTTGAGGTGACAAACCTGCAACTTTATCTGCAACATCTTTAGGTAACTCTTTTAGGATAGTAACACCCTCAACTGTAGCATCAGACTGTGACAAGATACCTGAGAAAAGATCAGGTTGTGTGATGTCTAGGTTAACATGTCCTTTTAAGTTCATTATAAATTGACTAGAATCCACACCTTGTAGATTCATCATTGAGGTTGGATCTTTTATAGCTACCATCCGTGCAAATGTACTTGCGACAGGATCACCACCTGCGTCTTGTATGGCACTTGACAAAGCAAATGTAAGTTCCTCAAACAATACGTCAGAACTTGAAGCTTTAACTAACGTAGCAAACATATCATCAACAGTTTTTAGTTTATCCTGTGTTGATTTCCACTGTTGGTCAGTTATGTTTGGTGGACGTGAAAGACCTACCTTTTGCTGTGACCAGGATGCTTGTAGATTAGCTAAAGCCTGTGGTCCTACTCTACCACCTGCTTCAGTAGTTTGTATAAGAGAACCCATACCTACGTTAACAAAGCTGTCAATACCCTCAGCATATGCAGCTTCAGTTTGTACTGACCATTTATACCCAGCCTCAGCTTTAGATCTAGCAATAACGTCAGCTGCTGCGTTGATGGTAGCCTTCTGTCCTATAGCATATTCGATACGTTGATCTTGAGTAGCATCTTTAGGTAAAGTAACAAAGGATGATATGTACGAAGCCTGTACCTCTGAGTCTTTTAATGCTTCGTCTAGCATCATAGCTTGTACATCACGACCATAACCTGCCCACTGACGACCTGTTGTAGTTGTGTATACGTCTTCGTACTCCTTACCAAATTCAATACCTGCTGTAGCAAAGTTCTTAGCTAACTGTCGTTCTTTAATAAGAGCAGCTGTTTCACCCCTTTTAACTCTTATACCTTCTATTTCTTTTAAACCTTCAGCAAATGCTGCAAGGTTAGGGTCAGCACTAGTAGAGCCAGATGCACCACCATCTCTTTGACTCCTACCGTATTGGTCAACAAAAAACTCACCTAAGTTAGCAAGTGTACCTAATGTTGATGGAGTTTCTACTGGACGTTCATATGCTACTTCAGACTGTAGCTTAGGGGCAAAGAGATCAGCCATTATTCGACACCTTTCAGGATAGACTGTGCAGCTCTCAAGGCGTACAGCTTGTCTTGTTCAATTAGATTAGTTTGTATTTTAGACCAACTCTTCTCAAGGGAGTTGCCTGTAGATTTACGTAAGGTTGCCATATCAGAAGATGAGAAACCTGATAGAGCTATACGTTCATGTAGCTCAGTCATAAGTTGTATAGCTTTGTCTACGTCTGAACGATCACCTGTCATTAAACCAAAGATACGTTCAGCATCTCTGTTAACTTCCTTACGGAATTTATTAAATTTCTTCTTACTTGTGTATTGCTTATTTAATCTTGAGTAATTCTCGACTACTTCAAGTGGAGTAAACCCACCCAATGCCATAATAGCATCACCAGTTGTCATTTGACTTTCTAGTTCTATACCGTTCTTACTTCTGTAAATACCATTCTTGTAAATACCCATAGCCTTAGCTACGTTATCTATGCCTGATGGTTGACGTAAAAGTTTAATGACATCTTCTGTCACTGTAGCTGTCTGCCCATGTACAAGTGCTGTGATAGCACCCCAAGCAGCAGAGAATACACCACCTGCAATTTCACCTGATGGACCAAGTGCAGCAGTTGCTACATCTTCTTGGAATATCTTTTTGTATGTATCTGTTATAGCACCTACAGGAGCTAGACGTTGACCAAAACCAACCTCTACATCTCCACCTAGTTCAGCAACTAATCCGTCTATCATACCATACTTTAGGCCTACATACAAGTTACCATCAGGTGCTATACCTAGTTTTTCTCCAACGTAGTCAGCTGCATTTTCAAGTCCAAAGCCTGTTAATCCGTACATTGGCATTAAAACTGTAAACAAACGTGCTCTCTCAGCCTTAGTAAAGTTACGTCCAACAAAGATTTGTTCCATAGATCTTAATGTGTATGACAACCACTGAGTAGGTACTTTCATAAATCCAGATTGTACCTGTCCCCTTGCAACAGAACTCATGTTAAATGTTAAGTCTTGTTCCCTACGAGTAATCCAAAGTCTAGCCTCATCTGATAGTGCTGACACATTAGGGAACTTAGCTTTGAACTCAAAGAATGCTGTGTTGATACCTGTCATACGAGCAAGACGTTCACCAGCTTTAAATGGCATTAGTCCTAAGTCTAAACCTTTTGTCACCGTCTTACTTATATTGTAACCTACGCCACTAAGTGCTGAGTACTTCATACTCTCACCGTTCCAACCTGAGATACCAAAGCCTACACCTGTACCATCTTCGATTGCGTCACCATCCACAACAGCACGACCTGAAGTTCTCATAAATTCTATAAGTTCTCCTGCATCTTTCTCTGAGATGTCAGCAGCTTTAGCTACTCGTTGTAGTGCAAGCTTCTGTAATTCAGGAGTGTTAGCTCTTAGAGCACCTCTTAAAGGTATAGCCATGTATGCACCCTTTAAACCATACTTAGGACTAATAGCCATAATGGTTGTAGCATGAAAGCCCTGCATAAAGAACTGTGACACATTACCGAAACCAAATGCTGACTGGAAACCAATTTTAAGTAATCCGTTAGTTGGGTCACCAAGGTTTAATTGTTTGCCTGTCCTATCAAAGATAGCTTCAGCCATAGCTTGACCTTGACGTTCCATAAAGTTAGCTGCTTCATCTTTCATGTTAAGCCTACGCATTGTAATATTACGTAACTCAACCATACGACGAGAGAACTCATCAGTACCTGATATAGTAGCATTACGGAATAAAGTTTCGTAGTCTGTAGGTGACACACCAGCAGGGAACCAGTTACGTCCCTTCTCTTGTGCTTTCTTAACCCAACCTACCATAGCATTCTGAGCATAGGCTCTGTTACTGTATGTAAATACTGAGTTACCCATCTGTGCTAATACAGAATTTATAGGATCTTCATTGTAAGCTTTACCACCACCAAAATCCATAAGAACATTGTCATTACGACGCATGTCAGCACTAACGTAGTCATCAAGATTCATACCTGTAAATACATCAGAACCATCTACATCTCCTGACAAGATGTCATCATTACGACCACGGTAAGCAATGTTACCACGAGTTAAGTCCCAACCTTCAGCTTCAGAAAACTTTTGTAAGTCCTCTAAGTCTTCAATGTCAGGATTCCAGTCATTGTTTGCTCTTATTATATCGTCAATGCTACTGTCATTATCTAAAAGAGCACGTTGAATACGACTTATCTGCTCAACAGCAGTACGTGCTTGCTTCTCTGAGAATGTACCCATCAAAGCTTTTAGACGTGTGTCACCTAGTACGATGAAATAGTTAAGTGCAGGGTTAGACCTTGAACCACCAGGGTTGTAACCCATTACATCTGTAGGTTCAATCATACGTAACTGTGTAGGTTTAACAACGTACTCTTGACCACCTGATGTTGGTTTGTCTAGCTTCCATATAGGTATTTCATCTGACTCAATGTCTTGTTTACGAATCTTACCGTTAAACTCACCATCAAATACCTTAGCATCGTCAGGTACGTCAGCTCTGTTTACTCTTTTAGCTGGTGCATAATAACCATCGGTTACTTCTACTGAATTTTTGTATCCCTTCTCAACATATTTGTTAAGCATCATTGACGTTTTTAACAAGTAGTCAGATTCTTCAACAGCAGCTAAAGCATTGTACCCATCTATAGCTTTTTCACTTGGAGCTAATCCTGTAGGATGTATCTGTTGGTACTTAACAGCAAACTCACCCTCAGTATAACGAACACGAAGGTTAGCATCTGCACCATCACGTAGCTGTGTGTAAACTGCTTGTAGTGTGTATCTTTCTTTAGCATTAAGACGTTGCATAGCCTTAGTGTAAGGTTCTATAATTTCTTTAACAGCTGCTCTACCTGATTCACCCATCTGTGCATAACGAGTTAGACGGTCAACATCTCTAGCAGCTGAAGATGCCATCACTGAGTTGTTCATAAACTTACCCACTGTGTCACGTACTATACCAGCTTCTAAGCCTAGACTTTCATCAAATGACTTTTGTAAACCTACAAGATTAATACGTTCAGATACTTCTATGATGTAACCTTTTGACAAATCATTTACATCAACAGGTGCTACACGAGCAGTTTCTACCTTTTCAGAAATATCTTCAGCTAACTTTTGTACACTCTTTGGTGCTGATCCATCAGCCAATGCTTTGTATGGTGAACCATCAACAGCTTTACCAAACTTAACAGTTGCTACAAAGTTTCCTAAACCTTCGTCAAGAACCTTGAAGTCAAATACTGGGTTGGTAACTTTCTTACGGTACTTATCTGCAATCTTAACACCTGCTAACTTAACAGCTTCTGGAGATGCTACTCTGCCGAATGTACCCTTCTGATACAAGTCGTCAATACCCTTGATGATTTCACTCTCTGCAAACTTACTTGTAAAGTCAGCAGCTGATGGACGTACTGGCTGTGGTGCTAGATCTAAACTGCTTGGACCTACGTTACCTAATACCTCAGCATCAGGTGTAGTAGCTAAGACCTTCTCAGCTGACTCAGAAGCTGCCTTGGGACCTCTGATAGCACCTACCCTACCAATAACAGTAGAGGAGTTCATAGCTGTCTTAACGGTAGCCTTAACGCCTATGCTTGCAAGCTGTCCTACAGCTACCAAGTCTAGTGCTGACAATGCCATTGCAACATTTTTGTTGGGGTCAAAACCTGCACCTGCTACTTCACCACCTAAAGCTTCAAGTGCTCCTATAGTGTTACCTCTAAAGAAACCTTCTTCAGCTACTTCATCAGCAAAAGCCTCAAACCAAACCTTGAACTCTTGTGCTGTCTTAGTGCTTGCAGCTGTTAGTATCTCACGGCTTTGCTTTTCTGTCTTAGCTGTGATAGCTTCAATAGTACCAACAGGTGATATATCCCTAAGAAATCTGTCAACAGTATCAAGGGTACGTGCAAACGGAGTCTTACTTGTGTACAGTTCAAACTTACGATCACTTAGTATTTCATTAGCAATCTGGTAGTTTGTAGCTACACGAGCATCTAATGCAGAGTAGTCGTAGTTATTGACAGCTAGTGCTTGCTCAGAGATAAACTCAGGGTTACTGTTGAACTCCTCATTCTTCTGGCCAATATCTGTAGCTTCGATGCTTAACTGCTCAACAGTCTTGCCTTCTGCATAACCTTTTTGAAATACTTGGTAGTACGGATCAGTTTCAGCTTGGCGTACTTTAGCTTTAGCTTCCTCAGTACCTAACTCTTCCCCTGTTACAGCTACAATATCCTCTGTTCTGTCAGTTTGTTTTTCAACTAAACCGAACTGTTCGTCTAATGATTTAAAATTAATATTGTATCCTAGTGGAAGAGTGTTAGTCATTATCAAATACCTTTAAGTAATTGTTCTTGAGTAGGGCCAGATGGTTGAGCACCAAAGCCCACTGAGAATAAAGATCCACCCAAACCAGCTACAGCACCTGCTGTTTGTGCTCTACTCTGCTGCATACTAATCTCTTGAGATAATCCTGACATTTGTCCTGCAAACCCAAGACTACCACCTAGCTGTGATGACAGAGAAGCCTGTCCACCAGCTAAACCTGAGCCGCCTGTAACACCCATAGCTCCAGCCTGTACTTGTGCTTGTGCTCTACGCAGCTGTGCCTCACGTACAGCCTGACGTTGACTACGACGAGACTGTAGTTGTTGCTGCTGTCTCTGTGCCGTGGCTTGTCTTTTCTGAGCACTCATTTGACTTAAAGTACCAACTGTAGTCAGTACAGCACCTATAACTGCTGCTTCTGGCATATCTTACTCCTTAAATTGATAAACAAAGTATTCTTTGTCTTTTCCTACATACTTAAAATCTAACATACGTAGAAGTTTATTCATTTTACTTTCAGGTTCTACAGCTGCAAATACAGCTTTGTAACCTACAGTCTTCCAGAACATCCACCAGTTATCTAATAATGTTTTCATTTCTAGGAAGACTTCTTTTGTCATCTTATCTATAGTGGGTAGGTGTACTATAATAAACTCTTCGTTGTACTCTAACCTTATACTAAAACATGAACCTCTTATTCCCTCTAAACTTTTAGAAACGAGTATTGACTGCATTAAGTATTCCAAAGCCTAACAGTACGAAATCTTTACCTTGTTCACTTTCGAATCTAAGGCGCATACTGCGACCATGACCTCTCATTTTTAGCCGTGTGGTTACGACTTTTTCAGGATAGTCCCATGTGCCTAAGCTGGACTCGTTAACAACAGGAGTATACTTTAATCTGTATGCCTGTTGTGGTGATGATGACGTGTTAGTACGGAAGTCCCAATACGATGACACCAATAGTGATGACTCACGAACTGGTGTGTAACCTAATTCGTCACTACCTGAGAACCCTGTCTCTGTAGGACGTAAGTAAACTTGTACATATGGTGCATTCTTCTTCAGTATAAGGTCACCCATGAAGTCATAACCAGCTTCAGCATATGAACTGTAGTTAGTATTACCCCAATCTAAGAAGTTAGTACCAGAGAACAATCCCATTGTCAACTTACTTGTATCACCATCGAATACCATAAGTACTATATTAGCATCAGCTTGTGCTAACTCAGTTAGTGAAGAAACTACAACATCGTCATTACCAGAAGTAATTACATCGTCACCATCTAATGTTATAACATCATTGTCTATAAACTTAGATCCGAAGCCAGGGTAGTACTCAGCTCCTAAGATATAATCAGTGTTGGTTTCACTATCAGCTACAGTCCAAGGGTAGAATGCTTGTATCGTAGTATCAAGTGTTAATACTTTATTCTTCTTGTTAGATACTGCCTCACCGTTGTTAGGGTAGAACCAGTGTATTCTTTTGTTTGTCTCATCGTATACTGCTGTACACTGCTGACGAGCATTACCGTCTATAGCTTCAAAGAATGACTGTATAGTACCAATGCTAAGGTTCTGTTCCTGAGCACGTCCTGATACTTGGTCAAAGGCTAGTGTGTGTATACCGTGCTTAGACCACCAGATAGGTACTCCTTCAACACTGACAAAAGACTGTGGGTTATTAATACCAATCTGTGAGACTTGTGATATAGAATACTCTGTTGCTTTAAATACACCTTCAACACCCATGATTTGCCATACGCCATTCTCAGCAAATACAAAGATTGAACTTCCAAATACATGTAGCTTTAGTATATTAGATGCTTCAGGTATGGATATGACACCACCGTCAGTAGCAAGCAAATCACTTATTTCTTCTGAGGTTGGATCGTTCTGTTGATAACACCTACCAGCTTCTGTTATGTTATCTAGGTACTTACTAAATAGTATCTTACCAGCATTCTTTGAACTTGTCAAGCCAGCATAGAAGACTCTACCTGAGAAAGAAGCTACAGCTTTAAACCTACTGTTTTCATTCTCAGTTGTAATCCCTGCAATACCTGATGCAACACTACGGTTCTTAGAAAAGAAATCAAGGATGAAGCTACCATTGCCTGTAAGTGTAGAACCTGTGAATACTTTTTCCCACTCTGATTCACTAAAGTTACCTGATGTATCTTTACCTGAGTACCAAGGATGTGTGAGAGGTGGGTACTTGTCACTGTTAGCTGATTCGTAGGTTGCTAAAGCAGCTGATCCTTTTTTACCTGACCAACCAGAGTTAGCAGTATCATACTGGCGATTAGTGTCAGGGTTTTTCTTACTTGAAGTATAGGTTGTTGTGTCACCTAACCACTCAAAGTCTCTTACACGAGGAGAGATTTGTGTCGTAGATATTGTGTTAGCACTAGAATCGTACTCAACGTAAAACGGTTCGATAGCCTCAGAAGTAACAACAAGACTACCGTTAACTGTGTCCATTTGAACCTTAGCTAAACCTGGTCCTACACTACCTGAGAAATTGTACGTTGTGAGATCAATACTAAAGCTTTCCTCATTACCTGAGTATGGTTCTGCTGTCGTATTGTAAAAACGTAGGGTTGTACCATCTTGTACAACAAGAAAGTCTAAGCCAGCTACACCAGCTGCGTTCTTCCATCTGCCAGTTGTAAATACAAATGTATTGTCTATTGTAAATGTAGAGTTAACATTACTTGTTTCTAACTCAACAGCTAACCTACGTCGGCGTGTACCATCTCTTTCAAGAAGACAGTTAGATTCATCAATGGATGCGTCTTCAGGAAATGTTAGTTCACCAGCTTCCGTTATCAGACCCTTGATGAACGTGTTCACTACCTTTTGACTTAATCTCTGCGCCATCTTGTTTTTTCCGTTCTTGTCTAGCTTTACTGAAATTGTCTCTTCGGACTGTGGGAGTTTCTTTCCTGTTTCTTACATACTTTTCTACAGCTTGTTTAGCTTTTAGAATATTTGTGTAATTACCACTAAGTTCAGCAGGTGGGCTTCCTTTGGTAAACTTAATCTCAAAGAATACAAACCCATTATTTGATTTCTGTATTATAATGTCAGTGTTAAGTTTGTCAGTCTTGCAAACACACTTTTGGTTAGGTGTGTCTTGTATAAATTCAATCATTAATTTCTTCCGTAGTGTGGGCGTTTGTTAGCTCGTTTAGTTTTATACATATCGTTTTGTACAAACGACTTTAGCCTACGTGCTGACTGTTCAATCTTAGGATCTGATCCTGACTTAAACAATGAGAAACAAGTAGACTTAGCTTCAGCTAACATGTAGGGAAGCATTGTGTCATCTAGGTCAGGCTGAAAACTATCTTCTATAGTAAATGTTGGGTACACATAACCAAATGCTCTTGACTTAATGTTCTGTAATGTTGAGTCAACGTCAGCATCATATGAGTCCATGACAATATGTTCGTCATCAAAACTTGTGTAGTATGATGGGCTTGTGGAGTTACCTATGAATAGTGTAGTCCCACCTGCAACATCTGTAACTGTAATACTACTAGAGGTATCTTGGTTCATACGATCTATAAAGACCATAGGCTCAACAAATGTAATCTCTCTGTATGTAGTACCTGTTGTTGCTACGTTATAGTCAACTCTACTAAGCTGACGAGTATTCGTTGGGTACTTGAAGTGTGTAGGTTTATCACTGTCAGATAATGATGTTAGTTTAATTAACTGTCTGTGCTCAGGTATGTCTCTTGCTGCAATCAGATTAAAGAATGTGTCTTGTATGACAGATGCTACCTGTTCAGCCTCAACAGAATCACTAATAGAGTTAACAGCTTCTGAGTCCATATCACTAAGTATTGACTGAACCATTTCTAGGAGGGTACGTTTCATTACACATGCTCCACTACAACTGAAATCATGAAGTCAACGTGGCTTGTAGGACCACCATTTGTTTGAACAAGAATGTAGTCGTTATCTGCAACCGTATTATTAGATGATGGGTTCAAGAAGTCTATGTCACCAGCTGCAGAACCTGACTGAGTAACTGTGATAGTACCCATACTTGCAGAAGATGAGTTCTTAACTGTAACAACTAGATCACTACCTGCGATAGAATCTTCAAGTACTGACGTTACTCGACTAACGGTTCCACCGAAAGGAATAGGAAAGTACATGTTTGATGCAGTTGATATGTCTGCAAAGTGAAGTGTGAATACTGATCGACGGTGATCTTTCCAGGTACCTGAACCTGATCCGTTAGCTACGTATACCTCATTAGCATTAGCTGAGGCTACACCTTTAGGTTCATGTATAAGAGGATCTGTAAGTGATGAGTGGTTTACGTTAGCCATTTTAATTCCTTGTTATGACAAGAGAGGTAAGGGGAGCACTAGGCCCCCCGAACTTTGTTTTATTTATACGTCTGGGTTTGTCGCAACACGAACAATACCTTCAGGACGGTACAACTTAACACCGTAACGAGATGATGTTACATACTCGTGACGTTGGAAGTCTTTGTTGTACTCATAGTCCACTTCTGGCATCTGACGCCATGCACCCACGAATGGGTTAGCAACAGGTGCAGCAGAGAAGAACATGTTGACTTTACCGTTGTTACTAGAGAAGTCATTAGCAGTTGTGCCATCACGTTCTAGTAAAGCAGAGTCAGTGTTGTCTGGAAGGTAGTTAGATGTATATACATCGAAGCCATAAACGTTAGCTACGAAACGCATACCAGTTGCAACACCTTGTGACACTACACCTTCGAACTTAGGGTTGTTAGAAACATTAACTAAGTTTGACAGTGTATTGATTGTGAACTCAACTGACGGATCAACAATAGCAACCATTGCTTGATCTGGAACATTTGACTTTTTCAATGCGTAACGTGCATATGCAAAGTCTTCTAGTTCCATTTTACCTGCGTTACCACCAGCAATACGGTGTGCAATACCGTTGATAGCTTCAGCAGAGTTAGCAGACACACCAGATTCAGGAGCTGCAAAAGTTGTAGCTTCAAAATGCTCAAGTATAGCACGTTCTTGCTCAGGCACAAAACGAGACATTAGTTCGTTTGCGTAGAAGAAGTCCTGTTCAGCTTTCTTAGTAATATAAGTAGCTGAAGTAAGATACTTGTCTACAGTAAACGTGAAGTCTGCTGTTGCAAGTGGATCATACGTAACTTGTGTATCTTCAGTATAGTTGTTAGTTGTAATCTCACCTATTTGTGGGATATGAAAAGTATCTCCGTCTGGGAAACCTTCAAGCATACGGACGTACCGTTGTGCCATCATTTCATCACGAAGAAGTTCTTTTAATTCTTGACTCCATACGTCGGAACGAGTCAAGTAGTTAGTGGCAGAAGTCATACCAGCCATTTTATTTACTCCAAATTAAAACTACAATCCAAATTTAGTACCCAAACGCATTTTGTCATCCATTAATTGGCGTTGGATCTTGGGTGTGTAGTAAAGGTTTTTGTTTTCTCGACGAAGGTTCTGGTAGTAAGACCAATCACGTTCATTCGAGGCTTGTATATTTACACCTTCTGTGCGAACCGAACCTTCAACCAATGGTTTAAAGTCTTTCTTAGGTTCACCAATAAGGTTAAAGAAAGCTGTGGGTGACTCTGCAGCAATTTCTTGCATACGTTCTATAGTTAACCCTAGCTCCTTAGCTTTATCTTGGATCTTAGTTGAGGCATCAGTGCCGTAACTCTTTTCCATTTCCTCATTAACAAGATTAAGGTTTTGCTTTACAACAGAATCTTTATCTCGTTCAGTTAGTGTACGTTCAACAAGGCTCTTCAGGTCTTCCTCACTCAGACTAGGGTTGGTGTTCCCTTCTGACGTGCCACCAGTATTGTTGTTTGGCGTTGCATTCTTCGCATTGATGGGGTCTGCGGCCTTATTTTGCAACTGTTCCAAGAGATCTTTGGCGTAATCCTGTTTACTTAAATCTTCCCTCATATTAGTGAGTTGTCCTTCAAGTTCTTTAATATAGCTATCAGCTTCTATTTTGCCTTTAGCTAATACTTCAGGGTCTTTCCAATTATCTCCCTTCGCCTCTACGAGTTTCTGTACAAAAGAATCCTGTGGTTGGGTACTCTCAGTAGCTTGAAGCTCAGGTTGAGTAGTGTCATTGGTTTGTCCACTCTCAGAAAACACATCCATGTTTTATTCCTTATTAATTGTTATGAGTTTAAGCAGATCATCAAGTACTTGGTTGTACTCGTTGACTGCCACTTGACGTAGTTCCCAATTGGGTACTTCGTAATCACGAACAGATTGTTTCTTTTTGAAATCATGTTCGAGAATTTCTTTGAGAGAATCAAAAGCATTTCTGTAACCTAATACTTCAGCTTTACGTTTTTCTTTCTCTCGTCCTTTAAGACCTTTTAACCAAGTAGCTTGCATTACTTCTTTTTCATTGGTTTTGCTTTAGGCTTCTTTTTGACTATAGGTTTCTTTGTTGTGTTACTGTACGGTTTAACTTTACCTGCTTTGTATGGCATATCTATATTCCCATTTCTTGAGCTAACATTAATTGTTCTTGGTTAATAGCTTCAGCTTCTTGCATCTGCTGTTGTGTTTCAAGTTGCTCAGATACTTGAATGTTTTCTGAGAACAACTCTGGCTCACCCAATTCTTCTGATAAGATTCGAGCAAACTCTTTACCTGATAAGTGAGCAGACACTGTAGGATCTGACAACTTGATCTGATATAACTGGGTAAGGTTCTGAATACGTCTTGCACGTTCTGCAAAGTGCCTAGCACCTACAGGAACAATCTTACCTTTAGCTGTAATGTCATCTTTTGTAATCGTCTGAAACAGAACAGCACCTGTTGCATCATCCAAGACTCTTATTGTGTCAGACATATTCATATGACGACGAGATGTTTCTAACATAGCATTTAGTATTGGCTCAAGGAATACACGTTCGAAGTGTGCAGTCTTGTGTTCAAAGATACGAGATGCTGAGTTCTGTAATGACTGTACCTCAAAGGCTGTCTTCTCACCTGGTGTACGGATACCCATGGCCTGACGAGGAGCACCTGCCATCTCTTCCATCTTGTCTTCCAATAGTCTAATCTGTAGGTCAGCCTGTAATGCTGTAGCATCAGGAGCCATGTAGCCTACATCACCCTCTTCCCCTAGGTACACACGACCACCAGGTTCAAAGTCAAAGTCTTCTACATCACCACGGATCTTTAGCATAGGATAAGCTATCTGATCAAACACATCTGACTTCAAGTTCTCTAAGTGGTCAATACGGTACTGCATACCAACCAAGTTATCTAATGGCCCCATAGCATATAAGTTGTCAGGACGTGGACGCCATCCAGCTTGGAAGATAGGAGAGCTACCTAACCAGCTAGGGTCTTCTTCGTTAGCCATGACATATGCACGATCAACGACTGTGATGACACGATTCTTTAGTAGAACACCATTCTCAGTATCGTAGTAGTCGCCATAGAAGGTTAGAACTTCCACGTAGTCCGACTCATAGTACTGCTGAATGGATGTAAAGCCGTCAGCTATGTAACCGTCAGCTTTATCGTATGTGGCGTCAGAACCCCTTACAGCAGCTCTGGCACCCATCATTTTAGAGAAGACACCTTCCATGTATGACTTTGACGGATCACTGTCTATCATACTTCGGATCTCTCCAAGAGTCTTTATAGACTTGAGGATCTTAGGTGACTTCTCAAAGCTGGGTGCTGTAGGGTTAAAGCAAAGATCGTATGGTGAAACACGAACAATCTTTGGACCTACATAGTTTACAACGAGGTCCCCAGCTTCTTTGACTTGGTAGTTATCTTCCCATGTAACAGTAGCAAAGCAATTGCCATACTGAATATAATCGTACAGTAGGTCACTGGCTGTATTAATAAAGTCAGACTGACGAACTTTGTTATCCATGTATGCTTGTATGACACTACGTTTAGCTTTAGTGTTAGCATCTCTTGTCTCAGCTTCAAAACGCATCCACTTAGACTGTGGGAATAATGTAGCAAAGTAATTAGCATGGAGATTATCCATGATCTGTGTTAGCTTGGGAGTTGTAGTACTGTTAGACCAAGGAAGCATAGCATTCTTAGTTGTACTTGTGTCAGTAGCATATAAGTAGTTACGTAACTCTTTCCACTCTTCAACTTTTGTTTGACGTAGGTTAGACCACTCACGCCAACGATTAGACACCTCGACAGCCATTGAGTCAGGACTTAAAAGATATTCTAATTCTATTGTTTCACCAGCCATTAAGAGGCTCCTCTAAATCTATTATTAGCCCAAACTATATTAGCACTCTTATTTCTACGTACACTCTTAAAGGGTTTAACAGCAATATCTATAGCTGAAGCAAGAGCATCTTTAATATCGTCGTGCGGTGGGTTCCTTGATTGAAGTTCTTCTTCTAAAGTTTGTATGTTACCACCACGGTAGTGCCATATCTGTAAGTTGTCATAACGAGGTTCTAAAGTAGCTGAGATACGTTCTTCTTTATTACCTTGGTATTTGTTAGGTCTGAACTCATCTACACTTATAGCAAGTCCATGTTGTTTGATAAGTTCTTTAAGTTGTTTAACGATTGCTTGTTGAGCTACTGTAACCTCAGCTCTTAGTTTACGGAATGACCACTTAGTTGACAACTGTAGTATATGTTCAAAGTAGTCTGTGATTCTGTCAGTACGGAAACGATCTATGTCAAGTACATAAACATTATTGTCTGAGTCAACACCTACAACAACAATAGCTGTATAGTCAGATTTCTTAGATAAACTAAACGCAAAGTCAACTGCTGCAAATACGTTTAACTTAGCCTCTTTGTAGAACCAATAACCGTTTTCTTCTCTAAGTAACTTACGTTGATAGTACTGAAACCTACTGCTTTCTATTGGTACGTTGTCAGGATCTGACGGATCGTTGTAGTACTGTGCTCTGAACTGTCCCTTGTCTAAGTACTGCCCACGTTTCTTAGCTAATACTTTAATGTCAAAACCAAACCACTTACCATCTCTACGTTGACTACGAGGCCATAACATTTCACCTGTTCCATCTCCTCTATCCTCTACAGGACGTTCAAAGATTTCATAGATGTTTTCTTCGCCTATCTTATTTCCTTCGTTATCAAACAACTCTTCTTCCATTTGTAGAAGATCATTGTAAAGATCTACAGGATGATAACGTGTACCTACCACCCATTCTCTAGCATCGGCTCCCTCAATAGATGACAATAGAGAGTATTGGCTTTTAACTTTATTACGTCCCTCACCAGTGTAAGCATTCTCATATACTACTATGTCATCGAGGACAGCAATATCGCAGTGCATCCCTGTAAGAGAAGTAGTAAGACCACCAGTGAACACAGACGGATCACGTACTTTCTCTGCTTTCCTTAAAGGATGGTCTAACATAATCTCAGAGTTAGTCCACCTTGTTCTCTTACCATCTTCAGGGTGTACATGGTCAGGCCAGTACCTACTGTATATCTCTGAGGTTAGAATACTTTTAATAAATCCTAGTTGTTTCTCTGCTAAGTTAGCTGTAGCTGATATATATAGGATACGAAGGGTTGGGTCTTTGGTTAATTCCCAGGCAACTCTGTAAGCAACTAAACGAGACTTACCGTGGTCACGAGGAAACAAAAGAAGCTGGTGAGACTTAGCATTTGCATTACCCCACCAATTACATACATCTTCATGACACTGTCCAAGGACTTGCTCAGGAGCTACTAACTTAATGAAAGTTACTAAGTCATTCTCAGCAGCTTGTCTAATTTGATCTATTGTTGCCATTGTACCACGGTTATGTTACTGTTGTCAAGCTATATCTTCTGATTTATCCAAAGAGTCTTGTAACATCTTAGTGAATGCTCCTTGGCCTACTTTAAGCTGATCTAAGTTAAATTCAGCTGATCCAATCTTTTGCTGCAGAGAATTAATATGATTAATCATAGTTTTCTGCGCATCAGTGAGTTGGTCTTCAGTGTAGTCTTTGTCGTCAATCGTAATAACCTTTTTATCTTCAGCCATTTTGATCTCCTTTAGTTAAGTGTTTAAAATTACCAAGGCATCCCAGTTGTGGATGTTGGGTTTGCAAGTTCAGCTATCTTAGCATCGTTTGCCGCTTCTGTATCAGCTTTGACTACTTGTTCGTGTACCCATTCTAATACGTTTGCCTCTGTTAGATCAACGTAAGGAATAAAGTCAGAGTCCGATGGATTAGGTGTGTGACTTGTAGTTCCATATGCTGATGCAGTGTTCGTTCCATCTGTGCTTTCGCAACGCCAGTGAGCTATTGTTACTCCATCATCAGATGTGTTTCTCTCTAGGTTTGCAATAGACCATGTGTGTGTGTTTGGCATAATGTTATCCTTCTAATTCTGTTAGTCTTGCTTTGATTTGAGTGTTTTCTGCTTGTAAGTCTTCAACCATTGTGATGGTTTCTTGTAATGCGCCAAGAGCCTTCAGTAACATTACAGAATAACGAACACCTTTAACGCCATCTGCATTTTCTGACACAAGACCATTCATGTTTTCTGCTTCAAGTTCTTGAGCTATTACACCTAAGTGTACTTTAGCATCGTCACCATACGCAGTAACATGATCTATTAGTCTGTAGTTACGCAGACGAATATTCTTAACGTCTTCTATCTGACTGTTAGCATCAACAATGTCTTGCTTTACACTTTGATCTGAAATGCTGCCATAAGAGTTCGTTGCTGATTGGAAATCTCCGTTAGCTTCGATAACCCCGACCTTTGTTTCAGTGCCGCCAACATCAGAACGTACAGCAAATACATCTCGACCAGCAGTAGAGGTTGAAGTGTATACGTCTAAAGCTAAAGTATCTCCTATAGCTTTTATAAGGTGTGAGCCTGTGCCTATTTGAGCTGTTGCTCCAACTAAAAGGTTTCCTGATGAGTCAATGCGGAGGCGTTCTGAGTCGTTGGTGTGGAACAATAAAGGAGCATTTTCTTTGTTTTTAATGTAGGCAAAACTATTAGTAGCCATTGTAATGGTTAATCCAGAATTAACGTCATTTCCAACAGTATCATTTGTCAAACGAATATCAGTATTAGCTGAAGAACTTACATGAAGCTCAGATTGAGGACTATCTGTCCCAATACCAACGTTGCCTGACGAGTCGATGCGCATGGCTTCGCCTGAAACAGATTGAGGGCCTTCAATAATAAACCTAGGGTCATTACTTTCGTAGTTACTACGGCCTGCATAAAACTCAAGATTAGCCCCACCAAAAGTATCTGCGGCTCTTGCTTTTATGCCTGAGTAATGGGGGAATGTGCTGTTGGTGTCTCCACTCTTGAACGCAAGGCCACCAAATAAATCATTTGCTGCAGAATTAGCTTTGGAAGAACCAATAATAACTTCTGAACCTGTATCGCTTGTTATTTCTAATACTTTTGAACCACTAACGGCGGTAGGGTCATCTGTCCCAATCCCAACATTACCAGAGCTGTCGATGCGCATACGTTCTGTGCCTCCAGCATACAACAGCATATCATTTGTTACAGCACCAAGACCTACTTGTGATGTGTTCGAAGAATTACCATCAGCTACCCACACAACACCTGTTGAATCTGTGCTTTCAAATGTAGCAATTCCGTTAGTTCCGCCAGAGTTTACAGTCAATGTACGGTCTGGCGAACTCGTCCCAATACCAAGCCGTTCATCAGCACTCTTCCACACCATTTTTGGCGTTGTGCCTGTGTCCTCGTAGAAGCTGATGTCGCCGTTGGAGCCTATGCGCAACCTCTCTGTTTCAGAGCCGCCGCCATTTCCCATAAACTTTATAATGCCATCTGACGTATTGTTTCGGCTAGAAATAATGGTCGATGCCCCACCTTGACGCAAGGTTCCAATCTGATTAGTCCCATCACTATCTTGCACAACAATAGCGGGTGAACTGGCACTAACAGTCAGCCCATCAGCAGTCACTGTACCAGTAACGTCTATGCCTGTTGATGTTGTGGCTAGTTTTTCTGCGCCGCTGTAATATATTTTAGCAAAACTACCATTCACCCCGAGAAAATAATTATCACCTGATGTATTCTCTAATGCTAAGTTTTCACCTTGTAAGTTTAAATTGCCTGTACCAACATCTTTAATATAACTATGCGACCCATCATGGTAAATCTGTAGGTCATCACTATCACCAAACTTTACCTTAACATTATCATTAAAGGAAACCCCAGTGTTTCCACCTATAGTTGTACCAGGAGGTAAGTTAGTTAACCCAGAGCCATCTCCTGTAAATGCTGTTGCATTCACTGTGCCAGTTACGTCAATGCCTGTGCTGGTGGTTTCTAAGATTTTTGTTCCATAGTAAAACATCTGTGCCTTACCAACAGAGCCATCAGCACGAAAATATTCTGTTAACCCACCAGAACCATCATCTGACAGTATCTTTACATCTTTGTCATTACCTTGCGACTGTAGGTACAAATGTCCAACACCAGCGGCATCAACATAATTGTTAGACCCATCATGGTAAATCTGTAGGTCAGACCCATTACCAAATATGGCTTTGTCATTGTCGCCAAATGTTACATTTCCTGACATTGTACCACCAGTTAAAGGCAAAGCATCATCTGCTTTAGTACCTTGGGCTGCTGTAGCATAATCAGATGAATCAAAGGATTTAACTTGTGCAAGGTTAGTAACCTCACTATCCATTAAAGCACCAGCAGATGTTACATTAGCTGTATCTGTTATGTTTGCACCAGCCTCTATTCCATTTAACTTAGAATGGTCTGCATCTGTAAATACATTACTGTCTGTGGCAGCTTCAACAGCAGCTCTTATTTGAGCATCCGTTTGGTCAGTTGTAGCACCTGCTTCGATGCCGTCTAGTTTAGTACCATCTGCGGAGATGTCACGTCCGTCTACAGTACCTGATACTGTTAAGTCTCCTGTTAAAGTTATATCTGTTAATGTAAGGTCACCATCTACATTAAGATCGCCGTTTACATCAACATTTTTAAATGTAGGGTTTGTTCCAAAATCACTCACGTTATTTATCCTTTACATTGCAGAGATTATAAATGCTAGAAGTTCGGTATATCTAACACCATAACTGTCATGTGTTTCTAAATCACCAGTTTCCTCTGAGCCTGTAGTCCATTGATCATAACAAAACATACTGTAGTCATTAGCATCTAAACTTTCAGCTGCAAAAGCTGCCTGTACTTCTTGAGCCATTATACCTATATGTATTCGAGCATTCTCACCTTTAGCTGATACTGCGTCTTTCCATTTAAACTTCTTTAGTTTACCTTTTAAGACTAAAGCTACTCTACTTTCAGCAGCATCTATATCTGCTATGTCTTGTTTTTGACGTTCATCTGAAGTATTAATTGTGCCGTTACTAGCAAACACTTCACTCCATTTGTGACTACTGTCACCTAGCTTTTGAGTACCGTTTCCTGATGGTCTTGTTGTACCGTCTGGTGCTACTTCAAACTTAGGTGTTGCTGCTGTGTCACCACCGTCAGCTGAGTTAGCTATGACAAAATCATGCATTCTTTCTGCGTCTGTAGCTCCACTTTTAATAAACCCTACATACCCAACTTCAATAGGAGTAGAGTCAGCCTGTAGCTTAGTTCTCCAGGATTGTTTAAGACCTTCACCTGCACCTAAGTTCTGACCATCAGGTTCATACCAATCAAGGTTTACAGCAGAGACAGGTGTGGTTGTAGTACCACCTGACGATCTTGCTGCTCTTGATAAAGTAAATCCTTTAGGTTGTGATTCTTCTGTAGCACCACCTGCACCTGAAACTGGTACATCGTATCCTGTAACAGTACCTGATCCAACTTGAACATTTGGACATGTTACAAGAACTGCTGCTTTGTCAGCTTGACTACCAGATATAATAAAGTTATTGACAGTGCCTTCGTAAACACTCTCACCACTGCTCATTCTAATAGGATGCTCAGGTCCGTTGCTAGAGATAAATCCGTCAACATATATAGGTCCTACAAAACTGTTTGTTGTAGATAGACCCTTTTCCATTTCCAAGGTACCTGCACCAAATCCGTAGATTGACATGTTTTGTATAATAACATTAGATGCACCAGAGTATATTCTACAAACTGTGTCACCGTACATTGCTGTAGCTGCTTCGTAATCACCTGCTAAGTCTAGTGTGCTGTCGTTAAAGCTGACATTAACAAGTTGTACATTTTCATATGAACGAATACGCATACCATATTTAGCACCATATGTAACTTGAGCAGGGATGTTTGAACCTGTTACAGTTGGGTGTACTTTTTCTCTTGGAGCTATAATAGAAATATCTGAAAGCATAACATTACGTGCTGTAGGGCTTGTACCTGTGTAAGCAATTACGTTGCCTTCTTCGTCAACAATCTCAGGGTCTTCTCCTGAGTCAGACTTGTAAACTACAATGTTGTCTGTACCTGATGCTGGTGCTGAAGAAAATGTTAATGTAACACCACTTACAGAGTAACCTGATGTTTGTTTGACACCACCTATATAAACTACAGGTGATAGAGTATAACCAGCAGGTAATGTAAATGCTGTTGTACTTCCGTCACCACTAAATGAAACAGAGTTAGAATACCACCCTGAGTGTCTTAGTTCTACACCCTGAGCATTGTTTACAGCACGAAGGCCACTAACGGTAACATTATAGGGAGCTGGTGCATAGTCGTGACCTTTGATTTGAAGACCATACATACCACCTATAGCAACACAGTTAGTTATAAAAACATTACGACTACCATCGTCAATCTCATAGCAGTTTGAGTTTTGAGGGACCATAACACCAGATGGGTTTTCTGACCAACAGTTGGTAATGTTAATGTCTGTAGAGTGGTGAGATGTTATGTTGTCATCACCACCGCCTGACGCATAGCAGCTTTCAAGTGTTACATTCTTAGACGGCTGACTATCATATGTAGCACCGTCTGTTCCTGTTCTGTAAGATGGAGCCTGTATGTCTATACAATGTTTGTAACCATCTATAGCTCTAACATTTTTAACAAGTACATTTTCTGAGTAACAAATACTTAATGCTGTTCCGTTGTTATCCTGGTATGTGTCATAGCCAGCAGTACCACTGAATGCATCTGTTAGTTTAGTACCACCTGTTACTGTCCACCTGCTACGGTTAAAGTTAATCTCCATGTCTTGAATGACAATGTTTTCACGTTTGTTATTTCTAAAACCTGTCATAACAACTGTTGTGTCACGTCCTTGGGTAGAAACCATTTTGATAACACTGTTTTGACCGTCACCAAAGAAAAAAGTATTACTTGGGATGTATATAGTATCACTGACAATATAAGTACTAGCTGGAAGGTATACATTATTACTTCCTGCTGCTGCTGTTAAAGCTGCTTGAATACTTGCTGTATCATCTGTTGATCCGTCACCTAAAGCACCAAAGTCTTTAACAGATATTGATTCTTGTAATTTAGCTTTTAGTGTTGTGTCAACAGCACCTGTACCTTCTTGGTTGTAGGTTACGTTGGTAGCTGTAGTTGTTCCTATTATAAGACTACGGAATACTTGAACTTCAATCTCTGCATTTAAAGGGGGAGCTATAATAAAAGTAAGTGTTGTTCCAGATAAAGAGTACCCATCTTTCTTTTGGTAGATGCCTTCAATAAAAACACCTGTATGATCTTTGACCCCAGGAGAATAAGTAAGTGTAAATGTTTTTGTAGAACCATCACCTGTGAACTGTTCTGTAACAACAGAAGCTCCAGTTGCCTCTAAGTCTTTTGGTTGTACAGCAGTACCTGCTACTACTAGACCTTGAAAAGATCCGTTACGAGCATTAAGTAAATCATTGCTGTTTAAATCAATGTCAGCACTCATAGAGTTAGGTGCACTACCATCTAATGACAGTGTGTTATTAAAACCATTCTGTAGGTTTTCAAAGTTTGTATTGAGTGCTTGTCTACTGTAATAGCCTGATGCTATAGTAGTTATGTCAGGTTTTTTAGCCATGGTGTATAATCCTTTACCAGTGGTGGATTGTTTTAATTTTAGTTAGCTCTATTCAAGCCTAATCGTTCAGCATCTTCATTGAGAAGATTTAGTGCTGCTTTGTTTTCGTCTTCTACTTCTTTAGCTTTAAGTTTACCTTTAGCTGCTGAAGCTGTGTCTTTGTCTAACCAACCTTTATCCAATAGGAGTTTGGCTGCACTAAAGGAACTTCTTCCGTTAGACTTCATCTCTTCAGCTATAGCTTTGATAGCTTCTGACTTAACCTTAACCTCTACCTCTTTTCTCCATCTGGATATGTGAGGCTTAACGCCTGATGCATTTGACACGTTCTGCCATATATCCCAAGAACCAAAGACTGTCTGAGCAAACTCGTACTCTGTTGGGTCAGCTGGAGCCATCTGTAGGTATAGCTTCTGTAATGACAAGTACATCTTGCCGTGAGCTTCTAGGTCTCTATCTTTAAGTGTGAACACAGCATCTTCTGTATCCGAATAACATAACTCATAGAATAAGCTCTTAGTTTTTGTCTTGCCGTTAGAGCCTTTGAAGTTTTCGTACTGGAACATCATGTTTGGTTTCACACTCTTTACTATTAATAATTTACGTAGTATACCATGGGTGTGATATATATGTCAACACTTTATTTATTTATTTACAGAATATACTCAAATGTAGGTAAAGGTATTGACACAAGTAAGAATAAGGTGTATAATTTCATTACTAGCCGCCAGGCGGTATAAGTATATATACTATAGCTATACCAAGGTATAATCCATTACTCTAATGTTTATCTAAGCTTGGTAGTCTACGCAAGGTACTTACGGTAGAGCTTAGGGACACGTCCAGATTCTACTGTAGGCACCACCACCCATACAGATATTACATGCAGCCCACCATTGGTTAACTCCTTTGGTGGGTTTCTTTTTGCATGCCTAAGAAAATCCTTAGAAAATGTTTTGGTACAATGTACATATAGAAGGATACCCCCAAGCCCCCTTGGTCAATACCCTAGTGTTGCACAAATGTTACACCCCAGGTAGTTGCAAAAGTATCACACTGTGGTAAATCCATCGCAGTGTTGTAGGAATGACACAGGGGTGCTTAAAGATTGTCAGGGCAATAAACCTAAGCAATCACCAGTTGATTTAACCCACTGTAATTCATGACAAATCCAAGGATGATCCAAACAGATTGACACAATGAGACACGTTCGTTTTATCCATGCATTATATAGTATGAATATTATTATCATTTATTTTATTTTATGGGTTGACATATTGAAAACCTTACATCTATATTTGTGTCATTACTTAAACAGAAAGAGAAATAAAATGAAACTTACAGTAAAACAAACAATTGCTAACATGATGACTGAAAACACTGGCTCTCATATGTTAGATAGTGGGGGTTCAAATGGTCGCAATTGGCAACGAAATCAAGGTAAAACTGTAGAATACTTTCAAAGCTTACCGAGTGCTACCGCTGAAATATACTATAATGATCATTGGGGTAGTTATGAAATTAATCCATGTGTAAATATATTTCATTTACTTACATCAGGTGTTATAGAGCTTGATAATTTGTGCCATGAATTTAATTCAATTGAAGTAGGCGAATGGTCCGATGTTTATAATGGTGTTTGTTGGGGTGGTGTAGGTTTTCTCAATAAGCATGATTTTAATAATATGGATGAGGGCTTTAATACTTATAACTGGGCTTCAATTCATAGTCAGGTTCTACAGGGTGAGTTATTAGAACGTGATGACGAGACATATCTACTATTGCAAATTCATGGCGGGGCTGATGTTAGGGGCGGTTACACTAACGCAAAGTTATTCAAGTTAGATTGTCATGCTGAGTTTTGGAATGTTGTAACTGAAAGCTGTGGGTTTGGTATTGAATTAAAAGATAAGGATAGTGAAACAAAAGATATGTTTACTGGCCTAACTCAAGATAATTATATCAGTCTAAATTACCAAGGTGATGGCCAATGGATTAATTCGGAAGGCGGTTGTGCTATTGATGATGACATTAAAGCCCTTGCCCTTGCTTTTGGATGCAATGCTGATAACCCTAGCATCACGATTGAAGGTGATGCATATTTAGATTATTAATATTATTGGTGTCATTCACTAACGAGTGACACTAGATAATACTAAACCAAAACAGAAAGAGAAATAAAATGGATAGTGAAAGACACTGGAGTAAATTCAAAAGGCAATGGATTGAGGACGCAATGCGTTGGGGTCATATGACTAAGGCGGAAGCTTTAGATTATTGGGATAAACAAGAATATAGAGGTAAATAAAATGAATAATGAAATACAAACATATAAAAAATCATATGCTATACAAGCTTATAGAGAAGGTTATGAAGTATATGCTACCCAAATTTTAAGAACATCAGACAAAGCTGAAGACTGTAGGCTATGGAATGTTGACGATATACTCAATGTGGATAAAGCTTTATTTATTATTAAAGAGGTAGAACTAAAATGAATGTATTAAGTTTATTTGATGGTATGTCAGGCACGCAACTAGCCCTTAAATCGTTAGGCGTTAGGCCAGAAAAATATTATGCTGCTGAGTGGGACAAGTATGCATCAATCATTACTCAAAAGAATTTCCCTGACACAATACCACTAGGCGACGTTACTAAGTGGAGAGAGTGGGACGTTGATTGGTCAACTATAGATTTAATTGTGGCGGGCTTCCCTTGTCAGTCCTGGTCAATGGCAGGGGCTAGGCTAGGTGACAGAGACAATAGAGGTCAACTGTTTTGGGTAACCTTGGATATTATACAGCATGTACTAGAAGCAAATCCAAATGCAAAATTCCTTATGGAAAATGTAAAGATGAAAGCTGACTTCGAGCAGTACATCACGCACCATACTGAACAGGCGTTAGGCGTAGTCAATAAGCATCTAATCAATAGTGCATTGGTGTCAGCACAAAATAGGCAGAGGTATTATTGGACTAACATTGAAGGCATTGAGCAACCTAAAGATAAAGGCGTAGTCCTTAAAGATATCTTGGAAAATGGTGTAACAGATAGAGAAAAATCTCACTGTATTGATGCAAACTATTTTAAAGGTGGTAACTTAAAGAGTTACTTTGAAAAGCATAGGCGACAACTAGTATTTAGCCCTAATGGTTTGTGTCACGTCGGAGATGCTGACTTGAACGGCAACCAGTCTATCAAAAGAGTTTACCATCCAGAAGGTAAAGCACCAACCCTAACGACGATGGGTGGTGGTCATAGAGAACCTAAAGTAATAGACATAAATGATATGACATGGCGTAAGCTAACACCATTAGAATGCGAACGTCTTCAGACAGTGCCAGATGGATACACTGAAGGCGTTAGCAATACCCAAAGGTACAAGATGCTAGGCAACGGCTTCACTGTCGATGTGATAGCCCACATTCTAAGCTATATGGAGCAAGTAAAATGAATAAATCTTTAAGCTATTGCCCTGAGTGTTTAGTCAAATCCTATAGGCGTAAGCTAAAAGTAATTGACACAAGAGAATATTTTAAGGTAGGCTACCCATCATTTAAACGCCGTAAGAAATGTTTGACGTGTGGATACAGAGTTAATACAGTGGAAATGTATTTAGAGAAGGGAAAATGAAATGAATACATACAAAGTAAATACAATAAGCAATAAGACTGGGGCTGTAGTATGTTATGAGACAACAGATACAAAGGCGGAAGCCTTACAAGTTGTCAAAAGGTATGAGGCAATCAAAGGAATAACAAATCAAATCCAGGAGGTAAGCAAATGATGGACGTTGAAGATAGGCTACGGCTTGCACATGAAACAGTAAGCAAGCAAGAGAACAAAAGAATGCGTGAAGTATTCAACATAAGAACCTACAAAGAGGGTGACCAATGGACAGCCCAAAGGAATAGGCAGGAGACAGGTGCAAAAGGTGGCAGGAATAATAAACTTAAAAGACTTTGGGTCAAAGAGAGGAATACAAAATGAGCAAGTACTTTAATACAACAGAACATAAACTGAAAGAACAACGAAAGGATAGGCTTATGACAGCATTGGTATACC